>ORMF011538046.1_pt1 | contig 13944 bp, 8 predicted proteins | sample 1779871 | NCBI WGS metagenome assembly ORMF01 (sample SAMEA104232316, study PRJEB22302) | groundwater metagenome | biome: forest; feature: aquifer; material: groundwater | place: USA | collected 2011-08-07 | depth 5.4 m | reverse complement strand
ACTTCGTTTATTTTGTTTCCAGGCAAAAAAAACGAAGGGAGACAGCAACAAAAAGAAGAGCCCTAATTTGTCACCGCCAAAGAGATCCGGACGAAACGTGAGATTCCAGGGCAGGCTTAAAAAATCCAAAAAGCTTCGCCCGGCGCCGGCAAAAAGATCGGGCGCGGCAACCAAACCGCCCGAGTTTTGAATCAAATAACCGAAAGGCGTGCCAAAAAATCCGGCCGCAAAAGGAAACACGGGATTGGCATATTGCAGATAAGAACGCACGTAATAAGGCAAACCCGTGATGAGAAGTCCGGCCGCAAAAAGCGCAATGCATTTAAAAACGCGCGCTTTGGACCGGGCCAAAACCAAATCGATCGCCATGAGGCTGCCCAGGGCCAAAATGCCGTAAAGCGCCAGATACTTGCTGGCAATCGCGGCGCCTCCGAAAAGACCGGCCAAAAACATCGCGGTCCCGCCGCTGGCAAATGCCGTTTCACGCTGTTCCCGGTAAAGCAGCAAGGCCGCGACAAGAAAAAGATTGAAAAACAGGTCGCTATACGTCGAAGAGGCGTGGGAAAAAAAGACGGGCGCACTCGCGATCCAGAATGCGGATAAAACGGCGGCTGTTTTATTTTGCGTAATCCGGTAAACGGACTGACCAATCAACGCAAGCGTTGCCAAAAAAACCAGGCCGGAAATCAGTTTGGAAAGCGCCAGCGCATGGATCAATTCCCCCGGGATAAAACACATCTCGGCAAATTGCGGCCAAAAAGCATGCTCGGAATACGGCACCGCCCAAAGGGCCGCTTTCATGACATATTGCTTGGGTAAATACAGATGGTAAACCAGCGAGTCCGTGTCGATATGCCCGGTCCAGCACCGGCTCAGAGTCGCAATCAAAACAATCAGAAGCAGTAAAAACGCGAGAATCGTCAGGCGGTCGCTTTTGCGGATGGCCTCCAAAGCCCCGCTTAAATCTTTAAAAAATCCGGACAATTCCCGCCGCGCCGCGATCAAACAAAAACCGGCCAGGCCTTCATAAACATAAAGCGTGCTCACATGCAGACGGCCGAATAAGCCGGCGGCGAACCAAAAGTAAGAGAAAACGACGAGACCGAGCAGGAAGGCATATGTATTCCCGCGCAAGTCACGGGAGAACGGCGCGAAAAACCGGAGTAAGCATTGGCCCGTGGCCAGCAACCCGGCGGGGATAAGCACAAAAGCTAGGATGGAATTCATGCGCTCCGCTGCAAATCAAAAATCATCGCGTGCCCGGTATCATAGATCAAGGCATAGCGTTGTTTGAGATACAGAATGAAATCGGGATTCTGGCGCGCCCAGCGTTTATCAGATAAGGCAAAATAATGGGCGCCCTGCGTGCGGTAACGCTCCAGCCGGTCGACGGCAGTGCCTTCAAAATCTTCAAAATTGCGCACCACTTCCAGTCCGCTTTCCCGCAAGGTAAAATTCCAGCCGTCGCGATCCGTATAATACAAAAAGGAGGTCGAGTTGCCATGGGATGCAATCACCCGGGCCTCCGGCGGAACCAGCCGGATGACTGCCCGCGCGCTTTCCAGCACGTGACGGTCTTCGTCCGGCACAACCAGCATCGGCGCGGCGGCATAGCGCAACGAAAAAGCCGCGGCCAAAACAATCAGAAAAAAATTTCCCCATTTCGGGATCAGCATCTGCGCGATCAGCTTGCGCACAAAGTAGGCCGCCAGAATCGCCATCGGCGGGACAAAAGGCAGGTAATAATATTCGAATTCGACAAACTTGCGCGGGGCGGCCACAAAAAGAAGCGCAAAAGAAGCGATCACGAGACAAAGGAATTGGATTTCCTTTTTGTAATCTTTAGTGCAAGCATAAACACCCAAGGCTGCCAAAACAAATCCGGCCGGGGAAACTACCTTGGAGACAAAAATATCAAAAATAGGCGCTATCAATTTCAGGGGATTGATGAATTCCCCCAGCCTCGTCGGCCCTTTCAAAACAAACACACGCAAGTTGTCCAGGATGCTGGATTCATCGCCGCGTGCGCCAGCAACCAACGAAGCATAAATGTGCCACAGGATGGGAAGGACCGTTCCGGCTAAAAGAAAAAGATAAAGCGTCCCTTGCTTAAAAATTTTCAAACGATAACGCCGGCATAAAAGAATCAGGATGGGAAGATACGCCGGCGCAAAATAAATGCGGGTCGCAAGGGTTAATGAAAAGAATAAGGCGGAGCCCATCAGCCAACGTGCCGGAGAACCGTAATACCAGCGGAAGAAACAATAATAGGCAAAAATGCCGAACGTAAGGGCCGACATTTCCAGTAAAAAGCTTTGGCCGTAAATCAGGGTGAGTGGTGAAAAACTGTAAAAAAACAGGGACCAGAGAACAATCGTTCGGTCTTTGATCACTAGCTGAAGCAAGCGGTAAAAAGGATAGAGCGACGCAAAAAAATAAAACGCCGAAAGCCCGCGGCCGACGGCTTCAATGGACCAACCCGTCCCCTTGCAAAAGATGGCCACGATCGTGACATTCAACGGAAAATCGCCGTAAAACAGGCGGTTTTTTCCATGCGCCAGAAAGCGCATCACGGGATTTAACGGATCGATCGAAGTGGCGAGCCAACGCTGGACAACCGTGGCGTAATCCGTCTGGTGTTGTGCGAAATTACCAAGGAAGGGTTGAAAGATACCGGCCACATGCAGAAGCGCGCCGGCGGCGATCACAAGGATCGCCAAAATCGAAACGTCGGATAGCAGAATTTTTTTCATCGTTTTTCAGGAACCGAATGATGCGACTAAGGCTTCGGCCAAATGCTGCCGTCCAGTTTGATGACTTTGCCGCGCTTGATGGGCCCGGGCATTTGTTTGAGCAGTCCCCACTTCACCCAATAAAAAACAATATCGCGGAAGCTTTCCACAATCCCCCACGGATTGGCGCCTTTGGCTTTGCCCGCGGGCCGGTGCTGGAAAACCATGCTCTTTTCTTTGATCGTATGTCCCGTCCAGTACGCCTTGATGGAGCATTCCGGATTCGTAAACGTGCTGGCGCTTTCCAGTCCCACACGCCGGAGAAAATCCGTGCGGCAAAATTTTACGTTCTGGAATTCGGCGATATTCAGCTGAAAAAGAAAACGGATCAAGTGTTTGTTCACCAAATGTGTGAGTTGGCGGTAAGGCGTATTGGCGGCGAGATCCGTCCGGATGCCCTGAATCATGTCGCAGGAATCGAGCTCCGCAACCCATTCTTTTAATTTGGTTGAATCAAAAAAGGCATCGACCGTATTCCAAAAAACGATTTCCTTGGTCGTCAGCGGCAGGCACGTGCGCATGCAGCGGCCGGGTTTTAAATTTTCTCCATGACGCACGATTTTCAGACAGGCGAATTCTTGCGCCATTTTCTGCATAATCGGCCAGGTCTGATCGGTGGAGCCGTCATCGACCAGAATGATTTCGAAGTTATCCGTGACCGCCAGAAGATCCCGGACCGATTGTCGCACGAATTTTTCGACGAGTTCTTCTTCGTTTAAAGCCCAAGCCCAAAGCGACAAGCTGTAGGTTTTCATTTTTTAACGCGACAGATTGGCGGGATTGGCCGTTTCTTGTGCTGTGTCGATTTGGTATTGCTCTTTAAACCAATCGATGGTTTTCTGCAGGCCTTCTTCGAGCGGAATTTTAGCTTCCCACTTCAAAATTCTCGTGGCTTTGCGAGTGTCCGGCACGCGGCGCATGATGTCTTCGTAACCGGTTCCGTATTTGCCTTCATGCTCAATAAATTCAATCTTAGAGTCGCTGCCGGAAAGCTTGATCATGAGTTGGGCCAGCTCCAGAATGGAAGTCTCACGAGCAGTTCCGATGTTGATGACTTCCCCTTCGGCTTCTTTAACTTCTGAAGACCGGATGATGCCTTCGATAATATCGTCGACATAGGTGAAGCAGCGAGTCTGCCGGCCGTCCCCGATCACGGTCAGCGGTTTATTTTTTAAAAGCTGCCCCATAAAAATTGAAATAATGCGGCCGGATTCAATCGAATCCAAACGCGGGCCGAAGGCATTGAAAAAGCGCAGCACGACGACCGGCAGCCCCATTCCCGCGTAGGCAAAACAGTAATGCTCGCCGGCGGCCTTGGCTGTCGAATAGGACCAGCGGTCGATCTTGGTCGGACCGAGCACGCGTTCGTCATCTTCGGAGAACGGGATTTTGGTCGAACGGCCGTAGATTTCCGACGTGGAAGCAAAAATCATTTTTTTGCCGTATTTGAAGGCCAGATCCGCCACCAATTTGGTGCCGTTGATATTGACATCTAAAACATCATAGGGCCGCTCGACATAGTGATGCACGCCGACAATCGCGGCAAAATGGAAAACTTTATCGCATTCCCAAATGACCTTATCCATCAGGTCTTTATCCAGCACGCTGCCGTGATAAAATTTAAAACGCTTGTTCGCAAGTAAATGCCCAATCTTGCTATTTTCGTTATTCCGCACCAAATCGACTGCCACGACGTCATGTCCCCGGTTGAGAAGAGTCTCGGATAAATAAGATCCCAAAAAGCCTCCGCCGCCTGTAATTAAAATTTTCATGTCATTAACTCCTAGGGTTCAATCTTTGCGACGGATAATATCCGTCTGCGTTCCGACTTCAGCAACATCGGCCAGCGAGAGCACTTCTTGCCGGTGCTTTTCGGCATTTTTCAAAACTTTCAGCCAGCCGTGATTCCAATCACGAATCCCGGCTTTCCATGCAGAACAATTATTGCAAGGTTTAATCGAATCGCCCCGGCCGGCCAAATGCAGTTCGCGGTATTTCCGGAACGAATCGCCCTGCCAGATGGCTTGAATCGTGGTGTCATTCAAATTCGGAAACATGCCCGCCGTTTTAAAAGCAATATCCTGCCCGCACAGCGCAATGCGCCCCAAGGTATCGACATTGAGACGTTCGAAAGGCCATACACAAGGCGGCAATTCTTCACGGTGCTCGCTATAAAGATCGGGGTCCGCGGCGTGCACCGTTTCGAGACTGGTATTATCATCCCACGTCAGATATTTCCGTTTGATCACTTCGTCGACGCCGACATCATTCAGCCAAAAATTCACAGCCGCATCGATTTTATTTTTGATGATGTCATCCATAATGATACTGCAGACAATACGCGTCGGCGCCTTGATTTTTTTGCGGTAGTCCAGCGCATAACGGATCCCGGCGACCAGCCGTTCCCAGCGGTGCGGCCCGCCCTTGCCCGCGTGCGGCGGCCGGACAATGTCATAAGTCGCGGCATCGCCCGCATCGACGCTGAATTCGATTAGATCGGTGCCGCAATTGAAAAGCCGTTCCAAATTATTTTTTGTTCTAGGCGTATGCGGTCCGAGGACCGTGCCGTTGGTATTCAGCCAAAGACGCGCGCCGACTTGTTTGGTGTACTCGATGAGATTAAACATCTCGGGATGGAGCGTCGGTTCCCCGCCGCCTGTGCAGCGCAAAAAGGCTTTATAAGGCGCGGCTTCGCGCGCGATGCGTTTGAATAATTCCGGCGGGAAAAGATCCGCGTCATGCGCATGATAAAATTTCCGGATGTCTGAGTTGCCGTCGGTATAAGGACAAAGCGGGCAGCCCAAATTACAGGGATAAATGGTGGCAATGATGATTTGGAGCGGGAACTCTTCAGCGCCGGGCCGCAAGCCGTAGGTTGATTGGCCTTCAACAACCGATGTGTTGGATGAACTTGCCATGGGTTTTTTTTGGGTCTCTCTTTGCGTCTAATTGATGATGAAACAAGCAGTTAAGGACATCTCGCCTGCAAGGCCGCGGATTATTTTACGAAGAAGAGAGATTATCGGGAAACCCTAGTTCTGTCAATTCTTAATCCAGGGCAAATAGATCAAAAGCTATCATTTTCTATCAAATCTAATCTCTATTTCGATGCGAAAAGAAGCTACGAACCGGCTAAATTCGAGGATGCCCGGAGGATTTCAGCACTGGCGGGACCGCAATTGAATAACAGGTCCAGCGTCGAAAGCTGGGAAACAAACTCCCCGTGGAGCTGCGGATAAACAGGATGAGCATAATCTTGAAAGGTCAGCCGGATACCGGCCTGTTCAAATTGCACCGGATCAATGTAACCTTCCCCGCCTTTGGGCTCATAGAATTCCGTAGCGCCAACTTCCCGGCAAAGACGAATCAGTTTTTCATTCTTCCCTTCCGGAAGATCGATTTTGACTTCAGAAACAAAACGCATGGGCGTTTGAATCCCAAGATACTGACAAAGCTTTTCGATGCACGCCATATTCAGATCGATGAGCAAATCCCACGAGTGCGTATAGATCGATTCGATCATCGGAAAAACTTCTTTGAAATACGGGGCTTTCGCGTAATTCATCTGCAGACTGCCGAGATGCTTGCGCTGCCAATTTTCAAGATTGTTAACCCGGATGTCACGGTTGGTCGGTTTGTTTTGGCCCTTGGTCAAGACGGGAACGGTGATCCATTGCGGGCCGTTGGGCGTTTTGATCCGGTTGCGGTTACGCCAGCCGTCTTTGTCATATTGCACGTTGTCGTAGACGAGAAAAAGATCGGCGTGCAGAAAAAGATCAAAATAGCCAAGCCACGGCATGAAGCTGGGCTGCATGATGACGAGGCGCATCAACGTCTCCGGAATTTTCTAAGGTAACACAGCCGCACGGCATCGTAATAATGACCGTTGCGAACAATATCTTGTAGTAGAACGCCCTCACGCACAAACCCTGCTTTTTTGTAACAGCGCAGCGCGGCCGTGTTATAAGCGGGCGTGTAGAGATAAATGCGGTTGAGTTTCAAACGATCGAATCCGTAATCGAGCAACGCCTTCACCGCCAAAAGGCCGTAACCGTGTCCACTCGCACGCGGGCTGAGGCAAATGTAGAGCTCAGCTTTCTTGGCCGTCTTGTCGATCTGCTTCAGTGCGCAAATGCCGATGAACTTTTTATCCGGCAAGAAAATCCCGAAGAATTTCATTTTGGGATCGCGTCCGATCTTGCTCACGTAGAGGCGGTGATCTTTGGCCGACACTTTTTTGCGGCGGTCCAAGAGGCGCATCATGGCGGGCTGATTGATCCAGCGGCGGTATTCCTGCCAATGCGGCCATTGGGCCTTACCGAGAGTGACTTTTTTCATCGGATTCTTACCTTTGTCATCAAATTCTCATTTGATGACGGCGCTTGTTCTTCATGACCAAGTGCAGTCCCAGCGCGGATTAGAGTAGGCCGCGTCTGGGACGATCGCCTCGCAGATTGAGGAAGCTTGCGTAGGCGACTCGTCATGCGGAAACCTTATCAAAATATTTCTGCCACCACAACTGAAACATCATCAGAAGATAAACCTTATTCGCCTGTTCCAAACCGCCCTGCTCGAATTCCGAGATCAGCTGTTGGACAAATTGCGGCTCAAATAAACCGTGCCGCTTGAGATTTTGGACGGATAATAAACGCCGGATGCGTTTCTGCATGTACGTGCGCATCCAGTAATGGTACGGCAAAATAAACCCCTCTTTGGGACGGTTGATAATCGCGTTCGGCAAAATGCCGCGCACGGCTTTTTTGAGAATGTATTTATTCTGTTCACCCCGGATCTTCATCGTGCCCGGAAGTTTGAAGACAAACTCCACCAGCCGGTGGTCCAGAAACGGCGGGCGCACTTCCACGGAATGAGCCATGGACAACCGGTCCACAAAAGCCAGCACATGATCCGGCAATAAATTCTGGCATTCCACCTGTAAGACTTGATTCAGCACATCATCGCCCTGCGTGCGGGCGTAAATCTTTTTGTAATAATCCTCGATCTTGAGTCCTGCCACCTTGCGGCGCAGCCCGCCGCTAAACAGCAGCGCTTTTTCACTATCCGAAATCACGGTCAGTTTCGCATGCCATTGATACGGATACTTTGCGCGAATGCGCAGCAAATAATTAAGTTGATCCTGAAACGGAATCAAATTTTTCAAGAGCGCGCCTTGCAGATTGGCCGGATCTTGGCCTCGATTGAGATAGCGGTTCAGCCAAGCCATGGGCTGCGCGAGGCGATGGATTTTATAACTGCCAAAAAGCTCGTCCGCGCCGTCGCCGGAAACCGCCACTTTGACATGCTTGCGAATCAGTTTCGACAAATAGTAGGTTGAAATCGTGCCGCCGAACGGTTCATCAAACGCACCGACAATGTCGTCCAAATCATCTTCAAACTCCTGATGCCCCATTCGGTATTCCCGGTGTTTAGTTTTAAAACGCTGCGCCATGGCAAAGGCGGATTCGCGATCGCGCTCTTTGTGGCCGAGCACGTCTTCATACGTGAGCGAAAAGGTTTCGACCGGCGATTTGCGGATACGGCTCATCAACCCCACCACCACACTGGAATCGACGCCGCCCCTGAGATACGAACCAAGCGGCACGTCCGAAATCATCCGGTATTGAACTGAACTTTTCAAAAGCCGCCGGATTTCGCTCACCGCGTCGGCTTCGGATATTTTTAAAGTGGATTGGGTTTGGATTTCCCAATAAAAACGCCGGCTGAGTTTGCCGTTTTGAAATTTTAAATATTCGCCCGGTGAAACAGATTGAATGCCTTTGAAAAAGGAAAGATGCCGCGGCGTATGCTTGAGGCTAAAATAATAAAAAAGGGCTTCTTCATTCAGGTCACGCTTAAAAAACGGCAGCGTCAGGATGCTTTTAATTTCCGAGGCGAAAAAGAATTGCGCCCCGTGCTGCCAAAAATAAAGCGGCTTCTCGCCCAGCCGGTCGCGGTACAAAAAGAGCGCGCGCTTGCGCTCATCCCAGACGGCAATCGCGAACATGCCGTTGAAATGCTCGACGAATTTTTCGCCGTACTCTTCGTAGGCATGCACGATCACTTCGGTGTCGGAGTGGTCCGTGCGGAAATGGTGGCCTTTCTTTTGCAGGTCCTTGCGCAATTCGCGAAAATTATAAATTTCACCGTTAAAAACCGTCCAAACGTTTTGGTCTTCATTGGCGATCGGTTGGTGGCCGCCCTTCACGTCGATGATGCTCAAGCGCCGCATGGCCAGGCCCACGCCGTCTTTCAGATAATAGCCTTCGTCGTCCGGACCGCGGTGGGTCAAAGTCCGGTTCATCTTTTTGAGCAATCCTTGATCGTAATCCCCGATAAAACCCACAATCCCGCACATAATTATTCCCTCGAATCCTGCCGCATCCGGTCCGGTAAATTTAAAAGTGGCTGGTAATGAAGGCTGACTTCATGTTTCCCCGCATTGAGCGGGATGGCGCTCAAGACGCCGTTGACACGATAAAGCCGGGCGGGAGCCGCATCCACCTCCGCTTCCCATCCGGGAAAATAGACCTGCGGCAAAAGCACAATGCAATTCCGGGCACAGATCACACTCAAATGTTTTTCTTCGCCCGTTTCTTTCCCGATCTTGACTTCATTGCCCGCGGTGACCGGCCCATCATACTTCCCATAAAACACCGGAGCGTCTTCAAATAAAACGACCTCTAAAGGCCGGAAAGAAGGCTGCTGCATCCGGGTGCGCAGCGCTTCGATATCCTGATAAGTTTCAAAATGCTCCAGCACGGCATAGGGTGGAAACCAGGCGAGATTTTGATAAATCGTCCAGGCGCCCTCCTGCTCGACCGGCTGCAACTGCGGGGTATTCAACGCTTTGTTTGAAAGAATATATTTGACGTTGAGCATCCCCAAAAGCGGCAGATTGGCGGTAAAATAAGCATCGTCGAGAGGATGATAACCGACCGAATCGTTGACGCCGCCCATGGCCCCCATAAATTCATAATAACGCTTCAGGACCAAAGGACTGTAGGCATTGGCCGACCGGATACCCCAAATCATGTTCTTGGCGGCCGGCAGCGGCGAATCCTGGGGGTTTGCCGAATAAGTAAAATAGGCGCTGCCGTTCAGATTCTTCTCTAAAAATTCCGTGGTTTTATTTTTCTTAAAAAAGGACGCATAATCCTGATAATCCCCGCGGATATCGGAATAACTCAAGCCCAAATCCAGGACCAGCATTAAAATCACAAAACCATAAAAAGCCTGCGCGCGCAAATACCCTTTCAGAAACGCCGCGATGCCTAAAATAGCGCCCGCCATTTTAAGCAAGGGCAGCCAAATCACAGGCGTGCGCGGATCCAAGACCGAACGGCCGAACGCCATCATGCCGGCCAGTTTCGCTTCGTAATGGTCCCACGCGAAAGGATGCCCGGGCTGGCCATAGATGTAACGCTCCACGAGCCATCTCCCGATTTTATAAAGAGGTGCCTCCAACTTTTGAAAAGCGAGATAAGCCGCTAGCACGCCGAAAAACAAGCTCAGCAATAAAATCCCGTAAGCCCGTGCGGCTTTGGCCGTCCATAATTTTTTTGAATCCCCCAAGACGGCTTGCATCCCGAATGCGGACAAAACGCTCAAAAAGAATCCCGTAAAAAAGATAAACTTCACCGGCGTCCGGAAAGAATGAAAGTGGAAAAGTTTGACGAGCCCCACATACAAGGGACTGAATTGTCCCAGCGCCAGCAGGAGCGCGATCAGCACTAAAAAATAAACGGCACGATTTTTCGTTTGTTTAAACCCATAAAGCGAGGCCAGCATAAAAAAAACCGGGAAGATACCCAAGTAAAGCTTGCTTGAAAAAAATCCTTCCAGGCTTGGAAACAACAGGCAGATAACGGCCAACGGCGAATAAGAGCCGACATAAGCGAAACCTTCCGCGGGCGCCGCGCGGTTGGAGCGGATCGCGAGCTCAAAAGTCAAAGCGATTTGCGGCGCCGCAATAAGGGCGGCAATGAGAACCGCCCAGACGTAATGGAGAAGATACGTGATCAGGTCGGTCAATTTCCGTTGCGCCAGATCAAAAAAACGCAGAAAAAGATAAAGGCCGGTGAAAAGAATCGAATAGGCGGCAAACTGAAGATAGCCGGCCAAAAGTGCCAAGGAGAACACGACACCCAACACCAAAATTTTGTCCCATTGCATGCGTTTTGACTTAAGAATTTGATCGCAAATCAGCAGTGTCAACGGAAACCAGGAGAGAACTTTCAGGGACGTGATGTTGTAATAAGCGCCGCCGAGTGTCGACCCAAAAAGATAGACCAGCACGCCAAAGAAAATACTCCGGTTCTCGACACCCAGCGCGCGCAGATAGGCGCACATGGCCAGCGCGGAGACCACCAGATGAAAAAGGATGTTCCAGGCATACCCCAGCCGGATCGGCAGAAAAGAATAAAAAAGCAGATTGGGAAGATAAAAGGAACCGATCTGCCCTTCCGCCGTAATGGGAAATCCGGTGTGAATCAAATCGGTCCAGAACGGAAGCCGGAACTGCTTGAGGCTTTCGGCCAAATAACAAGCCCAGGGAAAGTGCTGCTCCGCATGATCCGCGACAAGCCACGCCCCTTTGGCCCAAAAAATATCCCAGTAAAACAAAATAATGACCGCCGGCAATAAAAAATACGGCCAGAACTTGCGGTATTCGAGCCCGCGCGATTTAGCCATGGCGAGACACCGGCAAAAAACCTTTCGTCCGTTCACGGATCACAACCCAACCAAAAAAAATTAAAAAGCCAAACGTGATGCCCGCACCCAACATGAAAGAAGGATCTTCATAGCGAAACTCAACCTCATGCTCTCCGGGCGCCAAGAACACACCGCGGAAATAATAATTAGTTTTGACCGGTTTTCTTTTTTTCCCATCCACATAAACTTTCCAATGCGCGTGGTAAGCCTCGGTCGTGGCCAAAAATTCCGAGGACTCCGATTGTGTCCGGAGGCGGAGCGTATTGTGACGCTCTCGCAGGGTCGCGATGGCGCCCGGCTGAGCCGTAATCCTGCGCGCGCGCACCCAATCATTAGGGACCTTGGATTCGATCAGCGTCACATCGGCAGGTGACCAAACGGCATTCCGGATCTGGGCCCCGATCGCCGCTTCTGTCTCGGCCCGGACGCTGCGCGCAAAATAAAAACGCGGCAAGGCATTCGTGTTTTTATAAATCTGATAATAATCCCCGCTCAAAATCAGCCGGTAAGACCGGTCCTGAACAGTTTTATGTGAAAAAAGATAATGCATGCCCATGAGATCGTAAATTTTTCTCGGGATGACCGTGAGCACGGTTGGCGAATAATTATTTTCCGGTTCCAAGGCCCAGAACCTGCTAAACAATGCCGGGGCCAGATTGAGAGCGCTACCTTCGATCGTTTTAACACTCCAGAACCCCGGCATATTATCATGCAGCAAAAACCTGCGGTCTTGATCATAAAATTCCGGAAGCTTCACACTTTCCTCAAGAGTGCCGGTGCGTTCATCGGCGCCGCGCTGGGATAGAAATTGCGATTCGGCACTCGCCCGCGTCAGATATTGGATATCGGCTTTCTGAAATGCATACAAATTCCATTGCCCCAGAAACTCGAAAGTCAGCAGCGCCAATAGTACATAAGCCGCTTTCTGGCTGGGACGAAACCAAACAAAAAGCAAGGCCGCGCCGCTCAGCCATTTCAAGGCTCCCGCCGCCGCGACTCCGCCCCCCTTTCGAAAAAGAAAACTTAAAGTCTCAAGCGTCAAGCCCAGATGATTCCAGCTTTTGGCCCACCAGCCGGCTGTCTTCGAATTTTCCCGCAGTGTTTCAAGCATGCTTAGGAAATGCTGCGGCTCCATCCTGCGGCACAGGCAGAAAAGAAAAATTACAAAACTCAATAGGGTCAAAGCTGCGGCAGCCGCGACCACGCCTTTAGGAATCTGCCCCGCTTGCTTTGCATCGCGCGCCAGAACGAAGTTTTGAAATCCGGAAGCAATCACGATGGCCTGGACGAAAAAAAAGGCAAACATGAGGCGCGGGTAGGCGATCGACTTCAGTCCGAGCGCATAAACGTTCAGATTCGGGACGGAGGTGTATGGGAAAACCACAAAAAGCACCGCATACCAGCACAAAGTCTTAAGCCACAAATTTTGGGCCTTGATGAAAACCACGGCGAAAAGGATAAACGTTGCCAGAGTAAAAAGATAAATAGGCGGCTGAATGTAAAAAATAAAACGCGGTTCAAGAAAAGCCGCCAGCGTCTCACGCGCCGCGTTTGTTTCGTACCAAAGCAAATGAAACGATTCCTGTCCCCGGATCATCACCTGCTGGACCAGCGGATAAAATAAATTGGTATTGAAATGCGCGATGTGCGCGTGCCAATCAAAACGGACGGCAAAAAGTCCCAGGAGCATCAACAGCAAACCTTTTTTCACCCCGCACTGCCAGGCCGGACCTTTGGATGCCAATTGCTGCGTGAGCCAGGCGCACAAGACCGCCCCGCCGCCAACGAGAACAAAATGGGCCGTATTTTGCAGAAGAGTGGAATGCAGACTTCTTTCCGAATTAAAAACCATGGCAACCGTCGGCAAAAGATCGACGGCCATGAAAAAAAGCGCCGCTAATCCGGCCGTTGCCAAGCAACGGAGCCGGACTTTGGCCTCTTCCCGTGAGCGGTCTTCGAGAAAGCGCACGATGATATGGCCGCATTCAAACGTTCCAAAAAAGATGCCGATCAAGCAGAAAGATTCCAGATTTCCCGCCAGAAAAGCCAAACCCAAAAAAATACCGCTCAAAAGCGCTTTCCAAAGACGCCGGTCCCGGATCGCGGTTTCATAAAAGTAGAAAATCAAGGGAAGGAAAACCGGCGGATTCATGAAGGGGTTTTCATGGCACGTCGCGGCAAAAAAAGGATTGGCCAGATAAAAAAGCCCGCCCAGAAGGGCCGCCGGCACGGAAAAACCCCAGATCTTCCGCAAATAAAGATACATCGTCAGGCCGGCAAAACAGAGCGCCAGATAGGAAGACGCCATCAAAGCGTGCACACCGTCCAAGACCAGAAAAGAGGCCAAGAAAGGGTCCAAGATGCCGATACCCGAATGAAAGGGCGTGCCGTTCAACACCCAGGGATTCCAAAGCGGGTATTCCCCTGCCATGAAACTTTT
>ORMF011208617.1_pt1 | contig 13948 bp, 14 predicted proteins | sample 1779871 | NCBI WGS metagenome assembly ORMF01 (sample SAMEA104232316, study PRJEB22302) | groundwater metagenome | biome: forest; feature: aquifer; material: groundwater | place: USA | collected 2011-08-07 | depth 5.4 m | reverse complement strand
ACTACTAATACTAACTATACTTAAAACTACTATACTAAATTAACTAAAATATATATCTAAAAATACCAATATCTGAAACAAAACCCAAAAAACAAAAAAATATCAAAAATCACAAAAAAAAGACGGAAAAGAGGGGGGGTGGAAGAAAGACCAAAAAGAGGCGAAAGAGGGGGCGGAGACAAGAAAAGAGGCAAAGAAGCAAAAACCGGAAAAGGCTGGAATGGACGGGCTAGCTGGGGAACAAGGCAATATTTATAAGCAAATTAATAATAGTAGATAATGCGCTTGCCCCACCCGCCCTGCGCGCGCATTTTGTCTATAAACTCCCTAGGGCAATTAAGATTGCCAGAATGGCAGTTTGAGCTTTAAATTATTTATTAAGCATGTAGATAGAGAAATTTAAATACCCGGCGAAACTCACCCAAAGAATGTAGGGCAACAAAAGCCACGCTGCGGGTCGTGAGATTTTGACAAAGGCGATTATAGCAGCAAAGATGGCCAGCCAGAGAAAAATAATCTCAACCAGCGCGCCGCCCGGACTGTGCAGGCCGAAAAAAATGATAGACCACAGCGTATTTAAAATCAGCTGGCCAAGGAATATCCCTAAAGCAACTTTTACATCCCTGCGGTCCAATCCTTTTTTCCAGACTAGGAACGCGGCGATGCCCATCAACGCAAACAGTGTCGTCCAAACCGGCCCGAATACCCAGGCAGGAGGGTTGAACGTCGGCTTAACAATTCCTGCATACCACGCCTCAATGGACGGAGCGGTAAAGACCGAACCAATAACGCCGGCAAGTTCAGAAATGACAATTGTGGTTGTTAGCTTAGCAAAATTATTCAGTTTCATTTTTGTTTCTGCGGAATTATAACAGTTCTATTATACCACACAAGATAATACTCCACTGATTTACTGTTGTTCAACTGTTGAGCAACAGTCCGAGTTACATTTTTCGACTGTCGTATGCCCAGTGCAGGACAGCCTGTCTTTGAGTGGGACGGCATGTTAGGTCTTTCGGTCGACAATTCTTCTTGATCTGTGACATATGCCGACTAATGGCTTTCCATCGCTTGATCTGCCGTTGATCTTCGACGGGAAGCCGTCTGCCCATATAATAGCGGCAATACCATTGGAACCAGCCGCGAGGGTCATGCTCCTCATTTATCCATCCTTTTTCCTGCCAAACTTTAAGAGGCTGGCTGGCATGCTTATGAAAAAAGTTTAATGTGTCATCGTGATGGTCAGGCGAGAGCTTGGCGCGCGTAAACCAGCTTTTAGGAAACTCTTTCTTGCAGTCGGTCATGTACTTGCCGCCAAAGACGCCAAGCGCGAGCATTTCTTTTGGCGTAAGCTCCGGCTTAAAATCAGGATGAAAATTCCTTCCCGCCGGTTCGGTAAGTCCGTATTTGTACCGTTTTTGGAATTTATCGTTTACCGTTACAATCTTTTTTTTCATGGATATTTATCGGTTGAGTAGATATATAACTAAAAGAAACAATCCGCCCCACCAGCCGATGTCTGAGACAATGAGGCTCACCATAATTTTATTCTGCCAGGAAGCCGGCAAGAGTTCACCCGACCGACCCTCTTTCTCGCGTTTGAGCAAAAATGGACTGACTTTGAAAGACAAAAAATAGCCATTAAGGATAAGGGTTAGCGCGATTGCCGCATGAATGAGGGGAATGCCGGAAATGGTTTGCGCGCGGTAGAAAATCAAACCGCCGACAACGGAAAGAGTGATGCCGGCCCAGATCATAGGCTTGGTCACTTTATGCGTCCGGGTAGTCGCCTCGGTCCAGTATGACGACTTTCGTCCGAGAAAGCCGTGAATATCAATGACCGTTACCGCGCCAAGACCTATTACAAAACCGGCGAGGAACAGAAACAATCCGAAATAATCTATCCATAATGCTGTCATATAATTAAGTATACCATTATTATATGATTATCGTGATATAATTACTATATGTGCCGGAGGTCGAAGCGCATACTGGGTGAATTAAAAAACAAAAAAATATTATGAACAAACTTAATGCTTTAGACTGGCTGGCTTTGGTATTAGTCGTCGTCGGCGGTTTAAATTGGGGCTTAGTCGGCATCTTCAGTTTTGATCTCGTGGCTACCATCTTCGGTGATATGTCCGCGCTCTCAAGAATCGTGTACGCTCTTGTCGGGCTTGCCGCCGTCTACCTCGCCGTTATATCTATGAAGCTTGCTAAAAAGTAAGCTTTTTTTATTAACCTTAAGAAACTTAATTATATGCAAAACATTGTAGAAACAGCGGTTGCGGCCGGTTCCTTCAAGACCTTGGTTGCCGCGGTACAAGCCGCCGGGCTAGTGGATACGTTAAGCGGCGTGGGGCCGTTTACCGTATTTGCGCCGACGGACGAGGCCTTCGCGAAAATTCCGAAGGAAACTCTTGGCGCGGTATTGGCAGACAAAGAAAAGTTAACCGCCATTCTGACGTACCATGTCGTTTCCGGAAAAGTTATGGCAAAAGATGTTATGGGCCTTACAGAAGCCAAGACTGTCCAGGGCGGAATGCTTAAAATCAATACTTCCGCCGGAGTGATGGTAAATAATGCGACAGTGACAAAGACTGATATTGAATGTACAAATGGAGTGATCCATGTGATCGATACGGTTTTAATGCCGGCTTAAGCAATTCGGAATTCACAACAAAAAACCGATTTCTATAAAAAACAGGAACGGTTTTTTGTTTGCTCCAAACGGCGCGAGAATTTTGAACAGTTATTTTAAGCAGATGCCTGTCCGCCTCTGGCGAAGAAGTCGTACGAAATGGACGCAATGGTGGAGAGGTATGGTAATTTGGGATTTTCGCAGCAAAAATGCTTTACGCGAGCCACGCTTTATTCAAGACCGAAGCGTCAGCACGGCCATAATATTTGTCTTGTTATGGCCTTATAAGCTGTTAAGAAAATAGTAATTTTGTTTTGACCCCCGGCTCTGTAATAGGAGACGGGGTTTTAAATATGTGGACTTTTAAGGTTGTCCAAAACCATTAAAAAGTGGTTATATTGTTAGTTTTAGTTGTCGCTTGACAACCAAAATGTTTTCTGCTAAACTCCCCTCATGAACAAAATAAACTTAATTTCAACAGCAGATTTAGCGAGGATTTTGGGGGTTACCAGGCAGGCAATCCAAAAAATGCTTAAAAATCAAGAGAATATCCGGTTTAAACAGGTCGGAGCAAGCTTTTTATATGAGATTGATTCTTTGCCCGCAGAATTGCAGAAACGTATTCTTAGCGAACGGCAGGAGGCCGCGGAAAAATTGCAAACGCTTAAGCCGATGGCCGGCAAAGATTTGGATTTTGAAAAAGAGCTTTGGAAAGCCGCGGACAAACTGCGGGGCAATATTGACGCTTCGGAATACAAGCACATTGTACTGGGTTTGTTATTTTTGAAATACGTTTCGGATTCTTTTTATTTTTATCGCGAAGATTTAGAAAAAAAAGTCAGCGACCCAAATAATAAAGATTTTTTTATATTGCGCGAAGCGCAGCGCAAGTATGTGGTGAACGATAAGGATCAATATAAAGGCGCCGGGGTATTCTACATCCCGGAAAAGGCGCGTTGGGAACATTTGCGCGCGCACGCCATGCACCATGACATCGGCAAATACATTGACGAGGCTATGGATGCCATAGAAGAAGAAAATCCTAAACAGTTAAAAAATGTTTTGGCCCGCATCTATACCAAAACCCCGTTGGAGCCGCACATTTTAGGTGAATTGGTAAATATTTTTTCCCGCATCCAGTTTAATCACGACATTGACAGAGAAAAAGATATTTTAGGCAGAGTATACGAATATTTTTTGGGGCAGTTCGCGTCGGCAGAAGGCAAGCGCGGCGGTGAGTTTTATACGCCACGGCCCATTGTCCGTACTTTGGTGGAAGTTTTAGAGCCGTACGAAAATGCCCGCATACTAGACCCTTCTTGCGGGAGCGGCGGTATGTTTGTGCAGTCGGGAGCGTTTTTAAAGGAGCATAACCAAGACCCGTTCCGAATTTCTATTTTTGGACAGGAAAGCAATCAGACCACTATGCGTTTGGCTAAAATGAATTTGGCTATTCGCGGAATTTTCGGGCAGATTGAACTTGGCAATTCTTATTACGATGATAAATTTCCGGATTTGCGCGCGGATTTTGTGTTAGCGAATCCGCCCTTTAACGCAGATTGGAATCCCGGTCGTTTGAGCGAAAAAGACCCCCGCATTAAATACGGCACTCCGCCTTCCGGCAACGCTAATTTTATGTGGATTCAGCACTTCATCCACCATCTGGCGCCAAACGGCATGGCGGGCTTTGTTATGGCCAATGGGGCATTGGCCGTGGGCGGCAAAGAAGGAGAAATCCGCAAAAAAATTATTGAAGACGATTTAATTGATGTAATCATCGCCTGTCCTCCGAAGATGTTTTACAGCGTAGCTTTGCCTGTGTCGTTATGGTTTGTGGCAAAAAATAAAACAGGAGGCCGTTTTCGCAACCGCGCGGGCGAAACTTTGTTTATTGATGCCAGGGAAGTTTTTGAGCCGATTTCGAGAAAGCAGGTAATCTTTACCGAGGCGCAAATTCAGAAAATCGCCGGCACGGTTCGAGCCTGGCGGGAACAAAAAGACGCCAGCGAATACAAAGACGTCGCCGGTTTCTGTAGGGCCGCACTCAAAGAGGAAATTATTAAAAATGGTTATGTTTTAACCCCGGGTCGTTATGTCGGCGTGGCTGATGAAATAGATGACGGCGTGCCGTTTGAAGAAAAGAAAAAAAAGCTGGAAACCGATTTACAGCAGTATTTTGCCGAAGGGGAAAAGTTACAGCAGAAAATTTTGCAAAACTTAAAAGAACTGGAACATTAACATTAAAGCTATGGGGAAATTTAACATAAAAGACGGGCAAGACTTCCAAGCCGTTAAAGATGCGGCAGAAATTTTTTATAAAACCATTGGTTCGGTTCGCTGTCCCTATTTTGACGGAGACGTAACTTTTAACGCCAAAGGCTGGAGGCATCTGACGTTTAAGAATGACAGGCAGGCGCGACTTCAAAGCGACCAGTACGCGCGGCTAAAGTTATTGCACCTTGCCCCGGAAATATTAAAAAAATCCCATACCATACAAGGCGTGTGGCAGACGAGAATGTTTGAACAGTTAAAAACCAACACCACTGACAGCCAATGGTCAAAAATTTTAAAAGATGTTTGTTTTTATGAGTTTATAGCGGTTATGGGAAATGTCCGAACGAAAGTCATTGTTAAACAAATCCAGGGCGGTGAAAAACATTTTTGGAGCGTAATCCCGTTTTGGGGAGTGGATAAAGTTACCAGCAAGAGAATTTTGCACGGCGGAAACCCGGAAGTTGATTAACAACAAAAAAACACCGCAATCGCGATGTTTTTATGCGGCACTTGGTTACAGCTTGAATGTAGCCGTGACAGGGCCTAAGCCCTCCAAGAGCCACCTATACTATACCTCAATCACGAACGTTCGTCAAGCAACCGTTGGGCTATTAAATTGAGGCATATATATTGACGATTTTTGTCCCAAAGTGTTTCAATAATTTATTTATCAACATGGAAAATTTAGCAAATGCAATCTCCCAAAATGCAATTCAACAGCACGTTCTCGATGAGATACTCGGGGATTTTGCAATTTTTATGGAACCACAATTACTGCTCGAACCGAACTTTATTGAAATTAAAAAAATTAAAGTTGATAATGACAAAATAAAAAAATACAGCACACTATTATCAAATATTGATTACGCCTGGAAAAAAGTAAAAAAATATCAAATTTATTTCCAAGAATTTTATCCAGCTACTACTAAAATCGGTAAAATAGAAGCCTTGAATCACCATATCCACGCATATTTAAATGATATGGTCAGGCTAAGAAATAAGATATTAGAATTTTTTGGCACGGCAAAAAATGATATTAAGAAGGCTGCTTTTAATAAAAAGGAGATTGAGGATTTCTTTCAAGCCGGTATTGTCAAAACTAAGGAGGTGTTCGGTCAGGTAACCGACCAACGCGATTTGCATCACCACCAAGGTATGAGATTTTTTGATATTAATTTGTTAAAGGCAGAGAACGCAGAAGGTTCAATCAGGTTTTTGAACAACCCTGTAATTAATTCAATATTAAATCAAGAACGTAAGCCGGAACTTATAGAGAGGTTTAGGAAAGAAGAAGACCAGTCCTTTGAGGTTGCAAGGGACTCTTGGGTCAAGATGGCCCAAAAGAATGATTTACAGATATTTGGCTATTTACACGAAGTATTTATAGCCGTAAAACCAGCTTTATATCAATATTTGAATATGAAACCGGTAAAAGACATTTTTAAGCAACCCCAACAAAAAGTATGAAAAGGATAAATCCTAAAACTACTTGGCGGAAGGTGAAGTTGGGGGATGTTTTGGAATTGAAATATGGTTTTGCCCTCCGTGAAAATAATCGCCAAACTGGCGAGGTCCCGGTTTATGCGTCAAGCGGCATTGTAGGGTATCATAATAAAGCCGCGGTAAAATCCGCCGGTATTATTGTTGGCCGCAAAGGCAATGTGGGAAGTATTAGCTTTTCTGCTCGTGATTTTTTCCCAATAGATACTGTTTATTATATTGATTCACTCAAAGTTCCAGGTGATTTAAAATTTTTTTATTATTTGCTGCAAAAAGTTCCTTTTAAGCAAGTTGGAAGCGATGTCGGCGTCCCCGGATTAAACAGAGACATGGCTTATAGCTTAGATGTAAATATTCCCGAAGATCCAAAAGTACAAAAACGTATCGCGGAGATTTTGTCAGCTTTTGACGAGAAAATTGAACTGAATAATAAAATAAACCAAGCTTTGGAACAACTTGCCCAAGCAATTTTTAAGGAATGGTTTGTAAAATTCCGCTTCCCCGGCCATGAAAAGGTGGAAATGATTGATAGCGAACTTGGCAAAATTCCGAAAGGGTGGGAAATAAAAACTTTGGATAATATTTGTGCCACCGTGTATGGCAAAGATTTACCGACAAGAGATTTACAAGACCACGGTTATCCTGTTTATGGAGGTAACGGAATAATAGGCTTCTCAAACAAGTTTAATGTTGAATATCCTAAAGTGATTATAGGTTGCCGTGGCGCTTATTCGGGAAACGTTTTTAAAACCACGCCAAAAAGTTTTGTAACTCATAATTCGTTAATTTTAAATTCCGACCTTGATACCGATTTTCTTTATTTTATGGTAAAAAACTTGAATATTAAATCAACGATAACAGGTTCGGCCCAGCCTCAAATAACCATCAATGAACTGGAAAAGTTAGAAGTTGCCTTCCCCAAAAAAAATGCAATAGAATACTTCATTTTACAAGTTGGATCAATCGAACAGAAAAGATTATTATGTGTTGAAGAAAATGAAAAGCTAATTGCCTTGCGCTTTTTGCTTTTGTCAAAATTAATGAAAGGGGAATAGTTTATGAGTACATGGAATTTTACGTGTCCTTTTTGCAGTAAGCCAACCACAATTACAGAGCCTAACCATTTTGAACATCTTAAGGCAGTTTATATAGCCGACCATGATTTGGGACAAGTGGGAATTTTTGTCGAAGGTATAACATGCCCAAATCAAGAGTGTAATAAATTATGGTTACGTTTTGAATTGTGTAAACTTAGAGAAAATCAGCACGGGGATCTTACGAAGTCTACGGTTATAAAACATCGGCAAATATTGCCGGAGTCAGAAGCAAAAGTTCTGCCAGATTATATTCCACAGCCAATACAACAAGATTATTATGAAGCCTGCCTAATTCGGGATTTAAGCCCTAAGTCGTCAGCAACTTTAGCGCGCCGATGTTTACAAGGTATGATTCGGGATTTTTGGGGAGTTTCAAAAGCTAGGCTAAAGGACGAAATTGACGCCCTTCAAGAAAAGGTGGATGCAGATACATGGCAAAGTATTGAAGTGGTAAGAAATGTTGGTAATATTGGTGCGCACATGGAGAAGGACATTAATGTTATCGTTGATGTTGAACCAGAAGAAGCCCAGCTTTTAATTGGCCTGATTGAGCAATTAGTGGACGATTGGTATGTTACACGCGAAAGTAGAAAAAAACGCGCTGAAGATTTAAAAAAGTTGGTTGAGGCTAAAGAAGCCTTAAAGAACCAAAAACAAGGGGAAGAAAAAAATGGTTAATTTAAATGAAGATTCTTTGGCGGAGCAACCGGTTATAGAGTGGCTAAAGGAGTTGGGGTATGATTATGAGTTTGGGCCGGATTTGGCGCCGGGGGGAGCTTTGCAGGAAAGGGATTCTTTCCGGCAGGTTTTGTTGCTGCCAAGATTAAAGCGTAGCTTGAGGCGGATAAATCCGAGTATAACCGAAGCGCAAATTGAAGACGCTGTTTTGCCTTTGGTTTCGGTTAATCATCCAAATTTGGAAATCGCCAATAAACAAATTTATGAATTTTTAGCGCGGGGAATTGTTATTAACGAGCGGGATGGGTCCGGAGAAGAACGGGGCAAAATTGTTAAGATATTTGATTTTGAAAATCCGGCAAATAATGAATTTTTAGTGGTAAACCAGTTTGCCATCCAGGGTATAGATGTCGTGCGCCGTCCGGATGTTGTGGCTTTTATTAATGGCATCCCAGTAGCCATTTTTGAATTAAAAAGCCCGACCAGCGAAAGCGGCACCATCCATTCCGCTTTTGGGCAATTACAACAATACAAACAGGACATTCCGGAAATATTTAAATATAATCAAATTCTCGCGGTTAGCGATTTACTGCAAGCGCGGCACGGCACAATATCCTCTTCTTGGGAATGGTTTTCGTCTTGGAAAGGCATTGACAGCGAAGACGAAAAACACGAAGGAGAATCAGAGTTGGAAATTTTACTTAAAGGCATATTCCATAAAACCAGACTTTTGGACATTATCCAAAATTTTATTGTGTTTGAGGCCGACAGCGAAAAAGACGCGACTAAGTATACCAAAAAAATGTGTCTTTACCATCAATACTTTGGCGTTAATAAAGCCGTAGTAGAAACACTGCGCGCCACCGGTCCAAACGGCAATAAAAAAATCGGCGTCTTCTGGCACACACAAGGCAGCGGCAAATCTTTATCTATGGTATTTTTTGCCAATAAAACTAAACAGTTAGAAAAATTGGCAAGCCCAACTTATGTGTTTTTAACGGACCGCAACGATTTGGACGGACAATTGTATAAGACATTTTTACGGACGGGATATCCGCAGGCCAAACAGGCCGAAAGCATTAGCGACCTAAAAACAAGGTTGCAACAGGCGGGCGGCGAACTGGTTTTTACAACTATTCAAAAATTTGAAACTGATAAAGAACTACTTTCTGAAAAAAATAACATTATTGTAATCGCGGACGAAGCACACCGCAGCCAATACGCCCAGCTGGCCGGCAATGTCCGAAGCTCCTTACCAAATGCTTCTTTTATGGGTATAACAGGAACGCCAATAAGTTTGCATAATCGCAGTACAGAGTTAGTATTTGGCGGTTACATCAGTCAGTATCAGATCAACCGCGCGGTTTTAGACGGTGCCACGGTTCCAATTTATTATGAGGGCCGTTTGGTTCCTTTGCATCTGGCTAACGAGTTCATTGACGATGACTATGAAGATTTAATGGCGGAACAGGAATTCGACGTGAAAGAAGTTTTTAAGCGCAAATGGGCAAGACTAGAGCAAGCAGTAGGGGCGGAACAGCGGCTCAAACAAATCTCCCACGACATTGTTGAGCATTTTAATAACCGGGGACTGGAAGGCAAGGGAATGATCGTAACCATCAGCCGCCGCGTGGCAGTAGAACTTTATAAATTGATTTCTCAAATGCCCGACGCCCCGGAAATTGCCGTGATAATTTCCAAGCCGGAAGAATTCCCAGGCCAAATCCAAAATGAGCTGGACCACAAAGAATTAGAAAAGCGTTTTAAAGATCCGAACGATAAATTAAAATTGGCAATTGTTTGCGATATGTGGCTAACCGGTTTTGACATTCCTTGTTTGCATACCATGTATATTGATAAGCCGCTGAAAAATCACACGCTTATGCAAGCCATTGCCCGCGTAAACCGGATTTTTAAGGACAAGCCGGCCGGATTGATAGTTGACTACATTGGCATAGCGGACAACTTAAAAAAGGCTTTGAGCATTTATAGCGGCGACATACAAAAGCAAGCCATGGTGCCAATTGAAGAGATTGTAGCTAAAATGAAAGAAAAATATGATATTGTTTGTTCAATGCTGGCGGGGGTGCAATATCAGGGTTGGCGCAAGTTAGAAAGTTCGGCACTGGCTCAATTGTTTCAACAAGCTTTAAACGTTGTAATAACTGATCAAAAATCCGGTTTGATTGACGAAGAAAAGAAAAAACGTTTTGTCCAGGAAGCGGAAAGTTTGTCGCGCCTATTCGCTTTTGTTATGCCGCATAAAGAAGCTAACGCGATTCGCGATGATGTTGCGTTTATCCGTGCAATAAAACGCTCGGTAATGAAACTGGTTGCGAGCGGAAATGAAGGCAGGCAACCGTTTGACGACCAAGATGTAGAAACTGCGGTTCGCGAGCTTGTCAGCAAAAGTATAGCCGCCGAAGGCATAGTAGATATTTTTTCCATGCGGGGAAAAGACGCTCCGGACATTTCCATTTTTGACGACAAATTTTTGGAAGAAGTCAAAAATATGCGGCTAAAAAATTTGGCCATTGAAACTTTACGAAAACTTTTACGAGACCAATTGCGGGTGCAAATGAGAAAAAATCTTGTGCGGTATAAATCTTTTGCTGAACTGTTGGAACACATTATTGAAGACTATGAAAATAACATCATTAATTCTTCAAAAGTGATTGAGCGTTTGATTGAGCTTGCAAAGGAAATGAGAAAAGCCGAAAATGAAGGACAAAATTTAGGTTTGACCGAAGAAGAAGTGGCATTTTATGACGCAATTTCCATCAGCAAAAAAATAGATTTAAAAAACGGCCAATTAAAAGATATGGTTAAAGAATTGGTAAAATCAATTAAGCGCGACCTGGGGGTTGATTGGACGAGCAACGAAGTTATAAAGGCCAGAATTCGGGCCAATGTTCGTTTGCTGCTTTTGCGAAATCAAGTATCGGGAGAGGAAAGCGAGAAGCTGATTGATTCAATATTTAATCAGGCTTTTGCTTTGTACCGCGACTTTGTTCCTGCATAAGATTAAACTAGTTTTTATGCCGCTTGAGGATTTAGAGGATGAAATAAGAATGGGAATTGACGAAGACGGCCTTAAGCAAGAATTGGCCGAGCAGATTAATAACGGCGACGCGAACGAGGCCTTGCAGAGAATGGAAGATTTAGGAATTGATGTAGGTAATTTGGATTTATAAAAAAACTATGCCTGTAGATAATATTTTTAATCTTGTTAACGACAATGGCAGAAATACAGAAAGCAATATTTTGTTGGAGCGGTGGAAAAGATTCTTCGTATTGCCTGCACAAAGTTTTAACGGAAAAACTGTTTGACGTAAAATACCTGCTCACTACCGTTAATGACAAGTTCAAAAGAATTTCCATGCACGGAGTAAGGGAAGAATTATTGGACACTCAAGCAGAATCAATCGGTATTCCGCTTCTTAAAGTAAGGGTAACAGAAGGTACAAAAGACGAGTACGAAAAACAAATGGAAACTGCTTTATTAAAAGTCAAGTCGGAAGGGATAAATAACGTAATTTTTGGTGACATCTTTTTGGAAGATTTAAGGAAATACCGGGAGGCTAACTTAGCTAAGGTGGGGATGAAAGGAGTTTTCCCATTGTGGAAAATGGACACGACAAATCTCATAAACGATTTTATTAGCCAAAAATTTAAAGCCGTAATATGCTGTGCCAATGACGGATACCTGGGAGAAGAATGGACTGGCCGGGAAATAGACCAATCATTTATTGCACAACTGCCCGCAATTGTTGACCCTTGCGGTGAAAATGGAGAGTTCCACACGTTTTGTTATGACGGACCTTTGTTTAAAAAGAAAATCAATTTTACAGTAGGCGAAAGAGTTTATAAAACGCTGGAAACAAAGACAGGCAATGTTTGCACTTTGCCGTCAAATGCAACAACCAAAGGATTTTGGTTTTGTGATTTATTACCACTTTTGAACTGCGCGACAGACGAAGCTTTGTAGCAAATGGACGATTTGGGCATTGATATAGACGATTTAGATTTATAAAAACACCATAATTAGACAAGTTCCGCAAGGAGTAGTTAAGGTAGCAAGGGTACTCCTTTAAAATAATTATATTAGTATGCATATATGTCCCAAACCCTAGAACAAATCCGCGCCAAGCAAAGAGCAAATAGTAAAAAATATCATCATGAGCATAAAGACAATCTGGAATATAAAACTAAACGGAAAGCAAATTGGCAACGCTGGTATGCCCAGAAGAAAACTGAATCAAATAATTTAAATAGTGAAGTAATTTCTCAAACTAATACAAATGACAATTTAGTTCAAGTATCGTTATTTGATGAGAGTAGTATTCAGACTCCAGATTATGTTAAATTGCAATTATTAAAAATAAAAAATATTTCAGTAAGAGAAAAATTAATATTAAACCTTCGTTTTGGTTTAGATGAAAATAAGCCACAAACACTCGAAGAAATTGCTAACAGGCTTCATATTTCTAGACAAAGAGTGGACCAAATTTTAAATAAGGTTTTGACTATCAAATGCGAAGATGCTAAACAGTCCAAAAATCTTTCTGAAAAAGTATTGGATACAACTGACGACGAACCATTATCAAATTTTTTCTTTTCAAAAAGAACACATAACGCGTTAACTCGGGCAGGCATAGAAACTAAAAAGCAACTGATTAATCTGAAAATTCGAGAGTTGTTTAGTATAAAGAAATTAGGAATTAAAAGTGCTGAAGAGCTTTTAATCTTTTTTTCAAGCCATCCCTCTTGGTTTGAAATCAGCGAGACTCACGGGCTAGAGAACTGATTATGGTAGCAACTTGACGATTTAGGTTTATAATCTTATGTCTTTATCAGAAAAATCTATTGAAGAATTTAAGGAAATATACCGTAAAGAATACGGCAAGGAATTGTCGCAGGCCGAGGCTTTTGAAATGGCCAATGGTTTGGTTAATTTTTTTAAATTGCTGGTGGATCAGGACAACATAGACCGCCGCCGGAAGATGCGTTTAAAAGACGAGCCTAAAGGTTTTCATATTGAAGGAGTTGGTTACACTTGTTTTGTTTGTTCCGATTCAATATCTAACGAAGAAACATGGTATGACAAATATGGCATCAAGTGCATGACTTGCCAAAAAGCCATTGATAAACATCAAATTCCGGCAACGGCCGCGAGTAATAAAGAAAGCTGGTATTCTAAATATGATTTACAAAGCCGTTTTAACATTGACCACCATGGGGTGAAAAGGTTAATTAAGGCCGGTGTGTTAAAACCGCGCATCGTCCCAAGCGCTACCGGCTCACCTCACGCGTACCTTTTTCTTGTAAAAGACAATAAAGATACTTTGCCGCCCAAACAACTTACGGAATCAGAGTCAGTTAAAGAAAGCAAGGACGGTAAAGACTGGTATCACTCCGAGCCGTGGTATAAATTTGTTAATCCTACAGAGGCGCTCAAGGGCTACAAAATTATGGATCACTTGCGAGTGGTAACTGCCCCGGAAGATCTAAAAAAGCCGGAAAATAATCATTCAGCTTAATTTATAACTGGGCTTCCGCCCTAACTTTTAAAATTTGCTTTTACTCCCGCCGCTGCGCGGCGGGTAGTTTCTTTTTTCACCCCCCCTCTTTTCCGTCTTTTTTTTGTGATTTTTGATATTTTTTTGTTTTTTGGGTTTTGTTTCAGATATTGGTATTTTTAGATATATATTTTAGTTAATTTAGTATAGTAGTTTTAAGTATAGTTAGTATTAGTAGT
>ORMF011153388.1_pt1 | contig 13949 bp, 19 predicted proteins | sample 1779871 | NCBI WGS metagenome assembly ORMF01 (sample SAMEA104232316, study PRJEB22302) | groundwater metagenome | biome: forest; feature: aquifer; material: groundwater | place: USA | collected 2011-08-07 | depth 5.4 m | reverse complement strand
GTACCGGATCGAAGGCGAGTTCTACCGAACCACGACGGAGCGCTCGCTCGATCTGAAGATCGGGGTAGGCGTCGCAGTCCGCCCGCTGCAAAGGCCGCATCCGCCCATCGCGATCACCTCGATCCGGCCGGACGGACGAGGGCCGCACGCTGCGGGAGCTCGCGGCTGGACCGGGATCTCGGCGACCTACGTGGGTGCGTACGTCGTCCGGGCGCAGATCCAGAGCTTCCTGGAAGGCCGACGATCGGCGGGCCTCTCCGTCGATCCCTCCGGCTGGCGCGTGGCGCGCAGCGTCTTCGTGGCCGATGACGAGACCACGGCACGTAGCTATGCGCATCGCGAGGACGGCGCGCACGGCTTCTACTTCCACGTGATGAGGACCAAGCTCGCGAGGGCCGGCGCGCTGGACCTGATGCGCGACTTTCCCGACCAGCCGGATTCCGAGCTCTCTACGAGGCGGTGCGTCGAGCGTCTCGTCATCGCGGGAACCCCGGAGAGCGTAGCGGACCAGATTCTCGCATTCCGCAACGAGGTCGGTGCGTTCGGCACCCTGCTCTACACGGGCCACGACTGGACGGATCCAGCGCTCGCCCGGTGCTCCATGGAGCTCATGGCGAACGAGGTCTGGCCTCGAATCGATCGGGCCGTGCATGGGACGACACCGAAAGGTCAAACTGGCGGGAAGGTATTTTCTGGCTGATGGATGGCCCAACCATTGCGTGCAGCCGACGCCCGTCAGCGGGCGCGGCTGACGCAGACGTTAGACCTCCAGAGGAACGCTGTGAATGAGATGGACGACTTCCTGAGAACGAGACGCTGAGTATGGCCACACAGCGCTATTCGGTCACGCCGCACCCGATCGAAACGCTCCTGACTTGGGTCAAGTCGGGCGAGATCGCCATCCCCGAGATCCAGCGGCCGTTCGTGTGGGAGCCGACCAAGGTTCGAAACCTGCTCGACTCGCTCTATCAGGGCTATCCGATCGGTTACCTCATCGCCTGGCGCAACCCGACGGTGAAGCTCAAGGACGGCATGCCCTCGGCGGGCAAGCGCATTCTGATCGACGGCCAGCAGCGAGTCACTGCGCTGATGGCCGGGTTGCTCGGGCGTGAAGTCCTGACCAAAGACTACGAGACCGTCCGCATCCGCATCGCATTTCACCCGCAGACGGAGAAGTTCGAGGTTGCCAACCCCGCCATCCGCAAAGACGTGGCGTGGATCGAGGACGTGGCCGACGTCTTCGCTCCCGATGCCGACATGATCGAGTTGACGGAGGGTTACGCCGCAAAGAACCCCGCGGCGGATCGCCGGCTGGTCGGGAAGGTCTTGCAAAAGCTCGGCAAGATCATCAACAACCACGTCGGCCTGATCGAGCTGGCCGAGGACCTCGACATCGAGACGGTCACCGAGATCTTCATCCGCGTGAACTCCGCCGGGGCCGAGCTCTCCCAGGCCGACTTCGCCATGTCGAAGATCGCCGCCAACGAGACCTACGGTGGCAACATGCTGCGCAAGGCGATCGACTACTTCTGCCACCTCGCCGTGGCGCCCGACTTCCTGGGGCGCATCGAGAAGGGCGACAAGGCCTTCGCCGCCTCCGAGTTCCTGCCGCAAATGCGCTGGCTGAAGGATGGCAACGACGACATCTACGACCCGACCTACACCGACATGCTGCGCGTGGCGTTTACCTCGGAGTTCGGGCGCGGCAAGCTGGCGGACCTCGTCGCGTTGCTCTCGGGTCGTAACTTCGAGACCAAGCAGTACGAGGACGCCATCGCCGAGGCGTCGTTCGGGCGGCTCAAGCAGGGCATCCTCGCCTTCATCAACAAGACGCACTTCGACCGCATCACGATGATCCTGCGTTCGGCGGGATTCGTCACGAATGACCTGATCGGCGGCCAGAACGCCGTCAACTTCGCCTATATCCTGTACCTGCGCGGCCGTGCCGAGAATGTACACGCCGCGGACCTCGAACGGCTGGTCCGGCGCTGGTATGCCATGTCGATCTTGCGCGGGCGCTACACCGGCAGCCCCGAGACCGCTTTCGACTTCGACATCCGCCAAGTCGAGGCGCGCGGGCTGGTGGCCTATGCCCAGTCGGTGATCGAGGCGGAACTGCCCGAGAGCTTCTGGACCGGAATGCTCCCACAGCTCATGGACACATCCTCCGGGCAAAGCCCTTACTTCCTCGCCTACAAGGCAGCGCAGGTGAAGCTCGGCGACAAGGGCTTTCTCTCGCGGGACATCACGGTGCTGGACCTGCTGATGAACCGCAGCGATGTACACCACGTCTACCCGCGCAACCACCTCAAGAAGCAGGGCCTTTCGCGCGGCCGCTACAACCAGATCGCCAACTTTGTCCTGGCCCAGAGCGAGATCAACATCGCCATCGGCGACAAGGCACCCGAGCAGTACTTCAAGGAGCTGGCCGAGCAGTGCGCGGGCGGCAAGAAGAAGTACGGCGGCATCACCGACGCGACCGAGCTTCACGCCAACCTGCGCATGAGCTGTCTCCCTGAGGCGCTGCTCGACGGCGAGATTCCGGCCTACGACGACTTCCTGGAAGAGCGCCGGAAGCTCATGGCTCAGAAGATCAAGGTTTGGTTCGAGGCACTCTGATGACCGCTGACATCCGCGGCTGGAGGTCTAACAACCGGTTGCAGCGGACGGGCCGCTGCGCGGCCCGCCGCTGAACCGGTGCGTTCGCCGCACAGATGGGGGGACGGGTGCATGGGAAGTCAGCGGGCATTGGCGTCGTCAACGGCATCGTCGAGATCGGTAGAAGCGCCTGCGATGCGACCTCGGACCGGGGCGGAAACGTGGAGGTCGATCTTACATTTCGGGACCGCTGGGCTTGTCGTTGTCCTCTTCGCTCTGCCGCTCGCCGCCGCGGCCCAGCCAGCCGGGAAGGTATTCCAGATCGGGTATCTGGGAAACTCCACGCCGGCCGTCGAGGCCGGTCTCGTCGAGGCTTTTCGCCGGGGGCTGCGCGAGAACGGGTACGTCGAGGGCAAGGACGTCGTCGTCCACTACCGATGGGCCGATGGACACATCGACACCTTCCCCGTCCTCGCAGCCGAGCTGGTTCGACTCAAGGTCGACGTGATTGTGACGTCCGGTACGCCCGGGAGTCTCGCCGCGCAGCGCGCCACGAAGACGATCCCCATCGTCGTGGCTGCCGTTGGCGATGCCGTCGGAGTGGGGCTCGTGCCGAGTCTCGCCCGACCGGGCGGCAATGTCACGGGGCTGTCGGCGCTGACATCGGATCTGGAGGGGAAACGCCTCGAAGTGCTGAGCGAGCTCGTGCCGAAGGTCGGCCGGGTGAGCGTGCTCATGAACCCGGCGAACCCGTTCACAGCGCTGGCCTGGAAGGAGACCCAGGCGGCGGGGGCGAAGCTGAGGCTGACGCTCCATCCCGCCGAGGTGCGAACGGTGGACGCCTTCGATGCCGTGTTCGCGGCCATCGTCAAGACGAGACCGGACGCGCTGGTCGTGATCGCCGACCGGTTCCTGCTCTCGAACCGGAAGCGCATCGTCGCCTTTGCGGCGCAGCATCGGCTGCCCGCGATGTATCCCTTTCGGGAGTTCGTCGACGAGGGTGGACTCGTGGTCTACGGCCCGGACTTCGCGGACATGTTCCGCCGGGCCGGCCGGTACATCGACCGCATCCTGAAGGGGACCAATCCGGGCGATCTGCCCATGGAGCAGCCCACGAGATTCGAGCTCGTGATCAACGGCAAGACGGCCAAGACCCTGGGTCTCACCATCCCGCCGTCTCTGCTGTTGCAGGCTGACCGGGTCATAGAATGACCGAGCCTGGGCGCGCTCCCAGGCCAGACGGTCCCGGGGAGCGTCCCGCCCGCGTGCGACAGAAATCGGTCGGTCACGAAGCTGAGGTAACCGTCTTGGAGAGCGTGACGTGGCACCGGTTCGGTGTCCGCACGATGGGGCGTCGAACCGCGCGCTGCAGCGGACGGGGGGCTCGCGATGCTCGCCCCTCGGCCGCTGACCGCGGGCGTCTAGACGTCACACCAGTGCCGACGCGTTCTTGAGAAGCCATACGATCGTATGGTTCGCAGGGCGCTTCCGTGCTAGCATCTCGTAAGTGGCGACCGCTCGTTTCGAGTGGGACCCGGACAAGGATAAGGAGAACCAGCGGAAGCATGGTGTCGCCTTCGCGAGCGCGCAGTTTGCGTTCGCGGATCCTATCCGCGTGATCGCAGAAGATCTCTCTCACGGCTCCAAGGAGAAGCGGCATTACTGCTTCGGTCGAGTCGATGGCGGAGTACTAACGGTCCGCTTCACGTATCGCGAGGATGTCGTTCGAATCTTTGGCGCTGGCTACTGGCGAAGGGGTAAGGCAATCTATGAGCGCGAAAATCAGATACACGGATGAGCCGCTCGGGAGACTGAAGGTCGTTCGTGACTTCCTTCCGCGACCGGAGGACCTCGTCTTCCGCGATGAGGGCGTTAAGGTCACGATCGCGTTGAGCAAGCGCAGCGTTGAATTCTTCAAAGGGGAGGCGCGGAAGCACAACACGCAGTATCAGCGAATGATTCGGCGGCTTCTTGACGCTTATGCGGAACATCACTCGCGACATCTAACCACGCGTTCAACACGGACGCGCGCCCGGACGGCGCGCGCCGGTTAGCGCGAGCGTTCGCCGCACAGGCAGAGGCGCGGGGCATGAGGCGCACCACCGACGGCGTCGAGGGTAAACCCGAATCGATACGGTTGGACGGACGCGGACCGGAAAACGCCCGAGGTGAGTTGCTGGTCAACCCGAAGACCAGCAGCCTTGACGGTTCTCTCAAAGAGCGCACCATGGGCATTCCTGCGGTGTCACACGCGCGGTGAATATGACGGCAGGCATCTTCGCTGTTGCGCTCATTCTCTTCGCCGCACCGGTCGCCGCAGAGGCGCAGCCGGCACCGAAGGTCGCACAAGTCGGCGTCTTGGCGGGCGGTGGCGCCGGCTTCCACGCCGGCTTCGAGTCCTTCCGACAGGGGCTGCGTGAACTCGGCTACGTGGAGGACCGGACTCTGACCCTCGTGGTCCGAAACGCCGAGGGCCGGGCTGGGCGCTATCGGGAGTTCGCAGAGGAACTGGTCCGACTGCGGGTGGACGTCATCGTTGTGCAGGGCAATGCTGCCCTCGCCGTCCTCAAGCAGACGACCCGGACGATCCCCATCGTGATGGCCAGCATCGGCGATCCGGTGGGTTCCGGCTTCGTGGCCAGCCTCTCCCAACCCGACGGCAACATCACCGGGTTGTCCAATATGGCGGAGGGCGTGAGCGGAAAGTGAGTCGAGCCGCTCAAGGCGGTGGCGCCCAAGGCCAGGCGCCTGGCCGTCCTCTGGGACCCTCAGAACGTCGCCCACGGGAAAATGTGGAGTGAAATCCAGGGGGCGGGCCGGGCGCTCACAGTGACGCCGCTGGCCTGGGAGGCCCGAGGGCCCGAGGACATCGAGCGTGCCTTTTCTGCGATGACCACCGAGGGGATCGGCGCCGTCATCATCCTTCCTCAGCCTGCCGCCGGGGTGAACCGGCGGCAGATCGTGGACCTTGCGACCAAGCACCGGCCACCCTGCATTTTCCCATTCCGCGAGTTCGCCGAGGCAGGGTGCCTCATGAGCTATGGACCGAGAGTGGTGGATTTGTGGCGCGGTGCCGCCGTGTTCGTGGACAAGATCCTCAAGGGCGCCAAGCCTGCCGATCTGCCCGTCGAGCAGCCGACGAAGTTCGAGCTTGCGATCAATGCGAAGACCGCGAAGGCGCTTGGCCTCGCGATCCCGCAGTCGTTGTTGCTGCGCGCAGATCAGATCATTGAATGAAGTACCAGTGTGGCGGCGGACACTTGAGGCGGCGAACTGGCCTACGGCTTGCGTATCGGAACTACCGTACCTACAATGTGGTCACATGACGACCAAGGCTCGCATCGTCCGGATCGGCAACTCGCGGGGCATCCGCGTCCCCAAGGTTCTCTTGGATCAGGCGCAATTGCCTGACGAGGTCGAGTTGCATGCTGAGCCCGGACGCCTCGTTGTCCAAGGCGCACGGCGCCCCCGGATGGGCTGGGCGGAGGCGGCGCGGGCCATGTCTAGGCAGGGGCATGCTGACCTGCTCGATGAGCCGACCGCCACCCGCTTCGATCGGGAAGAATGGGAGTGGCAGTAACGCGGGCCGGGCGGGCGCGCGGGGAAGTCCATCTCGTTCGTTTGGACCCCACGCTTGGCAGCGAGATTCAGAAAACGCGTCCCTGCCTCGTCGTGTCACCTGATGAGCTCAACCAATACCTACGCACAGTGATCATCGCTCCGATGACCACGGGCGGAGGGACGTATCCATGGCGGGTGCCGTGTCGCTTTCAGCGCCGATCTGGCTTCGTCGCCTTGGACCAGCTCCGCACGGTCGATGCCGAACGCCTGCTTCGCCGGCTAGGTCGGCTCACACCGCAGACGGTTAGGGCGGTCCTTCAGCGCCTACAAGAGATGTTCGCGGAATGATGCGCAAGCGAACAAACCGCTCCAGAGGGCCGGCTACGCCGGCCGCTGAGCACTGACGTTGCGAGACGACGACCAGGGCGAGAGCTTGACCGCGAACCCTTTGCCGTGTACTCATTGTATATCCGGCAAGAGGTCCCTATGCAGACGAAGATTCAAAAGTGGGGCAACAGCCTTGGATTGCGGATTCCGCGGTCATTCGCGGCCGAGGCCCAGGTGGAGGAGGGGGCAACCGTAGATCTGTCGGTGGAGAACGGTCGGCTCTTGGTTCGCCCGCTCCGAGTTCGGAAGCATGTATTGAGCGTACTCCTCCGGAGAGTAAACCGGCGGAACCTTCACGACGAGGTCTCAACAGGTAGGGCCCTCGGTCGCGAGGCGTGGTAGTGGCGGCCTACGTCCCCGCGCGCGGGGACCTGATCTGGCTCCAGTTCAACCCCCAATCGGGCCACGAGCAGGCCGGCCATCGCCCCGCCGTGGTGATCTCTCCGAGTTCATACAATCGCCGCGTGGGGTTGGCCGTCTGTTGTCCCATCACCTCTCAAGTGAAGGGATACCCATTCGAAGTGCTGCTCCCGCAGGGGCTTGGAGTCGAGGGGGCAATACTTTCGGATCAAATCAAGAGTCTGGACTGGCGCGTGCGAAGGGCGAGGCGCATTGGCAATGTGCCGGCTGATGTGCTGCAGGAGACGGTCGGCAAGATCCTTGCCCTCGTCGACCCAGGCTCGGTCTAACGCCAGGCTGCAACGGAGGCCCGCACGCGGGCGCCGTTGGGTCTAGGCGTTCGCCGCATACGGACTGAAGTGAGAGGGAGACGATGGAGTGGGTCCTGAGAGCAGACTTCCCGATCAAAATCCGGGAAACGGGAATTGTCATCGTCAAGGGTCTGCCGGTCCTACAATGCGTGAATTGTCCTGAGTATCTCATCGAGGACACAGTGCTCGGCCGGGTCGACCAGATCTTGGCCAAGGTGGAGATGGGAACCGAGCTCGAGATCATCTGTTATGCCGCCTGACCGCGCAGCGTCGGCGCCTGGCTCGCGTGGGTGATCATGGAGGCCTGCTTCGACGACCTTGACGGGCCCATCGCGCGCGTGGGGGGCCCGAACATCCCCATTCCCTTCAGCCCGCCGCTCGAGGCCTTCGCGACCCCGGGGGCCGCGCACGTCGTCGACGCGGTCCGGCGGGTCGTGACGTAGCGCTACTTCCGGAGCGTGAAGGCGCCCGCGCCCAGCAGCGCCTGGGCGATGGTCGCGCCCAGCAGGACGAGCACGTACTCGTAGCCGCTCTTGCCGCCGAGGATGAAGAACCCCTGCTGCATGTGCACGAACCACAGGGCGCCCGCCATGATCGGGATGTTCGCCAACGCGGCCCAGCGTACGAGGACACCCAGGATCAGCATGACACCGCCCAGGCCGTGCGCCACGATGAGGTACCAGACGCCGATCTCCGGCAATGGAATGTGCATCGCGCGCTGGAACTCGACGGCCTTGGCGGGGCCCATCACGACGAGCGCCAGGTAGGCGTGGGCGATGTAGGTCGCGCCGAGGACCAGCCGCAGCACCAGCGTGCCGTACGGCTCCCGCCCGCCTCTCCCCACTGTCAGTCCTCCCTAGTCCAGCTTGGCGTTCACGGCTTCCGGAAGAGGATCTCGCCGACGTAGCCCTCGGCCCGCGACCGCGTGTCGTCCGAATCGATGCCGATGGAGAGCGCCTCCATCTTCTCGTCGGGCTCCTCGCCGTAGATCTTCTTGTAGTCCTCGCAGACGTTGCGCGTCTCCGTCACCCACTTGGCTATCTCGGCGACGCCGGAGCGCATGACCACGTAGGTCACGAGCCCGGTTTTCTGGCTCTTGACGATGGTCCCGGCCGGGGCGGTCGTGTCCCAGATGTAGCCGATGACGCGCGAGCGCACGGCGTTCGGGAAGCGCGGGAAGGTGACGTAGATCTGGAGCGCCTGGTCGTCGGTCTCCTTCTTGCGCGCGTCGGCGCCCTTGGGCAGCTCGACCAGCTTCCAGCGCCACTGGAGGACGGGATAGTCCTTGCAGTTGATCTTGATGTCCTTGTTGATCGTCGAGCTGTCGCCGTTGCTGACGAGATGGAGGACCCGCGTCGGGCTCTCGCTCACGACCTCGAACTCGTACTTGGGGCTGCCCCAGCTCTGGGTTTTCCAGCCGTTGGGCACGCCCTTCTGCCCGATGGGCGTCTTGGACCAGTCCTCGACGACGACCTGCGCGCCCTGCCCAAAGACGGCGGACGCTGCCGCCAGCAGCAGCACCGCCAGGATCGAGTATTTCCGCATCGTCTCCCTCATCTAGGTGAGTCTCTTTGGTGAGTCTCTCACGATCGCGAGCCGGGTCCAACTTGCCGCTTGAAGTCGCCGCTCCCGCGAGTATAGCCCAGCGCCTGTGCTACGGTAAGCGCGTCATGCCCGATCTGCGGCTCGACAAATGGCTCTGGGCGGCGCGCTTCTTCAAGAGCCGGACACTGGCGTCCGCGGCGTGCGACGGCGGCAAGGTGGACATCAACGACCAGGCGGCGAAGCCCTCGCGCGCCGTGCGCCCCGGAGATCTCTTGCGGATCACGCTGCCCCGGGCGAAGAAGATCGTACGCGTGGCGGCGCTGTCGGACCGCCGGGGGCCGGGCGCGCAGGCGAAGCTCCTCTACGAGGACCTGACCCCGCCACCAGCCCCGCGCGAGGCGCGCGTCCCGCCGCCGGCGATGCGGCCGCCCGGGGCCGGTCGCCCGACGAAGCGGGAGCGCCGCCAGATCGACCGCCTCGAGCGCTCCTGACCGCTCTCGCCCGGCCTGGGCCCGGGGCGCCGCCGGCCGGGGGGTGGGCTTGATCTTCGCGGGGAGCGGCGTGACCCTGATGCTCGATGCCCGCCCCGTGCTGTCCGAGGCCGTATTCGCCGCGGTGGTGGTGATGGTGCTCGTCACGACCCTGGTCGCGCCCCCGGGCCTGCGGTGGTGCTTGCGCCGGCCGCGAGGTCGGGCGCCGGCCAGGGCGGTGGCAGCGTGAGGGCGGTGGCAGCGTGAGGGCGAGGACATCGTCCGGGGTGGACTACCGCTTTCACCGAGACGGTCATTCACACCGCGTCACAAGGCGATCAGCGGGACAACCTGACCGGCGTCCACGTGGAGAAGCCGGTGGTGCCCCTGCAACAACCCGAACTCCCGCATCCCGGCCGGCTGGGCGGAGCACCGGGAGTTACCTGGTCAGCGCGCAATGAAATCATGCACTTGTATCCTGTAACTTCGATCTGGTCCCGTTGGGGTTACCATCGAACCTAACTTGCTTACAGAGGGCCTGTGAAGGCCTGGAGAGTGACGCCTCGCCGACGAACTCGTAGATCGGCCGGGCCTTCCTTCCGGGCCCCCCTCGGCGGGGGCATCTCGGATGGTCGCGGGACCGGCCGGAACACGATTCGGTCGACCAAGACCTCCCGCAAGAGACGGCGCGCTTCGACGACGCCCCGGCGCGCCATCGCCGTCCAGTCAGCGGGGTCCCCGGCGCGCGTCGCCCTGATCGCGCCCGCGTCCAGCTCCTCGGCGCGGTGCGAAGCGACCGCCTTCAGCTCGCGCCGGATCGCGTCACGCTCCGCGCGCGCCTTGATGACCTGGGGGATCGCCTCGAGGGGCACGGCGTCCGCGATCATCTCGGCGTAGCGCGCGAGCTCCGCCTCGACTCATATTCGTCCCACCTCACCGGTGCCCGGCGGGCCACATCGGGCCGCCTGCTGGCTCCCAGGTCAGCGCGGCCAGTACATGATCACGCCCATGCCGGCGAGGCAGAGCGCGCCGCCGAGGAGATCGAAGCGATCGGGCGCGATGCGGTCAATCGCCCAGCCCCAGAGGACGGAGAGCACAATGAAGACGCCGCCGTACGGCGGCATAAACCCGGCCGAAGTGAGCGGCCTGATACGTGGGGACGACGCCGTAGAGGATGAGCACGATGGCGCCGATGAAACCGACGAACGGCGGAGCGCCGTATGTGCTGGAGCGAGTTACTCCGTCAACCGGCAATCGGGCGGGCGCGTTGTCATCGGAGTACGGACAACAACTTCGCCACTCCCCAGGCGATGAGGCCGCAGGCCGGAAAAGTCAGTACCCACGCGGTGACGATCTCGCGCCCCACGCCCCAGCGGACCGCCGAGAGCCGTCGCGTACTGCCGACCCCCATGATCGCTGTGCTGATGGTCTGAGTGGTGCTCAGTGGGATGCCGAGCTGGGAGGCCAGCTCGATGGCGCTCGCGGCTGCGGTCTCCGCCGCGAAGCCATGGACCGAGTCGAGCTTGGTCAGCCGGAACCCCATCGTTTTGACGATCCTCCAGCCCCCCAGCGCCGTACCCACGCCCATCGTCAGCGCGCAAAGCAAGATGACCCACATCGGGACAAGGAACTCGGGCAGCACACCGCCGAGGACCAGGGCGAGCGTGAAGACCCCGATGAACTTCTGCCCGTCGTTGGAGCCGTGGCTGAACGCCATGAAGGCCGCCGAGAGGAGCTGCAGGCGTCCGAAGGCGCGCCGCAGCGTGCCGGGCCGGCTCCGCCGGAACATCCAGTAGATCAGGAGCGTGAGCGACCGCGCGCCGAAGAATCCCAGGCACGACGAGAACACCAGGCCGACGAGAACCTTGCGCCACCCGTCCCAGAGCAGAACCTCGGGGCCCGCGGCCGCAAGCCCGGCGCCGGACAGGCCGGCGATCAGCGCGTGGCTTTCGCTCGTCGGCAGCCCGTAATACCAGGCCAGCGTGCTCCAGACAATGACGGCCACCATCGCAGCCGCGACCGTGGCGAGGCTGATCGCCTGCGCCTGGACGATTCCCTTACCGATGGTCGCCGCCACTGCGGTGCCGGACATCGCGCCCAGCGTGTTCAGGACCGCCGCCATGCCGAGCGCCTGCCAGGGGCCGAGAACGCGCGTGGCGACCACCGTCGCGATGGCGTTGGGGGCATCGGTCCAGCCGTTGACGAATTCGGCGGCCAGGACCAATACGAGAACGAGCACGAGCGGGGAGAGCAGGCTCTCTATCAGGGGGGCGGACGCTGCGGCAGGAGCTTGAGGAGCTCCCTGTATCCCGCCTGGGCGTCGTCGCGCGGCGCCTGGTAGTCCTCCGCGTGCTTGGCCATGATGAGCGTCGCCTTGAAGTGCCCGTCCGGCGTCCAGCTCCCCTCGACGACGGCGCCGCGGCCCTCGCCGAAGAGATCCGGCGGCGTTCCCTTGTGGCGCACCGGCACCGTTGACTTGCCGTCCGTGAGAGCGAAGCTCAGGTCGAGCGTGCTGGGCGTCCAGGCAAGCGAGCCCGGCGCCACGAGGCCGCCCAGCCGATAGGCCTTGCCGGCGATGGCCGATACCAACAGTTCGGACGGCGTGACGAAATACACGGCCGACTGGGTCACCCCGGCGTAGATCAGGTAGGCGAGCGCCGCGGCGATGACGCTGCCACCGGCGAGGAGCTTATGCCGCAGGCGGCGCAACGGTGTCCTCCCCCCTCATGCGGATCTGAGCAGGACGCGCCCACTGCGCGTCGCCTCGACTTCGCAGCGAGGCCAGACGAGCACCCCGCAGGGCGCGTCGCGGACCACCATCCGGTGGATGCTTCCAAGGACGAGACGCTCCCGGCGCGGGCGGGGGTCCCGGCCGACGACGAGGAGATCCGCGAAGCAAGCCGTGGCGTGCTCGACGATCGTCCGTGCTGGTCCCCGGCGAGCTGCCTGGGCCCAGACGGTGTCGACGCCGCGCGGGAGAGCCTGCACCAGGGTGTCGAGGGGAGCCCGGATCCTGGTCTCCTCCTCCTCCCGCCAGGCGGCGAGGGCGGCGCGGTAGGCTCGGCGAGCGCAGGGGGTCAGGGAGGTGAAAGCCGGTGCCGGGACGTCGATCACCCCCAGGACCCTGACGACGGCTCCGGGGGACAGCGGGAGCACACCGGGGAGCTCACGGGCCCAGTTCGGGGGTTCATAGCCGTGGACGGCGACCAGGATCCGCATGGCAGGCCCTCCTTTGGTTCATCCCTCGCCGCGGCGCGGCTGAGGAGTCGCCAGACTGCCGGCCGCGGCCTTCGAGCCGGAAGAGAAGAGGCTGAAGAGACCGGTTCGACTGTCACGGCTCACGGACAGGAGCCCGACGGTCAACAGGAGATAGCCGATCGCATACAGGAATCTCACTTCGGGCGACGTGAAGAAGAGCTGGGTGACGAAGAGGACGAAGAGGATCGCCGCCTCCCTCAGCGAAAAGCTGAAGCTCGCGAGGATGGCCACGGCGAAGGCGGACTGGGCCGCCGTCAGCAAGATCTCCTCGACCTGGCGAGCATCGAGCGCCATGGTCCCCACCTCTCCGAGGGAGGCGCTGTAGGCAATCGGGAGCGCGCCGACGAGCAAGGTCCACTGGTTGACCTTGGAGGAGAGGAGGATCCCGATTGCCGCAGTGGCCTGCCCGCGGAGCGCGAAGAGAATCGCGACGATGAACTCCGGCGACTCCGAGGCGAGCGGCGCCAGCCACTGGATCAGGAGGAACTCCTCGATCCCGAAGCGCTTGCCACTGGCGATGAGGGACTCGGCGAACGGCTCGGCGGCGAGGAAGATCGTCAGCCCGGCGAACAGGAACATTGCGACGGTGGCCGCCCGGCGGGGGAGGGGCGAGAGGCGGGCGAGCCTCAGCGCTGGGCCGTTGAGCTCCGGTTCGTGGACGGGCTGCCGGATCGCGGCCCGGACGTAGAAGACAAAGATCGTCAGCAGGATGACCGAGTCCACGACGGAGAGGCTGCCCTTGAGCGGGATCACGAAGGAGTACGCGGTGGCGAGCGAGAGGTAGAAGAGCTCGCTCGAGTGGGAGGCTTCGAGCCTGACCTCCCGATGCCGGAACTTGAGCCACGCCGTGAAGACGACCGCCGCCCAGCCCAGGCCGATCAGCAGACGGTTCGCCCCGGTCATGTTGGCCGTGGCGTAGGCGATGTAGTGCGGCTCCTTGGCGGCCATCCAGGCGAGGTAGAGATCCACTGCGTACTCGGGCATGACGGCGATGAGGGCGAGGGCGGCGAGGGCGAGGCTCCGGGGAACATCGATCTGCGCCAGCTCCGCTGCCCAGGAGAGGAGGAAAGCGGCGCCGAAGATGCCCAGCCCCGAGGCGAGAGCCTCCCACGACGGGGCGAGGTGGACTCCGCTCGCCCGGAGCAGAATCCACTGGAGTCCGAGCCCCACGGATCCGATGAGCCAGAGGGTGTCCTTAGTCAACCGCTTGATGCCTCCATGCCAGTGATGTCCCCCCGCGAAGAACACGTAGACCGATGCGATGCCGGGCGCACATCCCCTCCGCTGCCTCGGCCCGGCCTGCGGGGGGGCGAGCAGCAGATCGCGGGGCAATTGTCGGGCGGATGGAAGCAGCGCCTGGCGCTCGGCGCCTGCACGCTGCCCGATCCGCAACTGCTGCTGCTCGACGAGCCGACGGCGG
>ORMF011137846.1_pt1 | contig 13951 bp, 9 predicted proteins | sample 1779871 | NCBI WGS metagenome assembly ORMF01 (sample SAMEA104232316, study PRJEB22302) | groundwater metagenome | biome: forest; feature: aquifer; material: groundwater | place: USA | collected 2011-08-07 | depth 5.4 m | reverse complement strand
TCGATCGCTACACCCTCGGCCTGCTGACCATTCAGACGGCCGACGCGCCTCAAGCCGGCGCGCCGCCGACAAACTTTGCCGTGGTGCGCGCCAGCCGGGATATCCTCCGGCGCAGCGCCATCGGCGTGATGTTCACGAACCGGTCGCGCTCGACGATCGCGGCGGGCTCGAATCAGGTGTACGGACTGGACGCCAGGTTTGCGTTCTTCAACACACTCTCCCTCCAGAGCTACGTCGCGCGAACCCGAACCAACGGCCTCGAAGAGGACCTCAGCTACCGCACACACCTCGACTATGCCGGAGACCTGTTTGGCGTGCAGCTCGAGCGGCTGGTCGTAGGGGAAGAGTTCAATCCGGAGGTCGGCTTCGTCTCGCGGTCGGATATGCGCAAGTACTCGTCGGTGCTGCGCTACAGCCCCCGTCCCGAGTCCATTGAATCGATCCGGAAACTCCTGTTCGAAGGGCGCTTCAACTACATCGAGAACAACGCGGGCGTGCTCGAGACGCGGAACGGCGACGCCGTGTTCGGGATCGACTTCGAGAACACCGACCTGTTTCGGCTGTCGTACAGCCGCGAGCACGAGCTCGTCGCGCAGCCATTCAGAATCTCGGGTGCGACGATCCCGATCGGGACCTACGACTTCCAGAATCTCAGCATGAGCTACACGCTCGGCGCGTCGCGGCGCACGCCCATCGCGGTGAGGCTCGAGCGCGGTAGCTTCTACAACGGCAGCAAGACGACCGTCGCCGTCAGCGGCGCGCGGGTCAGGCTCACGTATCGACTTGGAATGGAGCCCGGGATCACGATCCACCGCATCGAGCTGCCGCAGGAACGGTTCCCAACGGCTCTCGTCCAGAACCGGATCATTCTGACGATGACGCCGCGGATGTTCCTGGCGGGATTGCTTCAGTACAACTCCACCGATAAACGCGTCAGCGCCAACTTCCGCCTGCGCTGGGAATACTCGCCGGGCAGTGAGCTGTTCGTCGTCTATACCGAGGAGCGCGACGCCGCTGTGCGCGGCTTCCCAGAACCTCAGAACCGAGCGTTCGTGGTGAAGATGAATCGGCTGTTCAGATTCTAGGGCGCGCGACGTCCGCGCGCTACAACGGGTACGGCAGGGTCATGCCCAGCAGCGTAACGAGGAGCAACACGACCGGCACGAGCGCGAAGAACACGACGAACGTGTATCCCATCACGTCGCGCGCGTTGAGCTGCAACAACCCCAGCACCGGGAGCATCCAGAACGGCTGCACCAGATTCGCGAGCGCCTCGCCGAGGTCGTAGCTCGCCACCACCCATCCGAGGTGCACCTTGAGCTGGTGGGCAGCTTCCATCACATAGGGCGCCTCGATCACCCATTTCGAGCCGCCGGACGGCACGAACACCCCGAGTACCGCGGAGTAAATCGCGACAACAGCCGGAAAACTTTGCGGGGTTGAAATCTGCACGAGCGCATTCGCCACCCGCTCACTCAGCTGCGTGCTGACGATGACACTCGCGATTCCGGCGTAGAAGGGGAACTGCAGGAGCACACCCCAGACCGCAGGCGTAGCCTGCTGAACAGCCCGCATCATGCGAACCGGCGTCTTATGGAGCAGCATCCCGAGCATCAGCAACGCCAAGTTGAGCACGTTCAACGTCAAGGCATTGAGGGGATCCGGAGACGCCTGGAAATACCGTACGAGGTATGTGACACCGAGTCCGACGATCAACCACGTCAAGATTGGCGAATATTCCAGCCAAGCGCCCGGCGTCGGCGCCTTCTCGTCCTCATCGGTGTCGATCTCGCCTCGACCGAGGTCGATACCGAGGTCCGCCGCTGTGCGGGAGCGACCCGGGGGAGGCGTTGCGAACCACATCACGAGGAGGACAACCGCGATCTCGATGACAACCGAAATGAGGCTTTGCGGCAGAAAGATCGTGTGGCTGAAGGAAATGATCCCGTCGGGGACTAACCCGTCGTGCGCGACGATGTCACGGATCCGCGGCTGCAGCGCCCCGGGACTGGCCATCTGCAGGGCGGCGGAGCCGCTCAGCCCCTGTGCCCAAATGCTGCCAATCCCGAGAAAACAGCAGGCAGCGAGCGCTCTGTAATCCACTCGCGGCACACGGCGCGCGACTTCTTGGACGAGCACGGCACTGAACACGAGGCTGAAGCCCCAGTTGAACCAGGAGCTCGCCAGCGCGAAGAAGGCAACCAGTGCGACAGCGCTTCGCGGTGTATGGCACGTGCTTGCCAGCGCACGGATAAGACGTGTGGCAGGACGCGACGTGGCAAGCACATGGCCTGTGATGATGATGAGCGCCATCTGCAGGGTGAACGGGATCAGTTCCCAGAACCCACGGCCCCAGGCGTCGACGACTTCCGGGACGCTCGACGGCGTGGCGGTGACAGCGGCCAGCACCACGAGAACGGTGGCCACCAGCGCGAAGATAAACGCGTCCGGAATCCACTTTTCGGCCCATGCCGTCAGCGATATCGCCAGTCGCGCAACCAGCCCTGTCTGCAGCTCGTCCCGATCCTCGGGTCTCATGGCAACCATCGTCCGGTCCTTCGTCGAATGTGGCCAGCGTGGCCGAGATGGTCCGCGTGGCGACGGGAGGGTGCAGCACTGTTGCTGTAGACTCGACAATACGCCACACACCCCCAAATCGCGCCAGGTCATGCGCCGCTGTGGCTGAAAATCCAGCCGTGACGGGCGCAAGAAATGAAGGAAGCGTGCACGCACGTGTGAACCGACAGGTCAGGCTCAAGTCACGGCCTTCGTCCATTCCTCAAGCGGAACACTTCGAAATAGTCGAAGGGCCGGTACCAGACATCGGTGATGGCCAGGTGCTTGTACGCAACATCTACCTTTCGGTGGAACCGGCAATGCGTGGCTGGGTCAGCGCCATTGCGAATTATTCGGAACCGGTTCCTCTCGGCGGTGTCATGCGCGCGCTCGCGACGGGTCGCGTCGTGTCGTCCCTCGACCCTCAGTTCCGCCCTGGGGACTTTGTGACGGGCATGTTTGGCTGGCAGGATTACGCCGCCGTCGATGCAAAAGCGATTCAGCGAAAAATCACCGAGACCGACCTTCCTGTGTCTACGTCCCTCGGAGTCCTGGGTCTCAATGGGCTCACCGCGTATTTCGGACTGCTGGACGTGGGTCAGCCCAAACCCGGTGAAACCGTAGTCGTATCGACTGCGGCAGGCGCCGTCGGGTCCTGCGTCGGGCAAATCGCAAAGATAAAGGGGTGTCGCACCGTCGGCATCGCGGGCGGCCCAGAGAAGGCGCGGCTGTGTCGCGAGGAGTTTCGGTACGATGAGGCTCTTGACTACAAGAACGATGGCCTGGAAGCACGGCTTGCAGCCGCCTGCCCGGATGGAGTGGACATCTATTTTGATAACACCGCCGGGCGCATCAGTGATGTGGTGCTCGAGCGCCTCACAGTCGGTGCTCGGGTCGTTATCTGCGGCACGGCGTCGATTGGGAGTTGGGAGCCTCCGCCCCAGGGGCCACGGGTAGAGCGCCATCTGCTGGTGAAGCGCGCCCGCATGCAAGGATTCGTCATTTTCGACTATGCCACGCGATATGCCGACGCCTTGCACATCCTCGGGCAATGGGTACGCGCGGGTTTGATACGGTACCGCGAGGACGTTCTCCAGGGAATCGAAGAAGCACCTGGCTCGATTGCGGGTCTGTACCGCGGTGAAAACCTCGGCAAGCGACTCATCCGGATCGCGCCTGATGACCATTGAATATACCGAGGAGCCCGACGCCGCTGTGCTCGGCGACTCGTGCGCCCCATAAGGACATCTTCGCCGAAATCGGCCTCCGCGTCGTCCGAGGCCCGAACCGAATGGAATTCGATCCAACGATGTTGCTGCTCTCGCTCATCCCGAGCGGAATTGGGTTCGTGTTATTCACGTACGGACGAAAACAGCACCGCTGGCCGCTGCTTGTGGGCGGTCTGTTGTTCATGGTGTATCCCTACTTCACTGGAACAGTCGGAGCGATGATTGGCGGCGGAGTCTTGCTAGGAGCCGGCCTGTATCTCATGCTCGCGGCCGGTTGGTAATGACTCCGAGCTGGACCGAGGTGTCGCCGCCGGGTGGGCACCGAGGGTTGCTTCGCAGAGTCGTTTTCCGTCACCAGATGCATCCGAGTGCCAGTCGGTAAAAGCGCCCGTGGACGGTGTAGGATTGCCGCGGCTTGAAGGAAGGTTCGGCATCACGTATTGACGATGCTGCTGTAGGGCGCAAAGAACCTAGTGTCCAGGTGCATATCTAGGCGAGGAGATCTCCATGGATATCAGGAAGACTCGGATCAAGCGCGTTTTGCCGATAGCGCTAGTTGGCATTCTAGCGGCCGGCTCTTTCGTCTTCATGTCCACATCGGAGGTGGTAAATGTTGCCGAAGTGGCGGCTCAGGGACAACAGGGCCCACAAAGCGGGGTGATTCCGATTCGGGTGGAGCGCCATATCGCAGGGGCGCCGCTGACCTTCGGCATCCCATTTCCAAAAGGAGCGCTGCGGTACTCACACCAGGTTCGCGTTGTGAACCCTCAAGGACAAGAAGTTCCTTCACAGGTCACGGAGGTGACGTCCTGGGAACCTGCCGCCGAAGGTGTGAAGTGGGCCTGGATCTTCTTCTTCGCTGAAGAGTCGGATCGTTACCTGATCGAGTATGGCCCCCAGGTCCGCCGGGCTGCGGTGCCCGCCCAGGCCATCAGGATTATCAATCCGCAGGGGAATTTCACAGAGGTCACGACGGGCCCGATGCGCTTCGTGGTCGACCACCGACAACAGTCCGGCTTCATCGATATCGTTCAAGTGGACATGAACGGTAACGGCTTCGATGATGCCGATACGGTTGCGACAAACCAAAAGGGACGAGGCTCGTTCCTGGACCTTCTGGATGACGCTGGCCCGGACATGTCCCGGCCCGTGATCAATCGCGTGGTAGTCGAAAAGGGTTCCGGACCGTTGCAGGCGATCCTCAGGGTGGAGGGCGAATATCAGTATTCGCGCCCTGACAATAATCCTGCTCCGTTCGTCACGAGAATTCATGCGTATGCGGGCCGCTCCTACGTTCGCGTGTTGCACACCTTTGTCTATACAGGGGAACCGGACAAGGCCAGGAGCTTCGTGGCCGCACAGGGGCGAACGACCACGAACCCCTCACCGACGTGGAGCGACGGCGAACATTACCTGGTGGCAACTCAGGTGGACAAGATTCTTCCCGAGCAGCCGGGTAATGTTTTGTGGACGCAACCAGACGATCGCGTTGCCGCAGCCGGTCTGGCGCTGGACCTGAAATTGACGGGAGCGCGGCGCTATCGGACTTCCTACCGGGACGGCAAATGGTGGGAGGAAGGACAAAAGCGCCTGGTCACGCGAGATCTGAATCAGGAACGCGAACTGTACCTGGTGCAGTCGGGACCGAAACCGAGTCGGACACCGCCCGCTCCTGAATCTTCTCCTGACCAACGCATCGGCGGCTTCTTTGCCAACCTGACCGTTGACAATCAAGCGGTGGTCAAGGCGGAGCGTGCCGATGGATGGATGGATTTTTCCGACAGCACGCGCGGGACGACTATCGGGATTCGGAACTTCATCGAAGAGTATCCCAAGGAGATTGGGTTTTCCGCGGGGCAGAATCGAGCCACGGCATTCATCTGGTCACCGCACGTGGAGCCGATGAGCTATGCGCGCTCGGACAGCGACCCATCGTTTGGGATGGTCGAGAACTACGCCCAAGGTCATGCCAAGACGACGGAAATGGCGTTCAACTTCCATCGCGGCGACACGTCGGAAAGCCAGATTGAACAGGCGATGAGCTTTTTTCTCACGCCGCCGGTAGCGCACGCGGAGCCTTCCTGGTACGCGCGCAGCCGCGTCTACGGGAACTTCGCGTCCCGCACGGATCGCTTTCCGGAACACGAGCGTTGGATCGACAACAAGTTCGAGTGGATGCTCTTCAATCAAAAGTGGGGCCCATGGTTTGGGATGGTCGATTACGGCGATCTCAAAGAGAACTTCAACGGCCAGAAGTGGGGCAACTGGGGAAACAACGAACCGACCGTCGATTTCATGCTCTGGTTCCAATTCATGAGGACCGGCGATCCACGGCTCTATACAGCAGCCGAGGCCGCGAGCCGGCACACCATGGACGTGGACAACACGCACTGGCCGACCGATCCGCAGTACTACTCCGACAACAACAATACGGGCGACTGGTTCAACCATCTCAGGAAACCGCGGGGCTCTCCCCTGGTTGGGGCGGGACATCGCCACGCCCGTCAGCACTGGATGGAAGTCATGGGCGCTCACGTGTGGGTTCAGGGGTGGATGGCCAACTATTACCTGTCCGGCTATCACCGTGGATTGGACATGGTGATGCAGACCGCCGACTTCCACTTGAGGCGCCAGTGGGGCGAATTCGAATTGGATGCGCGGCGACTTCCTCTCTCGATTTGGAATCTGCTCGAAGCCTGGGACGCGACGAAAGACGTCCGTTATGAGAGGGAGATCGAGTACCGGCTCGAGTGGATGCAGCGTCGTCAGTTACGGGATCAAGGTAACGTCGTGATGGATCGTTACGGCTTCACCCATCTGTATGGCACGCACGCCTTGAGCCGGTATGTCGATCTCACCGGCGACAAGAAAGCGCGGGCCATGCTGGTCACCGCCGCAGAGCGGATGAGGGACGTGCCTCCCGTGAACCGGCTGTCCGTCGGGGTGGCAGCAGGGGGTGACGGCGACTGGCCGATGACGTCGTCGGTTCACGGCCTGGTCGTGGGATACCAGTTAACCGGAGATATCACCATGCTCGAGGAAGCGAAGAAGCGAATCGCCCTGATGAAGTCGGCGCCGCTTCCGAGGCCCGTCGACGGCACCTGGACCCAACGTCAGCTCTACGACACTCTGCGAAACCTGCAGCCTCAGGTGCCGCTGTTGGATATGAGATATCTCGCACGGATCGTCAGAGGTGGAGAAGGTGGGGCGCCGAGTATTGGTAGTTGGGGCTTGACGGCAGATCTTCACGACTTTGGCTTTGTCTTGGTCCTCCCTTACGCGCTCGACGCGATGGGTACAGAGGGCGGGGCAAGTGAGCCTCGATAGGGCCCTCTGTTTTTGACAGGTTGCGAGGGTCGGCCAACGGGATGCTCACACCAGCCTCCCGTTAGCCACTCGCACACCTGGAACTCGGCGCCTGTGCAAGCATAGTGTTGGGTATCGCGCATGGATGAGGGTCGTCGAGTATTGGCCGTGACTGAGGAAGGAATGCCGTCGGCGGCGGAGGATCTTCTCCGGATTCAGAAACAGATCAATCAGCTGCTAACCGAGTTTCGGAAGCGTGCGGAGACCGACCGCGAGAACGCGCAAGACGCCATTGCGACGCTCGTAAGGCTGCAAACAGCCCAGGGTCTGGCCGCCCAGTTCTTGGAGCGCAAGCGGCCATACAAGGATGACCCAAGCTTCAAGGCGCTCCTCGACGACGGCTTACTGGATCACGCGGCCTTCATTCAGAAGCCGCCGCTTCTCCTCGGCTTTTACCGGCGGCTTCTGTTCAGCATGGACCGCGAGGTACGGAGCATTCTCGAGATAGGAGTCAAGGGGGGAGGCAGTACCGCTTTTTGGAAAGCGCTCTTCCCGGACGCGACGGTCATCGGTATGGACCTCAAGCTGCGGCGCTGGGTGGCGTCAGAACCATCCGCTGACGGCGTAATCTACGTGCAGGGCGATCAGACCGACGTGGCGCGACTGCAGGAGATCGCCACCCAATACGGTCCCTTCAGCATCGTGATCGATGACGGCTCGCATGTCACCGACCACCAAGCAACGACGATGCGCTGCCTTCTGCCGCAGGTGGAACCTGGTGGCTTCTACGTGGTCGAAGACATCCACACGAGCATCAAGACGCTCGATGGCGAGCAGTCACTCCATTACGGCGAGGATATTTGGAGCGACTTCACACTCGCGGTGTTTCAGCACCTCAGAAAGGGGCCCGCGCCCGCGCCGAGCGCCGGCGCGCAACTCGCGTCCCGGCTCGCCTCCGTGATCGATGATCTGATCCTCGGGAGCCGGGTACTGGCGATTCGAGTGCGGCCCGAAAGCTCCTCTCCAGAGCAGTCTCGACGGACGTAGCCAGGACCGGCCGGCTCATTGCGACAGCCCTGGAAATATCAGCACATCTGATTGCAGATGCAACATGAACGGCCCTTGTGGCCGATCGGGAACATCTGTCAGGGGAACCACTAACGTGGAACGGGACGGAACCGTTATCGAATAGGCAGACCAGAGACCGCTGGCGTCGACGAGCCGCAACCAGACCAACGCTCCTGTTTCATTCCGGTGGCGAACCGAGATTCGTGAAGTCTCTGGATCGACGTTGGCCGCACGCGTGCGAAATTGGAACCGCGCGCGAGGTTGGGAACCGGCGCGGAATTCATCGAGATTAGAGGTTCCGTCGCGATCCGAGTCCTCTATTCCATCGGCGGGATCTGCCGGCGACAGACCAACGAAGCGTTCCCAGTCGTCCGGCATGCCATCTCCATCTGAGTCAAGAGATGAACGGTAAATTGGCCCCGGCGGCGATATGGGACCCGCAGGTAACCGCGTCAAAATTGGCGGCAATGCGAACACCACGCGGAGGCCGTCTGCGCTCATCGACGTGACAAAGCTCGTGCTCCCGCCTCTGGGATCGCCATTGATTCGCACGATCCTGCGGGTAAGACGATCAACGACGAACAAATCGCTGAAGCCAGGGTCATCAGGCACAAGGTTGCTGCTGCCTGATTCGAACAGCACGAATCGCCCATCGCGGTTGATGGCTCGCAGGTCGATGCCGCCGCGATTCGGAGGCGTGCCATCCATGCCTCGCACCAGCTCCCACGTCCTGCGCCAGTCCAAGTCCCGGATGAAGAGCCGTCGAATACTATCGCCACAGTCGAAACAGAGGGCGTCGAAGGTGACGAACCGTCCATCTCCGCTGATCTGTGCGTTAAAGACAACCGAGTGACCCTCGAGGGTGGGAGCCCCAACGTCCACCCGCTCGACAATACCGGACGTCCGATCGAACACTGCGACCGTGGTGGGCTCGAAACGCGATCCCAATCGGCGAAGGACGATGCGGCGGCCATCGTCGGAAATCGAGGCGATGGAGTCATGGACGGGATCACCGGGTATCACCGTGGTCACATTTGTCCCCCGCTCATGCAGGACCAACCCTCGCGGGCTCCGATAGACGAACCAGCGAAGATCTGCCGATACCGCCGGAGCCGCAGGCACTCCCGAGGCCATGTCTTCCGGCGATACGAGCCGCATGACCTCCCGGGAAGCGAGATCCAGAAGGAACAACTCTGAACGCCCTTCCTCGCTGGCCACAAAGGTCAGATAGCGCCCGTCGGCGCTGAACGAAACCGCTCCTGGCTGATTCCGAAAGCTAAGAATTCGGTCCAAGGCGCCGGATTCCAGATCTTTCATCCAGATGTCCGGTCCCACGAACACGACCACGCGGCCGTTGGGGCTGATGAGGGGGCTGTGGAACGAGGCGAGGCGCAGCTCCGAACCGTCCGGCCACTGGCTGATACGAGTCACCTGCTGGGCCGACGCGACGGCGGCCTGAGCGAGAAAGCAGATGACGACCGATGAACGCGCGAGCAAGACGGAAGGCTTTCGCGTCATCAGTCGTCGCGAGAAGTCTCCTCCTGGGGTAACTCGCCTACCTAGCCCAATACCTTCGGAAGAAGACCTCCGAGAGCCTACTGTATGTCCACCTGAAGCAGCTGACGCGCATCTTGACTGATGGTTCGCTGGGGAGCAAAGATACGGCGTTCCGTCCGTCTGTGCGCCAGTTCTGGAGCGCATCATCGTTTACTGAGCGACGTAGAATTTTCCCACAATAGCTGTTCCCGTCGGCGGAGTGGAGAGTTGAGTCCGTACTGGAAGGGCAAGATGGACATGAAACTGAATTCGCGATCCCGCCGCTCGGTCCCGAGCAAGGTCCTCGCGGGTCTGATGCTGGCACTCTTGGCCGCAGCTCCCACTGCAGTCGCGCAGGTTGGCAACGCCACGCTCCAGGGTACGGTGAAAGACTCGAGCGGCGGCGTGCTCCCCGGGGCGACCGTTACAGCTACCAATACGCAGACCGGTCAGCGGCGAGAGGCATTCTCGGACGCCGACGGCCGCTACACGATCCTGAACCTCGCACCTGGCATCTATAACGTGGAAGCCTCACTGCAGGGCTTTGCCACGGCCGCGCAGCGGGATCGGCAGCTGCTGGTCGGCACAACCGCCACACTCGATTTTTCGCTACAGATCTCAGGGATCACGCAAGAGGTTGTGGTGACTGCATCCGCACAGACCATCGACCTCTCCCAAAGCCAGGTCGCCAAGGTGATCGAGCCCACCACGATCGACAACCTGCCGACGATAACGCGCTCATTCAGCGATTTGGCTTCCTTGTCAGCTGGAGTCGTTCAAGGGGCGCAGCCTGGGGGCGGCGCCAACACCGGCCAAAGCATCCTGGTCGGCGGTGGCACCTCCTATGAGACCGGGATCGTAGTGGATGGCACCGTCGTCGCTAACCTCCGGTTTGGCGGTTCGTATGCCAATTTCGCCCAGGATTGGATCCAAGAATTTGCCCTTGTCTCCCAGCAACCGGGCGCCGAATTCGGAGGAGCGTCTGCCGGCGTGGTCAACGCAGTTACGAAATCCGGCACGAACACGATTCAAGGACGAGCGTACGGCTTTTTTCAAGACGCCTCACTCAACGCGGTGCCAGCGTTCGCGACGCGCAAGCGTGACGCGAGCGTGCGGCGATGGGGAGGGTTGATCGGGGGCCCGATCCAGAAGGATAGGCTTTTCTTTTTTACTGGTTACGAGAATTTCCATAACGAGCAAAGCATCACCGTCAATATCCCTGCCGCGTTTGTGGATCCCGCGGTTGGCATGGTCAACGGCGTCTTTCCACAGGTCGCCAACTCGCAGATCGCGATGGTGAAGCTCAACTACACCGTCGACAATAACCACTCAGTATGGGCGCGATGGAACTATCAGTACGACGACAACACGAACACGAACCTGAGCCTAAATAGACCGGTAGGTGCTGCAGGCTGGAACAAAGGCCCAACGGGTCTTTACGCGGGGGCGTGGGATTGGACCCTCTCGTCGACGACCGTCAACCAGTTGCGCGCCAATTACAACAGGACCAACTTGGTACGAGGCCCGAACTGCTTCGGCCTCTTGGGGACCTATCCGGGTTTTCCGGTTCAACCGGGGTCAACAGAGGCCGGCAATCCGATCGGATATTGGGGCTCCATCAGCTACCCGCAAGCCGGCGGCGTGGCGGCCCGATGCACCTTAGGAGCCGGTTCTCAAGTCACGTACGACACGCACGTGGATGAGACGATCCTTCACGTCCGCGGACGCCACCAATTGAGGTTCGGCGTCGAAGTACGCCGAGCAGGGTTCACGACGGCTCCTGGATACCGTAGCGCGACGTCGGACCCGCAGCTCACGATTAATGGGACCAGCCCGTTCGCGTTCAATTTGGCTACCACCGCGCTCAGTGCGCTTCCGGTCGCGTACCTCGCGCGCTACATGACGATAAGGGAGTTTCAAATTCCTTGGTGGGCGTTTGGATCGTTCGTGCAGGACAATTGGGAGGCCACACCAAGCCTCACTCTGAATATGGGGCTTCGTTATGAGCACGATCGATCGGGCAGCGGAATCAACAGGGTTGTCCCAGCCGACAACCCTAAAGTTAGTAACATTTCGGACATAGCGCCCCGGTTTGGCTTGGCGTGGACCCCTTCCGAGGACAAAAAGACCGTCGTCCGTGGTGGAGTGGGCTTGTTTCACGACAAGACAGAGCTGAATGTCTTTCTCGCGTACATCGGGGATACTCCTGGGGTCCAGGCATATCGGATCGACGCACGCCGTCCCTCGCAGAACCCGTATTGTTTTAGGAATAACTTGTGTTCCTCGGGAGTGGTGCCGGCGATTTTGCAGCAGTACGTGCAATTCGTCCTCGCCAGGGCGGCGGCCAATTACACACTTCCGTCATTTCCCGCGCCTGGCACAATCGAGACGATCACGATAGGGAGCACGACGCTTACCATTCCGGCCCCAGCGTTCGCTGGTCCGGACGGACGGTTGATAGCAGCACCAGTCGGCACGATCAACCCATTGAACCCAGATTTCAGACGCCCAGCGACTGTACAAACCAGCGTCGGCGTGGCGCGTCAGTGGACCGATCAGCTGAACATGTCCGCCGACTTCGTGTATAACCGGGGCTTCGATCAGGTTCAGATCAACAACATCAACGTCGATCCGGTCACCCTTCAGCCTCCAGTCGATCTCAGGTACACCACGGTCGAAGAATTTCGCAATAGCGGGTATTACAGGAACTATAGCTTGCGCTTGCAGTCCGCCTACCGTTCCCAGCGCGGCGACAGTGTGAATGTGGCCTATACGCTTGGGTTCGCGTACGACAACTCTGTGCCTGGCGCCCAGTTCGGCGTAGGTACCGGAAGCTCGAATACCGATCCCTTCGACCCTGCCGTGGACTACGGCCCATCCCTCATTGACGCTCGCCATGTCCTCAATATCGCGGGCACTGCTGACGTCCTGGCGGGAATTCGGGTGTCGCCAATCTTTTCATTCGTGAGCGGTCTCCCCTACACGGCAACGACCAGCGCCGCCATCGTGCCAGGATGCCCGTCCTACTACACCCTGTGTTACCCGCCGGGCTACACAAAAAACTCCCTGCGGGGACCCAACACGATGACACTGGCTGCGCGCTTGTCCAAGGAGATCAGCCTAGGCGCGAAGGTTCGCGTCACAGCATTGGCTGAGGCCTACAACCTGTTGAACAGACTCAATTACACGAGCTTTGGGACGAACGTGGCGGCAGCGAATTTCCAACAGCCTACCGCTGCAAAGCCGACACGCGAGTTCCAGTTCGGGCTTCGTTTCGACTACTAGTTGCGGCCCAGCGCGCGATTGCGGCTCGGAAGCCTATAACCTACACGCCATTTGTGCCCCGCTGCGCGGTGCTCACGTATCAGAAGCGGGCGGAAGTGCTCCGGTGGACGAGTACTTCGCAGGGCTCACAGGGGCGGCAGCCATCAAAGCAGCGGCACTGCTGAAGCTGCTCGAGGCGCTCGGTCATGAAGCGTCTTCCCCACTCCCGCGCGTTGGTGACCGAACAGGGGACCACATCAGGAGCAATTACACTGCGCGTACCATACCGTAAAGCAGGAGCAAGGCTCCAAAAGCTCCCCCGGCGCCGATAGCGACCTTCACGCCCGTGGGCATGCGGTCTCGCCGCAGCCGCATATCGAGAGGCTGGAGCTGAAACCCACCGTTAGGTTATAATTTCACCAGTGACGTGGGCTGAACTGATCCGGAAACTCAAGGCGGCCGGGTTCGTCGAGCGCCGGCCTGGTAAGGGCAGCCATCGGCAGTTCATCCATCCTGTCACGCAGAAGGTCATCACCGTTGCGGTCCACTCCAAGAAGGAGGTCGGCAAGGGCCTAGAGCAACGCATTTTGAAGGACGCCGGATTGAAGGAGGAGCGGCAGACATGACGCAGTATTTTCCGGTGGTAGTCGAACGTGAGGACAACGGGACGTTCAGCGCATGGATCGCGGGGTTGCCGGGTGTCTACGCCGCGGCGGACACTGCCGCGATCGCGAAGCGGAGCATCCGGAGTGCGCTCGCCGCCCACTTGCGCGCGCTTCAGGAGCTCGGACATCTGCCGCAGACCAATGCGGAAGTCGCGGTGCTGCGGTATACACCGGCGCGACGGCCCGAGCTGCGCTTCGCGGGGCTGGGCGCGCTGTTGGGCCGGACGACGAGTGCGGCGAAGGCCGCCGCGGCTCGGCGCAACGGTCGAAAAGGTGGCCGGCCGCGCAAGGCGGCCGAGAGGAGGTCCAGGTGAGCGACCGGATCTG
>ORMF012360287.1_pt1 | contig 13953 bp, 14 predicted proteins | sample 1779871 | NCBI WGS metagenome assembly ORMF01 (sample SAMEA104232316, study PRJEB22302) | groundwater metagenome | biome: forest; feature: aquifer; material: groundwater | place: USA | collected 2011-08-07 | depth 5.4 m | reverse complement strand
TCGTCTTTGTCGGTGATGGTGTTGTTAAGGAAGCGCTGATATCCGAGTACCGCGCCTGCCGATATGAGCGATAGGGCAAATATAAGCAGCGCGAGTAGGAAGAAAATCCCTACGCCGCCGCCGCGGCTTGCCGCGGTCAATGAAGCTTTTGGTATAAATGAGCCTTGTCCTGCAGGATCCATTTGCTTAATTATATAGTACAAAAAGAACGCAACCCCAACATTAAGCGGTTATCAACGGCTATCAACCAAGCTCTTGCAAGCGGCGCAAGGCCAGTCCGACTGCTACCGAAAATTCCGGGCCGGCATCCTTCAGTATAGCCTCAAGAAAGGCGGGCGCTTGTGTTTTGCCGAACGGGTCGCTAAGCCGTATTGGAGTAGTAACCTTGCTCTGCATGAACTCGCGTAATCCGCGCAAGGTGGCTCCGCCGCCGGTTAGCACCAAAGAGCTAAGCGTCTGGCCGGTACGCGTCTCCCACGAGGATACCGTGCGGGTGAGCTCGGATATCATCGGCGAAAGCGACAACTCGAACGACCGCTTGAGGTCGGCGCCGGCCTGGCCTGCAGGGAGGCTCGCGCCGGGGGCGGTTGCCGGACCCTCGCCGCTTAAGCCGTACTTGCGCTTGCGCTCCTCCGCTTGGGCGATAGTAATGGAAAGGGCGCGTGAGGCGTTGAGCGTGAGGTCCTGGCTGCCGTGGTTGATGATGTGGCTCTCGCGGATGAGTCCACGCTCGACGATATAAAACTTGGTCGTGGCGGCGCCCATATCTATGACCGCCACCGGCGCCAACCCGTGGTCGAGCGACGCGCGCACCGCGGAAAACACTTCTATTTCAAAAAAACCCGGTACGAGTGTTGCCTCCGAACCGATGCTCCGGAATTTGGCAATGGTGTCGTTATGAATCGCGACCATCAAGACATCAAGTTTGCCGTCGGCCGATTTTTTGCCGTCGTTGACCACAAACCAGTCAAGCAAAACCTCGTTGATAGGCACGGGGATGTACTTGCGCGCCTCGATAGGCACTACGGTGGCGAGCTGTTTCTCCACCGTTGAGGGGAGTTTGATGATAGAAACAAGGGAGGAGGAGTACGGAATGGCTATCGCGGAATCAGTGGTGGTTACATTGGCCTCGCGGATGACGTCTTTGAGCGCCTCGGCTATTTTTTCCGCCGGGAGCGAGGTTGCGCGGCCTATTTCGACCCCCGCATAGGGGCCGAGCGCTATGGCCCCATAGGTTTCAAGCACGACGCGGCCTTTCTCGCGCCGTAGCTGCACGACCTTGACCGCCGAGGTGCCGATATCAACCCCTATCACGCTTTTTACCTCTTTAGAGAATAGTGAAGAGAGAGAAAATGCCATACGTGCCCTATAGTATACCGTATGAGGGAGCTGTTTTCTTATCTTCTCGACCTCGTACTGCCACCTCGGCCGACCGAGCGCGTGGTCCGCTCTTTATGTATTGAAAATCTGCAGTCTTTGGGGGGAGAGGAACCCTTGCCCTATCACGACCCGCGGGTAACGGCGTTGGTGTGGGAGCTTAAATACCACGGTACCCGCCGCTCCGCGGCTCTGGCAGGAGAATATATGGCCGAAATTTTGCTTGCCGCCGCCAGCGAAGAGCTCGGCGTGCCTTTATTGATACCAGTCCCCATGCACGCCGCGCGGCGGCGCGAGCGCGGACATAATCAAACAGAACTGTTGTGCGTGGCGGCTCTAAGACACCTCGGAGATACTTTTGAATACGCTCCAAAAGCGTTGGTTCGTACCCTATACACCAAAACGCAACAAGGCTTGCCGCGCGCGGAGCGGCTCAACAATATAAAAAACTCCATGGCGGCGGGTCCTGGCGCGGGGAGGATAGCGGGAAGGGTCTGCATCGTTGTTGACGACGTCACCACCACCGGAGCAACGCTCGAGGAAGCACAGCGCGCGCTCCGCCAAGCGGGAGCGCGCGCTGTGCACTGCATAGCCTTGGCCCGCTCCTAAATAAAAGGCGACGCCTTTTATTTCAAGCTATACGCGCGCGTTTAAGGTATTATACACTCGGATCGCATAACCTGGAGCATTTGATAAGATACCGCAACTCACGTAGGATACATCAGACAGGAGAGGTGGCTGAGCGGCTGAAAGCGGTGGATTGCTAATCCGCTATACAGGATCAAACCTGTATCGAGGGTTCGAATCCCTCCCTCTCCGCATTGACAACTTAATAGTTTTGTGTTATTAGATTAACTAGCGTCCGATTTGTAGTTCGACTTTTATTCCGCCATCTTCTCCACTACTGTCTTTGATTTCCTGCCTCTGCGAGCGGATTTTTATTTCCTTCAAGAGCTCCGCTTTAATCTTCAAAGATGCGCGCAGCGTCTCGCGGGGCTCGGAAGATTTTTTGACTGATTGTTTTTCACGCTCAAGGGTCGTCGTGGCCACTGCAGGAGCATCCTCAACCGCCTGTTCCTCCGGCTCTGTGAGCGCGATGGCTTGCGCGGCATGCTCGTCAAAATCAACCGTGAGCGTTTCGGCGGTTTTTTTATCAAGCCGGCCATGCGACGAAAGCATTTGTGCTTCTTCAACACGGCGATTCGCAAGCCTCACCTGCACCTCCGCTCTGGCGGCCGGGGTCGGCGCGAGCGCCACCTCCACTTTTTCATTTACAGAAATTTTGATCGGGTAGAGTATATCCCCAGGCAGGGCTCCTTGCGCAGCCGAGACCGTGCCGGTGCCGGCGAGCACAAACAGCAGCAGCCCCGCCAAGCTCATGCGCAAGTTATAAGACATAAATACATATGGACTACGCTCAAGGACATGTCCTTTGTTTTCGAATATCCGCGCACGCATAGCAGACTTCTCCGCGCTGGTAAGCCGGATCTTGTCTGCTTCGTGTTTTAAATTATTGAGATTCATGATTTAAAATTTCTTTGAGTTTCTTCAGTCCCCGGTGTATCCGCACGCTGACCGCGTTCTCACTCTCCCCTACTATCCCGCCAATTTCGCCGGGACTCAAGCCCCCGACATAGCGCAAAGACAGCACTTCGCGGTAAGCATCCGGAAGCTCCTGCAATGCGGCCATCGCCGCAACCCCGTCAAAGCGCTCTATCGCCGCCTCAAGATTATTGCTCTCGTCAGGCGGTAGTATATCTTCCACGCTTATATCCTCGCGGCCTTCGACCAGTTGTTCGAGCGATACCGGCTTCTTGCGGCGGTACTCGTCGATAACGAGATGCCGGAGCGTCCGGTAGAGGAATGGGCGCAGTTCGCGGATCTCTCCGCCTTTTTGCGCGTACTGCCAGACCTTCAGAAAGCATTCTTGCGTAATCTCCAATGCTCGGTCGCGGTCTTTGAGCCGCATACTCGCATGGCGAAATAATTCTTCATTATAATCATCGAATGCTTTTGCAAATGTTTTCTGGAGATCTTCCATATACCAAGACGGATGAAAGGGTCTCCCCTTTCATCCGTCAAATTCTACCGTATAACATCGATCAGTGCGATTGCTTTTGCTGTATTATTTTTAAGTTTATGAAAAAGGCCCGGATTACTCCGGGCTTCGTTTTATAGGCGAACAATCTCTCCACCTCGTTTTGCCGACTCTTCTGCCGCAAAGCATATCTGGTGGACATGCGCTGCATGAGCAAAGCCTGCCGTAGTATCAGTGCCGTTTTTGATTGATCGTAGGAACTCTCCAATCATTGTTGCAAACGGCAATTTGTCGACTGTGTACGGATCAGTGCGCGCCGGCAGAATTTTGGAATATTGTTTAGCGTCCTCGCAGGCGTACAGTAAACTGCCGTCGAAGTTAAGGTCGAGACTCCCACCTTCGCCGCTTACAGAAAGGCCGAACCCAAGCGGACGGGACGCCTCATCACTCGAGGTAACCGTCGCCGTACTGCCGTTCTGCAATTCCAACAGAATCGAGAGTGTCTTTGTACCAAGCGCGCGTACCGACGAGACGCGGCTCCCAGCAACACACGTCATCATGTCGACTGCATGACATCCTGTACGTAGCATAGTCCCCATTACCGGACCACTTGCGGGCGGCGGAGAGCGACGCCTGCCGTTCCAGAAGTCAGCACGGATATGGATTGCGTCTCCAATATCCACGCGACGCCTTATCAAAGCCTGAACTCCGGGTATCCACCGCCAAACAAAGCTCGTGCCGGTCTTGACTCCAAAAAACTCAACTGCCCTGCACATGTCGTCGAGTTCGGCTACGCAGAGCGCAACCGGTTTTTCGATGATCATATGCTTACGTGCCGCCGCAGTCATCAGTACCTGCGGAGCATGAAATTCCGGCGGCGTGCAAATTGACACTATATCAATGTCAGCGCGTGCCAACATGTCCGGAATCGACATTGCACATACCGGGGGATCAAGCTGTGCCACTTTCTCTTGCACGCTCTCCGGCGTGCGCCCGCAGACGGCAACCACCTCGGCCCCGTAGGCCCTATAGGCGCGATAGTGGGCCATGCCAGTTCTGCCAAGTCCTATTATTGCCGCGCGCATGGCGAATCCTCCCTGTTGTTTACATCCTAAAACACCCTACCTTAATTGCACCGAGTGGTAAAGATGTCAGTGTATGGCTTTGGCGACCGCTTGCGATACTCCTTTGTCAAAAGGCCCCGGTACTACGCGCAGCGCGGTCGGCCGCTTAACCAGCGCGGAGAGGTTTTTGGCGGCTTTTATTTTCATCTCATCAGTAATTTGCCGTACGCGGTTGTCGAGCGCCCCGCGGAAGATGCCGGGAAATGCGAGAGAGTTGTTGATTTGGTTAGGGTAGTCGCTGCGGCCGGTACCAACGACCATCGCACCTCCTTTTTTTGCCTCCTCGGGGGTTATCTCGGGTGTCGGGTTCGCCATGGCAAAAACAATCGCGCGCGGAGACATGAGCCTGATGTCGGCGGCAGTCGCGAGCCGCGGGCCCGAGACGCCGAGGAGCACGTCGGCACCGCGCAAAGCCTCTTGCAGGCCTCCCTTTACTTTGCGCGGGTTAGTAATCTTGGCGAGCGCGCGCTTGTGCATCTCGGGGCGAGTGCCGTTGATAATCCCTTTGCGGTCAAGCAGTACCACGTCTTTGACGCCCGCCTTAATGAGCAGGCGTGCCGAGGCGGTACCAGCGGCACCTGCGCCGGAAACCACTACTTTTAATTTTTTGAAATCTTTTTTTACGACTTTAGCGGCGTTTATGAGCGCCGCAAGAACGACAACCGCCGTGCCATGCTGGTCATCGTGCATGACCGGGATGTCGAGGTGTTTTTTGAGTTCCTCTTCTATATAAAAACACTTCGGCGCCGCAATATCCTCAAGATTGATGCCGCCGAACACGGGCGCTATGGCTATGACCGCCTCGATTATTTTGTCCGGGTCCTGCGTGTCCAAAACAATCGGAAACGCATCCACATCTGCAAATGTTTTAAATAATGCGCACTTCCCTTCCATAACCGGAAGCGCACCATACGGCCCGATATTCCCCAATCCTAAAACAGCAGAGCCGTCAGATATAACGGCAATCATGCGCTTTTTTATTGTATACATTCGCGCAAGTTTTGGATTTTTTGCAATAAGGCTCGAGACTGTCGCAACCCCAGGGGTGTAGACTAGTGACAAGTCAGCTTTGTTTCGTATGGGTGCGGCAGGAACTACGCGTATCTTTCCGCCCAGTTTTTTGTGGAGCAACAGCGTCTGCCATGCAATATTTTGTCTTTTAGCCATGGAGGCAAGTATAACAAAAAGAAAAAAGCCCGCCTACGCGGCGGGCTTGCGGAAGATGCCGAAGCGGTTGATGGGATAGTTTTGGAATATTCCCAACAGGACTCCAACAAGAGGACTTGCATACAACGGAGGCACGCCCACATATTCCACAAACAGAATCATCAGCAGCGGAGCACCTCCGTAGGTGTTCCACACCTTGAGCAAGAAATGCAGACTCCCTTGGAGCGGCATCTTTTTTCCGCGCCAATCCGCGAACGTCCACCACTTATGCATAGGGAAGTTAAACAACCATGCTACCGTCCCGGATATCATCGTGGCATAGACATACCCGATGTATCCCACCTTATAACACAGGTAGAAGACGGTATAAGCGATACAGAAGCTGCTTGTCCCCACAATAAGGTAGCGCACCCAGATATGGTTCATTGGTGTGCCCTCTTTCCCCCGCTATTGATATACTCAGCCCATGCTTCTGTCAAACAACCTTACCGAGCATTTCCGGCTCACGGATGGGCAAAAATCCGCGCTTTCTAAACTTGGGATAAAGACCGTGCGCGACCTCCTTTACCATTTCCCCACCCGGTACGAGGCGGGGGGCGACGAGGCGCAGATCGCGGGCCTGGTCGGCGGACAGGAGGCGAGCATTATCGGCACGCTGGAAAAATTGGAGACTAAAAAAGGATGGAAGAGCCGCATACCGATGAGCGAGGGATATCTGCGCGACTCGACCGGCCGAATAAAACTGCGCTGGTTCAACCAACCGTACATCGCCAAGATGTATGCGGACGGCACGCTGGTCAAAGCGGTAGGCAAGGTAAGCGGCAGCGCGGATAAAATATATTTGGCAAATCCGCAACTGCAAAAAATTTCAGCGACCGAGGCGGGTTTGTTGCAGCAAGGCGACGCCTTGCTTAAACAAACCCGAGACTTATTTGCTGTCTATCCTGAGTCCCGCGGAATTAGCTCTTTGTGGTTTAGAAGCGCGATAAAAAAACTTTTTGAGCAAGGACTACCCTTACTCAAAGAAGATCCAATTCCAAAAGAAATCTTAAAAAAATACAATCTGCCTGCGTTATCGAGCGCGCTCGTATGGGCGCATCAGCCTAAAGAACTAAAAACTGCCGAGGCCGCGCGCAAGCGCTTTGCCTTTGAGGAGGTGTTTATGATTCAGCTCGAGCGGCAGCGGGAGCGGGTACTGCAAACAAAAGAAAAAAGTTTTTCAATAGAAGCAACGCATAAAAATATCGCGGAGTTTATGGCTGACTTCCCCTTTGAGGCGACCGCCGCACAAAAAAAGGCTATCGAGGCGATACTCGGCGACCTGCGCGCAGGACATCCGATGAGCCGATTGCTTGAGGGCGATGTTGGCTCCGGCAAAACGGCGGTCGCGGCGGTGGCCGCGTATGCCGCGGTACACACGCGCCCGCAAGGACAGAGTTTCGGCACGCTCCAGGTAGCATATATGGCGCCGACCGAAATTTTGGCAAAACAACATTTCGAGTCGTTCATAAAATTCTTCGAACACTTTCCTATCAATATCGGGCTTATCACCGGGTCGGGCTGTTACAAATTTCCTTCCAAAGTATCACGTGACAAAATCACTCCTATCTCCCGCGCGCAACTGCTTAAGTGGGTTGCAAACGGTGAGATACCGGTACTCATCGGCACACACGCCCTGATTGAAAAATCTGTTCAGTTCAAACACTTGGCGCTAGTAATAATAGACGAACAGCATCGCTTCGGCACCAACCAACGTCGCAAGCTGGCTAAAAAAGACAAGCAGCTCCCCCACCTGCTCTCCATGACCGCGACTCCTATCCCCCGCACGCTGGCGCTCACTATATACGGCGACCTCGACCTAACCCTGCTTGACGAGATGCCACCGGGGCGCAAAAAAATAATCACCGAGATAGTCCGCCCCGCTGAGCGGAGTAAAGCCTACGAAACTATGCGCGCGCTTTTGCAAGAAGGCCGGCAGGCGTACGTCATTTGCCCGCGCATCGACGAGCCTGACCCAGACAAAGCATTTGCATTGCAGGCCAAGTCGGTCAAAGCCGAAGCCAATCGGCTCAAAAAAGATATTTTTCCGGAGTACGAAATAGATATTTTGCACTCCAAGATGACGCCGAAAGAAAAAGACAGCGTCATGGCCCGGTTTTCAAACCACGAGATTGATATTTTGGTCGCGACTTCGGTTGTAGAAGTGGGTGTCAACGTGCCTAATGCGACGATGATTATGATAGAGGGCGCGGAGCGGTTCGGACTCTCCCAGCTCCACCAGTTGCGCGGTCGCGTGGTGCGCTCCAACCATCAGGCGTACTGTTTTGTAGTACCCGAGAGCAGAGGAGAGAGCACCGCCAGCAGGTTGAAGGCTCTTGTCACAGCCAAGAGCGGGTTCGAGCTCGCCGAGCAGGACTTGCTACAGCGGGGGCCGGGCGAGCTTGGCGGCCGCAAGCAGTGGGGCATCTCCGACATCGGCATGGAAGCGCTCAAGAATTTGAAACTGGTCGAAGCCGCGCGTACCGAGGCACTGGAGCTAATAAAAAAAGACGAAACTTTGTCTCAACATCCGCAACTGCGTGAGGCGGTCGTCGCCCGCGCGCAGCACGCGCATTTTGAATAAGGATGTGTGGTCACGAGTCAAGTTTACTCGTCAGCAAACTCGCTCGCGACCCCGGCTCGCGGTTTTGCCAGTGCAAAACAATGCTCCGCCTCGCCCACAAGCACAAAACCTGCCGCAGGGCAGGTATTTGTGTCTTGTGGGCGCGCTTGGACTCGAACCAAGAACCGCCGAGGTATAAGCTCGGTGCACTAACCAATTGTGCTACGCGCCCGCTCGTTTACTCTACCCAAAAAAACGCTCATGTGCTACCATCCTGCAAGACTTCTTTTACAACCAGAAGGAGCTGCAAATGGTTAAAACAAGATTGCCTCACACGACAACCTTGTCCTCTGCAGGGTTTCAAGACTGGCATTGCCACGCAGACCGCGCGTTTACCTTTGATGCGCAGTACTTCGCGCATCAAGGACCGATGGAAGGCTTCATCGACGCATCACTGCCGGTAAAGCAGATTACCGTCGGCGTTCTGCACCGTGGCCTTGCTTACAGAGACGAGAGCCTGAAAGAACGGGCGACAAGGCTCATCGAGCATAAAATTGCGGCCGGCGAAACGCGCCTAAATATGATTGTTGACTGCTCGCCCGATATTGAAGGGCGAGCATTCGAGGTCGCTCTGAAGCTGCGCGAGAAATACGCCAAGCGGAAGTACGACATTCACGTCGGGGCGTATCCCATTTTCGGGTTCAAGACCCGGAACTCGGACCGGCAAAAGCATCTCGAAAAGCTCGCGAAGCGCTCCCAGTTTCTGGTCGGGCTTCCCGAACGCGATCATCGCCCGTGGAATCCGCAACGCATTGGGTTCGATGGCCACTTGGCCACTCTGTTGGAAATTGCGATTGATAACCAACTCCCGGTTCAGGTACACGTCGACCAGACCAATAACCCGGACGAGAACGGGACCGAGCGCCTTATCGAGGCGGTGCGCTGGCTCAGCACCAGCCGCTTGCCGGAATCCAGGCGTCCTAAAGTCTACGCGGTACACATGATCTCTCCGAGCGGCTATGACGAGCCGAGATACGAGCGGCTCGTACACGGACTCAAGGAAAATGCCATCGACGTAATCTGCTGCCCGCGGGCAGCCGCGTCGATGCGTCAGCCTCGTAACGTGACTGGCCCTACCCGGAGTTCCGTTGCCCGGATACGGTATTTGCTACTGGCGGGAATCAGAGTGTATCTCGGCACGGACAACATCAACGACCTTTTCATGCCGCTTCCTCTGAATCCGCTCTTGGTGCGAGAAATCGATTCTGTCGCCGACGCGGAGCGTTACTACAACGTCAACGTGCTCAGTAAGATTGCCCGTGGCGAGAAGCTTAACGAAACAGACCTCGACAGTATCGCTAAAAACCTCAACGGCGACTACGAGGCTTGGGGGTGGAAGCTCCCGAAGTTCAATCGCCATTAACGCCATCCCCCTCCCGCACCCGCGGGAGGTTTTTTATCATGAGCGGAGTCGAATGACTTTTTTTAATAGGTGTGGTACTGTTAAGGTGGAAGTAACTCTAGCATTCGGGAGGAAACCCAATGAGAATTCCATGGGCCGAACGCCAAGCGCGGATGGCTGAAATGCGGTGGCGCGAATTGCAACCAAAAGAGAAGCCTCGCTTTGCCTTACGGCTAGCGCGATTCTTTATCGGAGAGGACTATGACGAGGAAGTCCTCCCAGCATTGGTAGTCAACTTCCTCTATATCTTCCTCTATATCGCCCTTATTGTGTTTGTATCGGCGGTAATCGCCGTGGTGATGTTTTCCATCAGATTTTTATTTTGACAAACACTTCCCCTCCCGCACCTGCGGGAGGTTTTCTTTTTTCTGCAGACATGGTACGGTTGCAGCAGAGACAAGAGTACAATAAAAGGAGGTTGCAGATGACTTCGACTCTACATACTGGAGAAGACCGCGAGACAAAACGCTCGCACGGCACTCCGTGGCTTATCGTTGGAGTGATTACCGTCGCCTTGTTTGTCTACTACTGGCTCCTGAAGCCGGTTTTCTGGTGGGTCTTCAGGTCGGTCTATCTCTCCAATGCCTCCGACGAGATGCTGGAGCAGGATGGGATCTTCGACCCCGGCCGGGAGCGGTGGCACGTAGTGGCGGGAGCGGCGCTTTTTGGCGTTGCGGCCATCTCCGCCCTTCTTTCTTACCAGCACTGGAATCTCGGCTTTCTTATCGCCGCTTTCATTGCTAGCACCCTCTTTGCCGGAGTGACCGCGGCATATTACAAGAATGAGGAAGAGAACGCTCAGTATCCCCGTGCTGGTTACCTGGAATAGCCCGCAGAAAAAAGTCCCGCCTTCGAGTAAATTGGAGGCGGATTTTCTTTCTTTGACTCGCCGAAGCGTTAGCGAAGTAGGCTAGAAGTTAACGACCTGCGGGTCGATGTTTATCTCCTCTTTTTTCTTCGGGGTGACGCCGTGTGCGACGAGCATCGCTTCAAACTCATCGCGCTCCATGGTTTCTTTTTCCACCAAGCGGTTAGCAATAGCGTTGAGCAACTTGCGGTGCTCTTTAATAATGTCGTGCGCTTTTTTGTACGCCTCATCGATTATTTTTTTAACCTCCGCGTCTATGTCGGCCGACACTTTTTCCGACGGGTCATCGGAGAGCGCGATAGTGCCTATTTTGTCGCTCATGCCGTAGCTGCGCACCATGCTGTGCGCGAGGTTGGTGAGCACCTGCAGGTCGTTGCTGGCGCCGGTTGTTACGTCATGAAAGACTTCCTTCTCCGCGACAAACCCGCCCAGAGACATCGCGATGTCGTCGAGAAATTCCTTTTTGCTCTGCATCCGGCGGTCCTCCAGCGGGAGCTTGAGCGTGTAGCCTGCCGCGCGGCCGCGGGAGATGATGGAAATTTTGTGCACCGGGTCGGCGTACGGCAGTACGCTCGCCACCAGCGCGTGGCCCGCCTCGTGATAGGCGGTTATCTCCTTTTCTTTTTTATTAAGCACGTGGCTCTTGCGTTCGGGCCCCAGCATCACCTTTTCTATCGAGCGGATGAGGTCGTACTGGGCAACCGTCTTGCGGTTTTCTCGCGCGGCGAGTATCGCGCCCTCGTTCATAAGGCTAAATAGGTCCGCTCCGCTGAAGCCCGGCGTGCGCTCGGAGACGACCTCAAGGTTGATATCCTCGGCCAGCGGCTTTTTGCGCGCGTGGATTTTGAGTATCTCCAAGCGGTCCTGGCGGTCGGGCAAGTCGATGGTAACGCGGCGGTCAAAGCGGCCGGGGCGCAGGAGCGCCGGGTCCAAAACGTCGGGGCGGTTGGTTGCCGCCATCACAATCACCTTTTCGTTCGGCTCAAAGCCATCCATCTCGACCAAAATTTGGTTGAGTGTCTGCTCGCGCTCGTCGTTGCCACCGCCCACCCCGGTGCCGCGCACGCGCCCGACCGCATCTATTTCATCCACAAAGATTATCGCTGGCGCCGCTTTTTTTGCCGTCAAAAAGAGGTCGCGCACGCGGCTGGCGCCCACGCCGACAAACATCTCTACAAACTCCGAGCCCGATATGGAAAAGAACGGCACGCCCGCCTCTCCCGCCACGGCGCGCGCCAGCAGGGTCTTCCCCGTGCCTGGCGCGCCCCTGAGCAAGATGCCTTTGGGGATGCGCGCGCCGATGTCGAGGAATTTTTTCGGATTTTTCAAAAAGTCGACGATTTCCAAAAGTTCCTGCTTGGCCTCCTTGGCGCCCGCCACATCTTTAAAGGTCACACGCGATGCCTCATCGTTGGGGTCAATCAGCCGGGGCTTGCTCTGGCCGAAGGAGAACGCCTGCATACCGGCGCCCTTAACCTGCCGGCTGAGATACCAGACAAAAAACGCGAGCAGAAGTATCGGCGCAAAAAACGGCGCGAGCGTAATAAGCCAAAACTGGAACCCGCCCTCGCGCTTGATATCGATGGATGTCTTGGCGAGCGCCTCGGTGCTGACGCCGTAGTTCTTGAGGCTATCGGAGAGCGATGCCTCGGGCTCTTTTTTAGATTTCTTTTCGACTTTGTCCGCGTAGACGACCTTGAGGTCATTGCCATTGACCTCGATGCTCTCTACGGAACCGGCGTTGATATCGGCGGCAACCTGCGAGAGCGCTATTTCTTGCGGAGCGGTGCTACCGGTTCCGGCAAAGTAGCTGTAAGTACCGGCCAAAAGGAGCAGCAGTAAAACGCTGGTAGCCAAGTTGACCCAAAAGGAGTCCCCCTTCGGCATGCGGGGCATCTGCGGCATTCCGCGCCGCCCGGGCTTCTTTTGTTGCGAGTTTTTTTGCGGTGTCGCCATAAGAGAAATACTCTAACATTTAAAATGAACTTACACAAAGAAAAAACCTCCGCGCTTGGCGCGGAGGCTCGATTTGGATGCCAACTCAAGGTTATGAGGGCAGTACATACGCATAGACGCGGCCGCGCGGGTACACCACTTCGGCCACTGTGTTGTTGTGATTGCCGGAGATGACTACCGGGTTTCCCGAGGCGTCGATGCCGGTAACGATGCCGACGTGTCCGCCCGTGGGTCCGCGGCTCATTACCGCGATGGCGCCGACTTGCGGGCCGGAGACGCGCGTGCCGAGCGACGCAAATGAGCTCGCCTTGTCCGAACCTGTGCCGCGATACCCTGTCCTCTCGAGGACAAGGTTCATAAACGCGGCGCACCACAAGCTCTTGCGCTTGGTTGGGTTGGTACCCATGTATCGCCGCGCTTCGGCCACAATGTTCGAGGAACCGAACATCTGGGACTCTTGGGTTACGGGTGCTGGCGCTTTTTTGGCAACCGCCTTTTTGTGGGCGAATGCCGGAGTAGCCACCGCAATAGCCAGCATAGATGCCAGAACAAGCAGAATCTTTCTGATGTTACGCACGACAACCTCCTTTTACTCGTTACACTACTACTTACGCGCAAACGCGTTTCTTATTTTTAAGAACCCCCACTAATCACTCATACACGATATAAAATAAAAAGCAACAAAATGCTATAGTACTCGCATGTCGCTTATAGAACACAAAAAAGCCCGGCTGGACTACGAGATACTCGAGGAGTACGAGGCGGGTTTGGAGTTGCTCGGCGGCGAAGTCAAATCGCTACGAGCAAAGCTCGGCAAGCTTGAGGGTGCTCATGTTGTTGTCAGGGGCGGCGAGGCATACTTGGTGGGCTCCTCTATCCCTCCGTACCAGGCGGGCAATACCGAGGAGGGCTACGAGCCTATGCGCAACCGCAAACTGCTCCTGACCAAGAAGGAAATCGCTATCTTGGGCGCGCACGAGTCGCAAAAAGGCTTGACAATAGTGCCTCTTCGGGTGTACAATAAAGGGCGTCACTTAAAGCTTGCTTTGGGCGTTGCTCGCGGCAAGAAAAAGTACGACAAGCGCGCGGTCTTAAAGGAGCGAGATTCGAAGCGCGACATCGAACGCACATTGAAAAACAAATAAAAGGCGACGCCTTTTATTTTATAGGATAAGCATGTACACCGTCTCAAACACCGGTTAGCGTCGGGTGTTGTAGGGGGATGACAGGCTTAGACAATGGACTGACGCGCGTGACGCGCGATGCAGAAGTGGGGCGTCTTCTCTAAAACGCTCCAACCCATAACTGCAAAATCAGTTACGTCGCCGTTTTTCACGGCGAACGATTTCTCTTTCGCCT
>ORMF012103042.1_pt1 | contig 13958 bp, 14 predicted proteins | sample 1779871 | NCBI WGS metagenome assembly ORMF01 (sample SAMEA104232316, study PRJEB22302) | groundwater metagenome | biome: forest; feature: aquifer; material: groundwater | place: USA | collected 2011-08-07 | depth 5.4 m | reverse complement strand
CCGGTTGGACCCGTTGCGATCACGCACATGGCGTTGTATCGGCCATAAGCGACAGACCTGGTGCGCTCCAGGGGGTCGATGGCGTGATCGAATTGTGGTTTTTTTCCGCGCCCTACAATTTCACCAGTATAGAGTTGTGGCGCTTCGTCTTTTTCTCCTTCACCAATAACAACGCGCGCTGAAAAATCGATCTGGTTGAAGCGCGCGCGCATTTCGTCCACCGCTGCGCCATCGGCAGCATTTTTATCACCGCGGCCAATCCAGCGCGCGGCGGCAATGGCAGCGGCTTCGGTCACACGGACGAATTCGAGGGCAAGGTTTCGGTCCATAGGGGGAGGTGGATAAGATATTACCGTGGTTGCGTTGCAATAAATAAATCTCGCACAAGGGTGAGCGGAACGTTGAATTGTGTTTGCAGATATCGAAGTGCCGCTCGGTCGCGAGGTGTTGTGCGCTCAGGGTCTAAATTATTCGTGGCAATATAAATGGCGCAATAGAGAAATTGTGTGCTGATGGGATCTATGGCCAAGCGTCGTGCTTGATACTGTTCGGTCGCCATTGTCGAAAACGTTACGGGTTCAATACGCACAATGGCCTTTGGGAATGGGCTGTAGTCGTTCTGATCTTTTCTGCCGCGATCAATAATTTCAATCACGCGGTGGGGGAGGATCGTTTGGGGGAGCGCAAAGCTCACCCCGTCTCGCACCGCGTTCCATACAATGAACACATCAAACCCCTCGTTGGTGTTTTCGAGACGGATCACATCGGCAATCTTCAGTTCTTTGAGAAGCCATTGTGTTTCCAAATCTTCTTTCCCCGCGATGCCTATGGTGGCTTGTTCATGAAAAAATAGCCGTAGTTTCCAATATGCATAACAGGCGGCAACGGCATCGAGGATAGGGTTCAGGGCTGTGGTGATGAGGATGTTCATAGAACGCTCTGATTGTATCATTCTTTGATACGATCTGGTAGGTCCGGATGCCTGCCTGCCGGCAGGCAGGGGATCCCCGCCAGAGGCGGGCAGGGAACCATCGACACACAACTGGTGCGCCTGGATGGAATCGGACCATCGACGCGCGGCTTATAAGGCCGCTGCTCTACCACTGAGCTACAGGCGCAAGAAGATTGTGGTGCTCCCTGCTCGCCAAAATGTGAAGCTTTGGGCGGGTACCACTGCCTGCCCGCCGAAGCTTCAGCGAAGGCGGGAGCTACGGACCCATTGATTGCTTTCGTATTATGCCCGAGTTAGGGAAAAATAAAAAGACCCGCCGGAGCGGGTTTCGTACTCCGACCGACTATAGTGTAACGACTGGTATTTTTGTACGTAAAAATTCGAGGATTTCTTTTTGCGCCTCGGTGATAGAGGTATTGTTCATCTGGAACCGCAGGCGATGGGGGATGCCCTGGGCATTGTAAGGTTTGAGGAGATCGAGTAAGTGGGCGCGTCGACTTAACGCAAATCCTTGCCACCCACCACTTTGGTTGGTCGACAGTACAATCAATACATCCAGTTCAGGAGAAGTATGGAAAATCTCTTCGGCCACATCGCTGATTTCATGCGCATCGGTTTGTGTTTCCAAAAGATCCTCCGTGGTCACGGATGCCACGGCAATTTTCCGTTCAATGTCTTGGTGGAGGCGCGTGAGGAGTTTCCCAAAGAGTTTGAGGCTTCCGACCGAGCGTTTCCAATACAGGCTTTTAACAATCTCTTCGCGTTTGCCCCCCATCGCCATAAGTCGACTGGCGGTCGAGAGCGTCTGTGGTGTGACACTCGTGGCCGTGAAGCTGCGAGTGGCGGCGATGATACCGGACAGCAGGAGTGTCGCGGTTGGTTCATCAATCATCTCTTGACCTAATATTTCATGCATGCGAAAGACGATTTCTGCAATCGAAGGCGATGTCACATCGACTAATTGCCATTGGCCAAAATGTTCATTTTCTACCGTGTGGTCGATATTCAGAAGCGGGGTCGAATAAAAGAGATCTTTGTATTGTGTGACCATATTTCCCAAGCAGTCAAGGTCTGGAGCGCCTACAGTGATGATCCAATCCACAGGAACCGAAAGGTCGTTGAGTAGAATATTGTGTTGCTCAATCACCCCGTGTTTCGGTTGGAGATAGATTTGAAGTTTATTGTCCACCACTTCGTAGCTTACTTCTTCGATCGGCGTTTTGGCAACATCAATGGTGACCGCGTATCGGCGTAGGCGTTCAAGCTGTGTGACAATGCGTTCGTGATTGGTTAAAAAACCATAGGAGCGTTTGGCCGCATCGTTCCACCCTTCGCACACAACTTTCACTTCCTTCCCCTTTTTTTCCAATGTCCGCGCCAACGCCAGACCACTGGCGAGGGCGTCGACAGAAAAGAGTACCGGCACCGCGATGATAATGCGCTTGGACCGGTCGAGGATCGAGACAAGTTGTTGGTTGATGGTTAAGGCCACAAGTTATAACACAAGAACAGAAGAACTAAGCAACAAAGCGACAAGTTGTTTTTCTGTTGCTGAGTTTTTTGGTTCCTCAGTTTTGGTCTTCGACAGGCCGGTTAGTGTACCCGAAAGGGTTTTAATCGTCAAGGTTCGGTAGATATGGATATGCGGGTATAAAAAAACCGCCCATTTTGGGCGGTTTTTCAAACGGTCTACCCCCGTGTCTTCCCCCTATACTATGGGGAAGAACGATCGGCGTCGATCGTCGGTTCCTCCCCTAGAATAGGGGAGGATTGAGGTGGGGTATCGGTGGAGGGAGTTGTTGATTCGGGTGTTTCTGCCTCTGCGGCCTCCGGTGTTCCTGCTGGCTCATCAATGAGTTTTCGGCTTAACCCCAAGCGGTGATGATCTGGATCGATCGAGACAATAATAAAGTCCATTTCTTCTCCGACGGGTGTCACATGCGGGAGGTCCATGCTCCGGCCGACACCCAACTGAGAAATATGCGCGAGGCCTTGGATATGTTCGTCGAGTTCTACGAAGAGTCCGTAAGGGTTGATCTTTTTCACCACTCCGCGCACCCGTTGACCGACATGATACTTTTCAATCGCTTTCTTCCACGGGTCTTCTTCCAGGCGTTTGAGTGAAAGGGAAATTTTTGACCCTTCAATGCCGATGATCTTCGTTTTGACCTTTTGTCCAACAGACAAGATGGTGGAAGGATCTTCCACGCGTTGCCATGACAGTTCGGAAATATGGATGAGACCTTCCAGGTTTTGGTCGAATCGGACAAACGCGCCAAAGTTCGTGATGCCGCTGACTGAGCCTTCGACCACTGCGCCCACGGTGTAGGCTAAAATCGTTTCACGTTGTTTTTCTTCGAATGCTTTTTTCTCGGATACGATGAGTTTTTCTTCCTGTTCATTGGCGTCGATGATTTTGACGTCGATTTCTTGGCCGACTAATGGTTGGAGTTTTTCCAAGATTTTCTGTTTGTCTCCACCGGCCACGCGAGGATAATGTTCTGGGGTTAGTTGGCTCACCGGCAAAAATCCTTGTAGGCGATTGACGGAGACCATGAGACCTCCTTTATTAGCGCTCAAGACTTTCGCTTTAATAAGTGCGCCGGAGGCGAGTGTTTGTTTGGCTGTGTTCCAAGCGCGCTGGTGCCCGGCGCTCCTAAACGAACACTCGATTTCTCCACGTTCGTTTTCAAGGCTCGTGATCGTGGCGGCCACCGTGGCGCCCACTTCGAGGTTTTCATACTCACCCGATTCGTCGATGAGTTCTGGGCCCCGAACAATTCCGGTTGTGAGGCCTGGGATGTCGATGAGGACTTCTTTTTTTGAAACCGATAACACGATTCCTTCGAGAATGTCACCCACTTTGGGGGGATTCTTGAAACTCGCACTCTGGAGGAGGAGCTCCATTTCACTCAATGGCGCCGTGCTCTGCGCTGGTTCGATTGTAGACATAAATGTGTTTTTTATCTTCCGAACAGGAAGAGGCATCGCGATGATACCATGAATAAAAGGCCCAAATGAGCCGAGAGTATAGTATAGGAGAAAATTAATTGACTGGCAAGAGGGAGAACTTCAAGGTAAATATAAAACCCCCGACTCTGTGCGTATTTCCCTCCTTTCCCTGCGTGGTGTTGCAGGAAGGGGCACGCGGTCGGGGGCTGGCGACGAAGGCCTATAGGCCTTGCAGGCCGACACTTCGTACTCGTTCGAATCTGAATCCCGACGAGGTTGGGGTGGAGGGTATGGAGATAGGAGCAGTTGTGCTCGTCGGGGTCGTTGCAGCGTTGGTTGCTGAACTCGGGGGCTCTTGAAACACGAAATTCGTTGCCCAAGCCATGACAAGGCTCAGGCAAACAAAGATCAGTATTCGCATTGAGGTATCCTCACTTTCCCTTTAGGGCGCTCAGCGTCCCAAAGATACGGTTGTTGTTTTGGGTTTTGAAGACACAGACGCAGGAGAAGGTCGAGTCGTCTCCTGTCTGAAAGATTCGAGTTCCTGACCAAAACCGTATGTCCAAACTACCCCTGCGATCAGCAGCAGAAGGAGCTTGGGTTCATCCTTGTCAATCCATCCATATTTACTCTTCTTCCTCATGGAGCGCGTCTCCTTCCCCAATTGGGGACTCCACTCGTTTCCGGTATGTAAAGATGCCATCAATCTCGTCCATTTTTAGAAGCATTCTCAAGTAATTCACACTATCAAATCCTTTCATTTTTTACAATCCCAAGGGGTTGTCGGTGGCATCACAGTATGGTATGATATCCCTGCCTACCGGCAGGCAGGCGCAGTTAAACAGGGCGATTTTTTGTTTTATTCGTACCTCACCCTCACCCTCTCCTACCCTAGGAGAGGGAAACAAGTTGTATGATTTTTTCCTGGCACGGTGGCGACACTATTCACATTAGCATCAAGCGAAAAGAAGGAGGCGACGTGTCGTTGATTACTGACCCGATAGGCCCCTTTAGTCCCAAAAGCCTTTCTCGCAGTATAAAGGCCGACATTGTGGTGGGGAGTTTCCGCCAGAACGAAAAGGAACTGGCCGATTTTCCTAGTCCTGATCCCCAACGGCCGCCACTCATCATCACAAGCCCCGGCGAATACGAACGCCAATCGTTTTTTATTACCGGCATTCAGGGTGTTGGGGAAGGCGTTGATATTCCCACCCTGTATCGGTTTGATGGGGAAGAGATGGCCATCGGGTATCTTGCCGGTGCCTCTGGAATGATCGAAGCCAAGCACACGGCGCTCCTCGAAGGTGTGCATGTCTTGATCGTTCCGGTTGGCGGAGAAGGGCTCGATCTGAAAGTTGCCGTTGAACTCATTCAGACCATCGACCCATCGGTCGTGATCGGCATTCGTACGCGAAGTCAAGATTTCCCCAAACGTTCTGGCATCGAAGCAGTAGCCAAGATGATTGGCATCGAAGCAGAAGTCATTACGGGAAATTATAAGGTATCGAAGAATGATCTACTAGAAGATCAGGCCATGAAGTTAGTGGGTTTTAGTGAATAGATATGCAACGCGATGCATCTTACGAAACCCGTCAGCGATGGGCGCGTTTACTGACTATCGGGGTAGCGTTCGTTGTGGTTGTGGGGTGGGCGGTCGGGTTCTTTGGGTCGGCAGTAGCCGGCAGTGGCGAGCAACGGCAGGATCCGGAAGCATCGGAAAAATCTCTGGGAGCATTACTTCAACAAGCCAAAGATGATGCGAAGGACAAGAGCGCAATGCTGCGTCAACAATGGGATCAAACATGGAGTCAGATCAAGCAACAACAATCATTCGCGCAGTATATTAAAGAAAACGTTCACAAAGAAACTCAATAGAATCTATGGCACAACATTCTTCATCTATTCCGACAACGTTCGCTATCGGCAACGTTCAACCTCGGCCGATCACGACTGAAATTTCGGAGTCGTATTTGGATTACGCCATGAGTGTCATCATTTCACGGGCACTCCCGGATGTGCGTGATGGCCTTAAGCCCGTGCATAGACGTATTTTATACGCCATGTGGCAGTTGGGGCTCAAATCAGACGCGAAGTTTCGAAAATCCGCGACAGTGGTCGGAGAAGTATTGGGGAAATATCATCCGCACGGAGACATTGCTGTGTATGACAGTTTAGTGCGCTTAGCACAGGATTTTTCGTTGCGGGATCCACTGGTCACCGGGCAAGGGAATTTTGGATCCATGGATGGAGATTCGGCCGCCGCCATGCGGTATACCGAAGTGAAGCTCGCGCCCTTAAGCAACGAACTGCTGCGCGACATTGAAAAAGAGACGGTGGATTTTGCACCCAACTACGATGCAACGCATCAAGAGCCTCGGGTACTGCCAGCAGCACTTCCGCAACTCCTGTTGAACGGCACAATGGGTATTGCAGTGGGGATGGCCACCAACATCCCTCCGCATAATCTTGGAGAATTATGCGATGCGGTGGGAATGCTATTAGATAACCCTGAAGCGACCGTGGAAGACTTAATGGAAGTGCTCAAAGGCCCGGATTTTCCGACCGGCGCTATTTGTTACCATCGTAAATCCATTGCCGAAGCCTATGCTACCGGTCGCGGGTCTGTCGTGATGCGCGCTCGGGCAGAAATTGTGGAGGGGTCTAGCGGGTACCAAATTATTGTGGGGGAAGTTCCATACCAAGTGAATAAAGCGACACTGCTCGAAACGATTGCCGAACTTGTTACCACCAAGAAAATTGAGGGCATCCGCGACCTGCGGGATGAATCGAATAAAGAAGGCGTGCGAATCGTGATCGATCTCAAGCGCGACGCGTACCCCAAAAAGATTTTGAATCAGCTGTACCACCATACCCAGCTCCAAGAAACATTTCATTTCAACATGTTAGCATTGATCGATGGAATTCAGCCAAAAGTGCTGAGTGTCAAGATGATTTTGGAGGAGTTTATCAAGCACCGCAAGGTGGTCATTCTCGCTCGCACCCGCTATGAATTAGAACGTATTAAGGAGCGAGTCCATATTTTAGAAGGCTTAGTCATGGCGCTGGAACAGATCGATGCGATCATTGCTACGATCAAAAAATCAGAAGACAAAAACAATGCCAAAGAGAATCTGATCAAAAAGTTCAAATTTTCCGATCGACAAGCAGTGGCGATCTTAGAAATGCGGTTGCAACAATTGGCGAATCTTGAGCGCCTGGCCGTAGAAGAAGAGCGCAAGCAAAAAATCGCTGCAGCCAAAGAATTACAAAGTATTATTGATAATCCCAAAAAGTTGATTGGCATGATTCGGACAGAAGCCGTTTCACTAAAAGAAAAATATGCTACGCCGCGTCGGACCGAGATTCGTGCCTCAGCTCCTGGAGAGTTTTCGCAAGAGGATTTGATCCCAGACGAACCAACAATCGTGACGATCACTCAAGACGGCTATATCAAACGTCTCCCGATTGATACATTCCGAGTCCAAGGCCGCGGTGGGAAAGGGGTCGTGGGACTCACAACCAAAGAGGAAGATTCCGTTGATCAATTTTTCGGCACCAACACGCATGCGGACCTGCTCTTTTTCACGACACGGGGACGAGCATTCCAACTCAAAGCCTACGATGTGCCGCAAGCCTCCCGGACGGCACGCGGACAGGCGATCGTGAATTTCCTTGAGTTGACCCCGGGGGAGAAAGTATCGGCCGTGTTATCGCTGAGTGACCTTAAGAAGGAACAGCAGTTCTTACTCATGGTCACTGGCATGGGAACGATCAAAAAGGTGAAGCTTGAGGACATGAAGAACGTCCGTCGCAGTGGCCTCATCGCCATAAAGCTTGCGAGCGAAGATGTGTTGGAATGGGTAGTCCCCACAAGTGGGAAAGATGATATTTTCTTAGTCAGTCAAAACGGCCAGGCCATACGATACCCCGAAAGCGCTGTGCGGCCGATGGGTCGCAATGCCGGTGGAGTGCGCGGGATGAAGCTCAAAAACAAGGATGCAATTGTGGGCATGTCAGTGATTGATCCAGGGATTCATAAGCCCAACACATTAGTATTGGTCGTAACGAGCCTTGGGTTTGGGAAACGCACGCAACTCAAACAGTTCAAACGGCAAGGGCGCGGCGGCGTGGGCATCAAGATCGCCAAGGTCGGCGCCAAAACCGGTGGGCTCGTTGCCGCGTTTTTACTCCCCGAGGGAAGCGAGGCTCGGGAAGGGGATATTATCATCATTTCCTCAAAAGGCCAGGTGATCCGTTTATCGTCCAAAACATTTTCGGTGCTTGGTCGGGCAACGCAAGGGGTGCGCGTGATGCGTTTTAAGGAGGCTAAGGATGATGTGGCATCTGTCACGATCCTCCCTGGTTAATTTGGTCAAAACTTGTCAATTTTATTGAAAAGCAGTAACCTAAAGTCAGTCATTAAATCACAAATTCCAAATCACAAATCACAAATAAGTTCCAATATTCAAATCGTTTGAGACTTGGTGCTTGAGGTTTGGAGTTTTAATCGCTATGGGTCTTCCTGGTCATCGACGAAGTTCATCGCATAAACGTCGCCGCAGTGCGCATTTTGCCCTGCGCCCGACTGCTACGAGTGTTTGCGCCAACTGTGCGGCCTCCGTGCTTCCCCATCGCGCTTGCGCCAAATGCGGCATGTATCGTGGACGTGTTATAAAAAAAGTAAAGAAGACAAAGACAACGAAGAAGTAAGAAACCGCAGAAGTTACTCTGTTCTTCTGTTGCTCAGTTCGGTGTTCTGTTCATTTGTTCGTTCCCTAGTTCCTTCCCAATGTGTCTAATCGTCATCTTTCCCGCACCATGGCCATGCAATGCCTCTTTGGCTGGGATTTTCGTGGCCAGAAAAAGGGAGAATTGAGTGATTTGGCTAGTCGAGTAAAACGAGAGTTTGCTCCCGAGCTGGAGGACGATTCATTCATGATGAGTTTACTCTCTGGAGTCTTGGCGCATTTGAACGAGATTAACACGCTGATTGCGAAGTTCGCCCCGCAGTGGCCATTGGAGCAAATTACCCTTATTGATCGCAATGTATTACGAATTGGCATTTACGAGTTGAAGTACGTCCATGATATTCCCGCAAAGGTTGCTATCAACGAGGCGGTTGAAATGGCAAAAACATTCGGCGGTGAGTCTTCCAGTCGGTTTGTGAATGGTGTGCTGGGGTCGGTGTATACAGAAATGGAAGCCCAAGGAGAGCTCAAAGATATTGATCAAGAAGAATCTCAACCAGAAAAACAATAGAAAGACAATAGAAATTCCGTTGAACGACAATTGAATTTCTACTGTATTTCGCGAAGCCTGGGGCTGAGCACGTTTCTATTGTATTTCAACTACATGTCTCCTGTTCCCATGAAGCATTTGCAGCAACTAGAAGAGTTGCTGGGGTTTACATTCAAAGAGCCAAAACTTGCGCAACAAGCATTTGTCCACCGTTCGTACCTCAACGAACACACTTCATTTCCCATTGGCCATAATGAACGGTTGGAATTCTTGGGCGATGCGGTGTTAGAACTCATCGTCACTGAATATTTGTATAAACAATACCCTCAGTCACCCGAGGGGGAGCTGACGAACTGGCGTGCGTCGCTCGTGAATGCAAAAATGCTCTCGAGTATTGCGCAAGGGCTTGGATTAGAGCAATATTTACTATTGTCTCGCGGAGAGTCAAAAGATCGCAACAGTCGAGCGCGTCTCTATATTCTCGCCAACGTCATTGAAGCACTCATTGGTGCTATGTATTTGGACCAGGGGATGAGTGTGTGTCGGCGATTTATTGAAGAGCATGTGTTGAATGAGCTCCCGAAGATCCTAGAAACAAAATCATATTTGGACCCCAAGAGTCGGTTCCAAGAACGTTCACAAGAAAAACTTGGCATTACACCGCGTTATCAAGTATTGGAAGAAAGCGGGCCAGATCATAACAAGCATTTTCGTGTGGGTGTGTATTTGGATAAAGAAATGGTGGCCGCGGGTGATGGAATGAGTAAACAAGAAGCACAGATTAAAGCGGCCGAAGCCGCGTTGGAAGAAAAAGGCTGGAGCTAAGACTATGCCACAAATTGACCAATATCTTGAACTCGCCCAGAAATCGGGATCATCCGACCTTCATTTGGTCAGTAATGAGGTTCCGATTGCGCGGGTCGATGGTGTGATTACCAAGCTCGAAGGGGCAGTGATTTCAGCCGACCAATTATTGGCCATGATCCACGAAATTGTTCCCGAACATATCAAAAAAACATTTGCGAATCATGAAGACATTGATTATTCGTATCACACCGTCAATGGTCGTTTTCGCATCAATTGTTTGTGGGAGCGGGGTGTCCCCGGATTGGTCGCGCGGGTGATTCCCGCCAACATTCCGTCGTTGGAAGATTTAGGAATGCCGGATATTTTAAAACAAATGGTTGCTCGTGAGAGCGGGCTGATATTATTTACCGGGTCGACCGGAAGTGGGAAATCGACGAACCTTGCTGCGGTTATTGAATACATCAACTCCACGAGCCCTTCGCATATTATCACCCTGGAAGACCCCATTGAGTTCTTATATACACCTAAAAAGAGCGTGATCCGTCAACGGGAGGTTGGGGGTGATATTGCGTCGTTTAATTCTGCACTTCGGTATGTTGTGCGGCAGGACCCCGATGTGGTGGTCGTGGGAGAATTGCGCGATCTCGAAACCATTGCGTCGGCTGTGACGATTGCTGAAACAGGTCATCTGGTGATTGGCACACTCCACACGCCGAGCGCTTCCCAGACCATCGATCGTATTGTTGATAGCTTTCCCCCGTACCAACAAGAACAAATTCGCCTTCAGTTATCCATGACGTTGATTGGTGTTGTGGCTCAGCGGTTAGTGCCACGCGTCGGGGGTGGGCGATTGGCCGCACGGGAGATATTATTATCCACCCCTGCGGTGGCAAATCTGATTCGCGAAAAGAAAGTCCCGCAATTGCGCATGGTAATTGAAACCAGCAGCCAGGAAGGCATGTTTACTATGGATCAGGATTTACGTCGTCTTCTCCAAGAACAGCTCATTTCTAAGCAGACGTACGATGCGCATAAAAGTACACAGACAGGATAAATTATTATCGTTATGGATGCCGAACTTCTGGCTCATGTCCTTCCGCTGCCGAGTTTGAGTCCTGAGGCTCATACTGCCATCGCCGATGCTTTTGAAGAACTCACCTTACACCAGGGGGAGTTTTTGTTTGCCCAGGAGCAGCATCGTGATGCCATGTCGATTGTTCTGGAAGGGGAAATAGAATTATTGGCACACATGGGTGAAACGCTCCAGACCATGATCATTTTCCAACCGCCGAATATTATTTCTGCGCGGTCATTATTTGATGATAAAGGCATTCACCAGCAGTCGGCTCGGGTGCGTTCGTCGGTAGCACGCGTGGCGCGCATCACGACAGCACGGTATCAAGAAATTCATGCCCGATTCCCCGAAGTAGACCGGGCATTTTTTTCTTATATTCTCGATATCGTGGACGAGCGGTTGGATCATGCCAACCGGAAACTTCTTTCACTCGTGGCCGCTGGCAATCATGCGGCGACCGCCCACACCTATGAGGAATTAGGTCGGTTGGTGAGTCCGACGTTGGTGGACACAATGCGGTGCAAGCATTTTTTCCTGCTTCAGTTTTTTGCACAGCGGTGGGTGTTAGCTTGGACGAACGAACCCGTCGGTGCCACGACCCCTTCGGGGAGTGCGTTTCCCAATGATGCGCTTCTCGATCGCATGGCTGCCACAAAGGAAAGTCAGTGGCTGACGGGCGATCAAGCACGTTCTCTCACGCATTATTCTGCCGAGGAAATCATCGCTGTGCCCTGTCTCGATAACAACGATCTGGTGGGCGCTATTATTATTGGTGATCGGCCTGGGGGGCATTTTTCCATCAACACCGTCCTTCACATGGAAACAGTATCCGCTATATTAGCCGCTGCGTTTCGTCGGTTGAATCAACAGAATATTGCGCGCGGACAAGCAGAATTAGATCAAGAATATGTATTGCCATTTTCGTAAAATCTCTGTTGCTGTCTCTCGTATTTTCCTTGTTCTCGCGCTTACCGTTATTGTCGCGAGCATTTTTTTATTGATTCAACCACTGGGTGAACACACGCTTCCCGTTCAGCCGGAGAGGCGTTTTGATGGAGCGTCTGCGCTCGAGTTCATCCGTCAGCAAGTCGCGTTTGGTCCTCGGTATGTGGGGAGCCCGGGACACGATCAAGTGGCCGAGTTCTTAGAAAAAACAATGAAGCAATACAGTGATGAAACAATCATTCAGCAGGGGGATCATCTCACGAACATCATTGGCCGACTGAATCCCAGCAATTCTCGACGGATACTCTTGGTCACACATTACGACAGTCGACAGTTTGCGAGCTTGGATACAGAGCACCCGAAAGAGCCAGTGATCGGAGCGAATAATTCCGCCTCGGGTGTGGCGGTGTTACTCCAGCTCGCCCAGATGATCCAAAATAAAACAATTTCGCCATCGGTGGGAGTTGATATTGCGTTGTTCGACGGCGAAGAATGGGATGTTGATCACCCTAGTGATGGATCATGGCGACCATTAGGGTCTTCGTACTTTGTGGAACATCTCAAAGAACTGTATCCGAACGATCTACCGATCGTTGCCATTGATCTCGATCTTGTGTGCTCAAAAACGATGGCGCTCTATCAAGAGCAATCGTCCTTAGAACGCGCGCGTTCATCAGTGGAAACATTTTGGCGCATTGCACGATCGCGTTGGCCCGCGGAGTTTATTGACTCTGTAAAGTGGAACATTCTCGATGACCACACAGTGCTCAACGTCGCCGGGATTCCCTCTATGTTACTCATTGACTACGACTACCCTTGGATTCACACTACACAAGACACAATCGACAAATGTAGTGCGAAGAGTTTGGAGGCAGTGGGGGATTCACTCCTGCGATTTTTGGAGACGTTGTAATCGTTACTTACTATTGACCTGAGCAAGCGATTCCTGTACTATTGCCCATACCTTTCGACAACCGAACGGTAACATTGAATTCATGGGAGGAGGAACCCATGCAACCTATTTCCATAACAACAACAAAATAACGAGGCTTTATGCCTCGTTATTTAATTTTCTTTGGGTCGCCTGGGAATCGAACCCAGAACCTTATCCTTAAGAGGGATCTGCTCTGCCAATTGAGCTAGCGACCCGTGGTATGTTTTGCCCCCGGAGGGAATCGAACCCCCAGTAACGGCTTCGAAGGCCGCTGTGTTATCCATTACACCACGAGGGCAATAGTCTAGCAGCGTTCTATTGCATTGGAGTGAGAGCTTGAGGTTGTTTTTGGTCAGGAAGTGTCCCTTTCAACGCCTCTTTGAGGTTTTTACCCGCTTTGAATTTGGCAATCGTCACCGACTCCACGTGCATGCGTTGTTTGGTTTTGGGATTAAACCCTGCGCGGGATTTTCGTTCTTTCGCTAAAAAGGACCCAAAGCCGGTGAACACGACCTCGGTGCCTTTTTTCATTTCGGTCGTAATGAGGTCTAACAGCGCTTCGATAATCCGTTCAATATCTTTTTTTTGCATGGCGGTGCGCTCCGCAACTTTTTGGTAGACGTCGGTTGTTTTGAGTTTGGGCATATTAACACTAAAGAACTGAGTAACTAAGAAACTGAGCAACACCGTTTCTTAGTTCTTCTGTTACTTAGTTGCTTTGTTATACCATCACGTTCTCCTGTAATGATTTCCACTGCTTAATTTCACGCCCTTCGCATTCCAGTATTTGCCCATTCACGATTACTTCGCCCGTATCGGACACATCATGCATCTCGGGGTGCCCCATCTGTGTGAGGAATTGTTTAATGATCGATTCAGTATTGGCGCCGATTACGGAGTCTTTGAGACCGGTCATGCCAATATCATTGCGGTAGGCCGTGCCACCCTTGAGGATCATGCTGTCTCCGGATGGCACATGCGTATGTGTTCCCCAAAATGCCGTAATACGGCCATCGAGGTACCGACCGAGCGCATTTTTTTCACTACTGGCTTCT
>ORMF012113678.1_pt1 | contig 13964 bp, 7 predicted proteins | sample 1779871 | NCBI WGS metagenome assembly ORMF01 (sample SAMEA104232316, study PRJEB22302) | groundwater metagenome | biome: forest; feature: aquifer; material: groundwater | place: USA | collected 2011-08-07 | depth 5.4 m | reverse complement strand
CGTGGACATTCCCATGATTCTTTACAATGTCCCGGGACGCACCGGCGTTTCACTCGCGCCGCAGACGGTCGCGCGCCTGGCCAAAATTGACAGCATCGTCGCGGTTAAAGAAGCAAGCGGCAGCCTGGATCAAGTCGATCAAATTCTAGACCTTTGCAATATTACCGTCCTTTCAGGGGATGACTCGCTGACGCTGCCCATGATCGCCGTGGGCGCGCGCGGCGTGATTTCCGTAGTCGCCAACATTGTTCCGCATTTGATGCGCGACTTGGTGAACCGCGCCTTGGACGGCGATTTGGATGAAGCGCGCGCCATTCACCGTAAACTTTCTGCGATTTCTAAAGTCCTCTTTATCGAAACGAATCCGGTGCCGGTCAAAACGGCGCTCGGGCTGATGGGGAAAATCAAAACCGAATTCCGCCTGCCGCTTTGTCCGATGGCGCCGGAAAATTTGGCAAAATTAAAGCCCGTTTTAAAAAGCCTGGGAGTTTTGTGATGATCCGTTTAGCTGTTGCCGGCGCCGCCGGCCGCATGGGCCGCGCGATCCTGGGTCTGGCTGCGCGCGATAAAAGTTTCCGCATCGTGGGCGGTCTCGAAGCCCCGCACAGTCCTTCCATGGGTGAAGACTTAGGAGTCCTGGCTTCCTCAAAGCCTGTCGGCGCATTTGTGAGCGCGGACCCGAAAGAGGTCCTGCGCCAAGCGGATGTCCTAATTGATTTCACGCACCCCAAAGCAGCCGCCGCGAATTTAAAGGCAGCCGCTGCCGCCAAGGCCGGATATGTCATCGGCACGACGGGCCTTGATGCCAAAACGCTCGGACTGATCCGCAAAACTTCGGCGCGCATTCCTGTGGTGCAGTCCCCGAACATGAGCATCGGAGTTAATTTGCTGTTTAAGCTGGCCGAGCTGACGGCCGGGGCCTTGGACGAAGGTTATGACATTGAAATCGTCGAAGCCCATCACCGCATGAAAAAAGATTCGCCGAGCGGCACTGCGGCCAAACTCTTTGAGATCGTGGCCAAGGCCCGCAAACGGGGCGCGAAGGACGCGATTTACGGCCGCGAGGGCGAGGTCGGCGCCCGCCGCAAGGGGGAAATCGGCGTTTTGGCCATGCGCGGCGGAGATGTCGTAGGCGACCACCATGTCCATTTTCTAGGCGACGGAGAGCGGATTGAGCTTGTCCACCGCGCCAGCGCCCGTGAAGCCTTTGCTCAGGGAGCGCTTCGGGCGGCAAAATTCATTGCGGGCCGCAAAAGCGGTCTCTATAATATGCAGCAAGTTCTTGGTATTGCTTAACCAAGGACTTTTTTTTGCCGACTTACTTTATATCTTAAGGAACCCGCACCCCGGAGAATTATGAAACGCAAGTGGCTGTTGATGGCAGTCTTGCTGTTTTCGCCGGGTCTCCTATTCGCTGCACCCGAAACTCCCAAGCCGGCTGATCCGGCCGCGCCGCCCGCCCCTAATCTTTATGCCAGCGAATTTTTCGTAAAACCCGCCGAACGTCTTAAGCGCCAGACCTATGAAGTCCAAGGCCTGGTCCTGGTTGAAAATCCCGGACAACAGCCGCGGTTTTCAATCGTGACAGACTTTGGTCCGGGCGCGCTGCGCATGCAGGCATTGTCTGGCGCTGAAAAAATTGAAGATGCGCGCGCCTTGATCGAAGCGAATGTTAAGACCGCCGAGTTTGAAGGCGTGGAAATCAAACAGCTTGTGATCCCGGAAACTGCGGGCGCAAAAAAAGGCCAGGGCAAAAAACTTTTCTTCGTGGGCCACAAGGCCTTTGAAAGCGCCGAAGAAGCCAAGGCGCAGATCGCGCTGGTCCAGGCCGTCGCGGAAGGACAGGGCCAGAATTTCGGCGACATGGTCCAGCAGGCCAAAGCCGCGGCGCAAATCCCCGAACAAACCGCGCCGGTTGAAATTAAAACCCCCGCGCAATTTCAAAAAGAGGAAGAGGTCATGCTGCGCTTCCTCGATCAAATGGATATCGGCAACGAACTCTTCGGGCCGTTCCAGGGCGTCGCGACCGGCGAGCCGATCACCTGGCAGTCTTTCGGTGAAACGACATGGCGGTTGACCAATCTCGAATCGGACAGTTACCGGTCACAGGTGGGATTTTGGACCAACCGGATTGTGTTTAAAGGCATCCGCGCGCCGCTCAGCACGATCGATCCTTATTTGGAAGCCACGGCCGCAATGGATTCCAACGGCGTTGATTTTAAAGACAACCTTAAATTATGGGCCGGCGCCGAATGGCGGCCGTTCGGGCGTAATCCGTGGTTCCTGAATTTCCGGCCCTGGAGCATGCCGCTCTTGGAATGGGTACGCAATTACCGCGTCTATGTTCAATACGGCGACCGCAAAAATCTCAAAGACGAAATCGACGGCAGCGCGAGCCACGATCTTATTGCAGGCCTGCAGATTTTCTACGAATGGGGCATTGATATGCCGCCCGTGGGCGAGGGCGCGCCTTCCACGATTCCCGATTATTTGCGGCGCATATTCTGGGGCGAATATTTCGGCGATTACCGCTGGGAAAAAACCAATTTTGGACCGGAAGATGATTTCAGCGCGTTTATTTGGAATTCTTCGGTCATCCTCGGCATCAAGATGCCGGGCATTCCGCTGCCCGAAAACCCGGTCAATGACAAGCTCGTCATCATGCCGTATTTCCGTTTTGAGCATGTCAACAACACCGAATTTTCGTTCCCGTTTCAGAACCAGTATTTCGTGGCGGCCGGTGCGCGCTGGATGCCTTTTGTCAGTTACCGGTTTAAAGACAATGAATGGCTCGGGAAAACTAAAATTTTTGCGGAATATGTCGGCGTGGGCACTGTCCAGCACGCCAAAGAAGGCGAAAACGAAACCCCGAACGCAATCACCTATGATTTCCGCGTCGGCGTCAGCATGTCGCAGAAGCGTTTTTAATGCAGCCTGCCTTCTTTTTCCTTTTTAGCCGGAATGCTAAATTCATGCGGCGGAGCGTTTCCGCGGCAGCGGTTCTCTTTTCTTTGATTTATCTGCTGGGCGTCCGGGCCCCGAATGCTGCGGCTTTTGCTGACAATAAAATTATCAACCCCGGCTTTGAAAGCCCCATCGGCGGGGCGAGCAACTGGGACCAAACCGCAAACCGCGGCATTACGAACCCCGTCATTGCCGGCGCGCCTGAAGGCGCCCGCGTTTTGCGTTTGGATGAAACCGCGATCGCCAATCCCGAAGATTTTACGTTTACCTTTCAGACGGTCGAAGAAGCCAAAGGCGGGGACCTCGTCACTTTCAGTGCCCAGGCCCGCGAAGTAGTGGTGGACGGCGACGACGATGGCCAAATCCGCATCGAATTTCAAACCGAAGACGGCACTTTGATTTCGGCCATCGACACTTCGATTACTTCAGCCACTTTCAGCCGCGTCACCGCCACGGGCACCGCTCCGGAAGGCACGGGCCAGGTCACGTTTGTTTTGCGGATCCAAGGCGCGAGCGACGGTGATGCAGTGGTCAGCAGTATCGTGGATTTTGACAATGTCATTGCGAGCATCGGCAGCAATCCCTTATCGCTTCAAGCCAGCCCTTCCAGCACCAGCGGCCGGCCGGGCCAAACCAAAATGGTGGTTTTGCGCGTGCGCAATCTTACCGGCATCCAGCGCAACGGCCTGGAAGTCGTCGCTGAACCGCCGCCGGGCATTCAAATCCGCAATACCGACGGCGCCATTGACGGCCGTTCGGTGAGCAGCCGCGAAGGCTCGGTTATTTTTAATCTCGGCAACCTCGGCGTAAATCAAGAAAGCGTTTTTACATTTCCGATGGTGCTGACATCGGGCATTGTGCCCGGGAAAAGTTATGACCTGCGCCTTTTCGCGCGCGATTCGGCCGGACTTGTTTCTGAAACAGTGATTGTTTTAATCCGAGCCGAGCTTGACCCGCTTTTTGACGAAGGCACGATTATCGGTAAAGTCTTCAACGACGAAAACCAAAACACCGTTCAGGACAAGGGGGAAGCCGGCGTGCCGTGGGTGCGCTTGATGACTGAAGAGGGCATTGTCGTGATCACCGATGAGCACGGCCGCTACCACATTCCCGGCGTTAAACCCGGCCGGCACGTGGTTAAAGTCGACGGACATACGCTCCCCGAAGGGACGGCATTTGTCTCTGAAGAATCCTTCCTGGTAAAAACCACGCCCGGAATTATGAATAAGGCCAACTTTGCAGTGCTTGTGCCGCCCGACCAGATGCCCGACCAATTTAAAAAAGAGCTGATGGTTTCAATCACGCAGGGCCTGGATACTTCGCAGCCCGTGCTTGCCGTGACCATGGACCCCACGGTCGTGAAAACCGGCGTCGGTGTTTTGGAGCGCCAGCCCGTTTTTCATTTTCACACGAATTATCCCGAGTACGTTAAAAGCTGGTACCTCGAGATTCGCGATGAAATCGGCCGCGAGGTCTGGACCGGTTATGGTATTTCGACGCCGCCCGCCGAAGTCCTGTGGAACGGCCAAACCGAACAGGGGATTTTAGTGAAGCAGGGCCTCTATTCTTTCCAGTTTAAAGTCGCGGATAAAAACGGCAACCAGGACTGGACGCCCCTGCAATTTTTCCGCGTTGTGGCCAAGACCGATCCGCGCTGGGACGATATTGCGCAAATCGAAATTCCGCCGGTCGGCGATTTTAATTTATTCCGCGACGGCAAACGCAGCATTCCGCTTGTGGCCAAACCGACGGTGCGTATTCACGGCAAGACCCGGCCTGAAAACCGCGTCACGATCAACGGCCGGCCGGTTGACGTTGACTTCGATGGGCTCTTTCAGGCCGAAATGTACGTCACTCCGGGAAGTAAAGAGATGGTGGTTGAAGCCGCGAACAAAAACGGCGAAATCACCTCCGTGCGCAAAACAATTAAAGTCAAAGACAGTACCTTTTTTATGGTGGCCCTCGCCGAAGAACAAATGGGCGTGAATTTTCAGGACGGAAATGTCGAGACCGTTGCCCAGGACGACCTTTTTAAGCAGGGTTTTTACGAAGACGGCCGGCTTTCCTATTACCTGCGCGGAAAATTAAAAGGAAAATTCCTGGTCAAATCGCATTACGACACGGACGACAAACGTTCGGCCTTGTTCACCAATCTCGATCCGGATGATTATTACCCGATCTATGGCGACGGTTCGAGCCGCGATTACGAAGCGCAGGACACCCTCGACCGTTTTTATATGGTCGTGGAAATGGACCGTTCCTTTGCCAAGTGGGGGAGTTTTGAAACCGCGTTCACCGACACCGAGCTGGGTTATTACAACCGCACGCTTTCGGGTTTTAAAGGCCACTTTGAGACCGTGGGAACAACGGCTTATGGGGATGCCAAGCGCGGCGTTAAGGTTTTTTCATCGGATGCGCGCCACCGCGCCGATCACGATATTTTTGCGGCCACCGGCGGCTCGCTTTATTACCTGCGCAATCGCAGCGTGATTCAAGGCAGCGAAAAATTGCGGGTCGAGGTGCGCGATAAAATCCAGGACATGGTCGTGCACAGCCGCGATCTAAACGAAGGCACGGATTATGAAATTGATTACGCCGAAGGCCGGATCATGCTTTCGCGCCCGCTTTCCTCCGTGGCCGCAGCCGACACGCTCGTTTCCAACGATATTTTGGACGGCAACCCGGTTTATCTTGTGGTGGATTATGAATACGATGCGGGCGCAAACGCGTTTGTGGATAAAAACCGCGGCCTGCGCGGCTTCACGCACATGGGCAACCATGTGCGGATCGGCACCACGCTGGTCGAAGAGGGCCGCCAGAACGGGGATTACGACCTGCGCGCTTTGGATGCCCAGATCAAGCTGGGGCGCAATACCAAAATTACGGCGGAATATGCGGAAAGCAAACTGCAGCAGACAAAAGAACATCTTTCCTATAACGGCGGCTTGAGTTTCGCGGAAGGCCGGCAGACTTTTGCCGAGAACACGCGGCCGCGTGAAAACGCTTATTTGATCAAAGCGGAGTCCAAACCCATAAAAAATCTTGAAACGAGCGGATACCTGCAGGGCATCGAACCGGTATTCTCGACCGCCCGCACGGGTTTTGAAGAAGGCACCAAAAAATACGGCTTTAACGCCAAATACCAGTTTCACGAAACGTTTTACGCGCGCTACCGCTATGACAATAACGAAATTGCGGACGTCCTGAAACCTTTCAGCGCCAATAACATCGCCGCGCCGTACGAAAATTATCAAACCCACACGTTTCAGACCGTTTACGACGATTCGCGCTGGCTGGCGGAAGCCGAATACCGCACGCAGGACCTGAACCTGCCGCCCGTGAGCAATTTGCTGCCGACTTTATTGAATGAATTTTCGCCCCGCGACGTGATTGCCGGAAAACTGGGCTACCATTTTAACGATAAGCTTTTGCCTTATGCCAAAGTGCAGGTTTCGGTGCGGGGCGAGCCGAATCATCAGTTCGGCGGCGGTGTCCGGTATGAAATTATGAATAATCTTTTCGCGTACATGGAAGAAATGATCGGCCATTCGGGAGATTCGACGTATTTCGGATTTGAGCGCCTTCACAATAACGGCATGCGCAGTTATGCCAACATTGCCTCCATTGATCGCGGCATCGGCAAAAAATCCCTGTCCACGACCGTTGGAAATGCATTCGCGCTCACCGAAAGGTCGCGCGTTTTTTCGGAACGCCAGCATTCCACTTATAATAGCGTGGACGGTTTTTCGGACATTTTGGGCTACGAAGGCAAACCGGGCGACCGCTGGGACTTGCAGGCGAAATTCGAACGCAGGCATTTATATGATGATAAATCCCAGCTGCTTGATTTTGCGGCCGAGAATGATCTCGCGCGGAACAATACCGGGAATGTCATTTCCGGCGCCGTGGGCTATGCGGACGAAAAACAGCTTCGCGCGCGCACCAGCCTGGAATTCCGCTTTGATCAGGACAGCCCCGAACTCCGTCAGTGGGTCACGCGCAATTCCTTGGAATATAAATTGAATCAGGATTTGAGCTATTTGGGCAAAATTGATTACGGCCGCTCGGCGTTTTTGGATCCCGATGACATCCCGGCCGACTTTATGGAATTCAGCACGGGTTTTGCGTACCGGCCGGTGGAAAATGACCGGCTGAACCTGCTTACGCGCTACAGTTATCTGCGCGATTTCGGCAGCGACTTCCAGTTCGGGTCCGATCTTTTCGGCGGCGTGGAATTGAACGAGATTGCGCACATCCTCTCGCTGGACGTGGCGTATGAGCTGAACCGCTGGATCGGCATTGTGGAAAAACTGGCTTACAAGAATTCGATCCTAAAGAGCAACGTGGCCAACGAAGTCATCCTGCACAATTACCTATGGGTCAGCAGGGTGAATTACCATGTCACCCGCAAGTGGGACTTGGCCCTGGAATACCGCGGCCTATGGCAATTTGACGCGGCCAAGACCTTGAAACACGGCCCCCTGGTCGAGGTGGACCGGGAATTTTATGAATATGTGCGGGTAGGCGCGGGTTATAATTTTACGGATTTTGACGATGATATACGCAGCACCAGCAACTACGATAGTCATGGACCTTTTGTCCGGCTAACCGGCAAATTCTAATACGGAGGAACATATGTCCTTTTCCAAATTTTTGATCGTTTCGGTTTTCACGCTCTTTGCCCTGGGTGGCTGCTCATCGACCCCTAAAACTTTGCCGGTCCATGACGAAGTCATGATTTACACCCTGCCTTTTGATTTGACCTATTTGCGCACGCTTGAGGCGCTTGAGAGCCTGCCGGATTGGGAGCTTGAAGAGACCGAAAAAGAAAAGGGCCTGATCCGCGTGCGCAATACCGATTTTATGGCCCTGACCGATAACGACACGCGCCTGGCCACAATCCTCATCAAGCGCTTAGGCCGCAATCAAACCTCCGTCAGTTTTGCCCCGCACTCCCAGCGGGTGATCGGCGGCGACCAGCTCCTCGAGAGAATCAGCCACTATTTGAGCCGCGAGTTATAAGCTATAATGGCGTGTGGATGCAATCATACTCCAGGGTGTCCGCACCCATAATCTCAAAAATCTAGACCTCGTCCTCCCGCACCGCAAATTCTACGTCCTCACGGGTGTGTCCGGCTCAGGCAAATCTTCGCTGGCGTTTGATACGCTTTACGCGGAAGGCCAGCGCCGCTATGTCGAATCCCTTTCGGCCTATGCCCGTCAATTCCTTGAGCGCATGGAAAGGCCGGACGCGGATTCCATTTCCGGCATTCCGCCGGCGATTGCCATCGAAGCGAAAAACGTCATTAACAATGCCCGCTCCACCGTAGGCACCCAGACCGAGGTGAATGATTACCTGCGCGTGCTTTTTGCGCGCATCGGCCGCACCGTGTGCCCGGATTGCAAGCGCGAAGTTTTCGTCAGCCAGCCGCAGAACATTGCCGACATTCTTTTTAAGGAAGCGCTGGACCGGGAAGTTTGGGTCCTTTTTAAAATCCCGCTCGCTAAACGCGGCAACCGCTACCTCAAAGAATTCCTGCCCGAGCTCGAGCGCCAGGGCTTCCGTGAATTTTTGAGTAAGGGCCGTCTCACCGGCTCCGCGGATTTGATCAAGGCCGGCTTACAAGAAGAATTTCTGCGCGTGTGCGCGGACCGGCTCACGGCCGCGCCAAAAAACCGCAAGCGCCTGCTGGATTCGCTGGAAACCGCATTCCGTTACGGCAAAGGTGAAGTCGAAATCCGCGCTGGCAAACAGACCTTCCAATTTGCCGAAGGCTTGCGCTGTTTTACGTGCGGCCGCAATTTCCGTGAGCCCTCGCCGAATCTATTTTCCTTCAACAGTCCGCTGGGCGCCTGTACGCCTTGCCAAGGGTTCGGCCGCGTCATCACGCTCGATTGGAACCTCGTGGTCCCGGATGTTTCCAAAACGATTGCGGCCGGCGTCATTGAGCCCTGGACTAAACCGAGCTCAGCCGATGAATTCAAAGGCCTGCTCGCATTTTGTAAACGCAAAGGGATCCCTGTCCAAAAGCCGTGGCAGGAGCTGACCGAAAAACAGCGTGAAATGATTTTAAGGGGTGTTAAAGGCGACAGGTATTCCAGCGTCGCCGATTATTTTACATTTTTAGAAACAAAAACCTATAAAATGCATGTGCGCATTTTTCTTTCGAAATACCGCTGCTTTGTTCCGTGCACGGCCTGCGGCCAAACGCGGCTCAAGCCCGAAGCGCTGTGGGTCCAGGTGGCCGGGAAAAATGTCGCGGAACTGCAGACCTTCAGCCTGACGCGGCTTATGGAATTTTTTGCTCAGCTGCCGCTTGCCGGCAGTGAGCTTGAAAAAGTGGAGCCGGTTTATTTAGAAATTAAGCGCCGGCTCCGCTTTCTTAATGAAGTCGGTCTCGGCTACTTGAGCTTGGGCCGGCTCTCGCGCACGCTTTCCGGCGGCGAGGTTCAGCGTATTCATTTGGCGACTTCGCTCGGCTCAGCGCTTGTGGACACGCTCTATGTGCTGGATGAGCCCAGTGTGGGTCTGCATGAGCGCGATAATCATCTGCTTATCCGCCTGCTTAAGGAATTGAGGGACTTGGGCAACACCGTGGTGGTTGTGGAGCATGACCGGACCATGATTGAGGCCGCGGATGAAGTTGTGGACTTGGGGCCGGGCGGCGGCGAAAAAGGCGGACGCATTTTGTTTCAAGGCGCGCTTGAAGATTTGAAGGCCTCGCAGGAATCGCTGACCGGCCAATATCTCTCAGGCCGCAAAAATGTTAAACGCCGCAATAGAGCGGAACGCAAAGCCGGCGCGTGGATACGCATCCGCGGCGCCTCCGAACACAATCTTAAAAATGTGGACGTCGATATTCCGTTGGGGCAGTTTGTTGTCATCACGGGAGTGTCCGGCTCCGGCAAAAGCACGCTGCTTTATGATGTCTTATACCATCAATTCTTGCGCCATCGCGGCCAGCCCGTGCAGGATGTCGGCGCGGTGCGTTCGATCAAAGGCTTCGAAAACGTGGACGAGATCGTGCTGATTGACCAATCGCCGATCGGCCGCACGCCGCGCTCCAATCCGGCCACCTATCTCAAGGCCTTCGACGAAGTCCGGAAAATTTTTGCGGGCCAGCCCGAAGCGCGGCGGCAGGGATACGGCCCGGGTTATTTTTCATTCAACGTGGACGGCGGCCGGTGCCCGGTGTGCAAAGGCGACGGACGCGTCAAAGTCGAAATGCATTTTCTCGCAGACATTTATCTGCCGTGCGAAGAATGCCACGGCAAGCGTTTCAAGCCCGAAATCCTCGAAATCCGCTGCCGCGGCAAAAACATCGACGAGGTTTTGGGCCTCACGATTGATGACGCCGCCGAATTTTTCAGCGCGGAAAGAACGCTTGTGGATAAACTGGCCATTATGCAGAAGGTGGGCTTGGGATATCTGCGGCTGGGCCAGCCGGCGACGACACTTTCAGGCGGTGAAGCGCAGCGCCTCAAATTGGCGTTTGAAATGACGGAGCGGCATGCGCGCCACATCTTATATCTTTTTGACGAGCCCACAACCGGGCTGCATTATCACGATATTCATTATTTAATGGAAGCGCTGGATGAACTCATTGAGCGGCGCCACTCGCTCGTGATCATTGAGCACAATATGGAGATTATCCGCTCCGCGGATTATCTAATTGATTTAGGCCCTGAAGGGGGAGAAGGCGGCGGCCGGCTCGTTTATTCCGGTCCCGCGGCCGGCATCCTTAAATCCGCGGATTCGTATACAGGCCGCTATCTCAGGGACCACTTAGAGACTTTGGCCGGCAGCGAGGCCAAAGTTTGAACCTTGCGGTTTCAACAGGTAGACTTAGCGTATGCAAAAAAGGATGATTTTGCGTAACTTTTCCGGGCTTTTGATCGTCTTAGTGCTGGCGGCCATGCATTTGGGGACTATCCGCAAGAAGCAGGACCCGGTCACCATGACGCAAGCGGATGCCATCCCGCTCAAGAAAAAACTCGAACAGGAAAAGGACGGTAAAAAGGAAGCCCCGATGCCGTCCTTTAAACTTTATGGCGGGAAAGGCTTTTTATCGAAAACGCCGGTCAATGAAACGGGTGAAGACGATAGCGCAATCCCGGCAGCGGAAGCCACGGACGAGGTTGTCTATGAGGACCAGTCCGGCGTGGATCTAGACGAAGCCGAAGACGTGGCTGAAGACGATTTAAGCGCCGAAGAAGGCGACGCAGAAGAAGAGGAAGATTGGTGGTTTGAAGACGAAAATCCCCCCAAAAATTCGTTCAAGGAATCCCCCCAATAAGACGTAGCACCGGGACAGAGTTCGTCTCTGTGGGGCCAGGGTTGACGGGCTATCCCTTTAGCGCTATAGTTAAATCGGCTCACAGCCCCCGGGGCATGCTTCATCTTTAACGTAAATTATTGATACCAAAGAGGATCGGAGAAATAAATGAATCAGTACAGACGTTTTAAAATGCATTTTTTGAACCACCGGACGAAGATTTTTGTCATTGCCGGCATTGTTCTGCTCGTCATATTGTCCATCTACGGCATGATGTCCCTCGAAAGTTATTACCGCAATATCACTCTGGCCCAGATGCCGATTTCGATCCTGCTCGTCATCGTCAACAGCCTGGTCTTCGTGTATATGTACGCCCTGGTTTTGAAGGGCGGTTTCACCAAAATGGACAAGAAGAACGTCAATGCCCGCGACGTGAATATCCATTTTTCGGACGTCATCGGCATTGATGAAGCCAAAGAAGAATGCTGGGAAGTGGTGCAACTCATCAAAGACCACGCCAAGCTCAAAAAAATCGGCGGAAAAATTTTGCGCGGCATTTTAATGGTGGGCCCTCCGGGCTGCGGCAAAACCTATCTCGCAAAAGCCATTGCCACTGAATCCGGCCTGCCGTTTCTTTCCATGGCGGCCAGCGAATTTAACGAAGTCTTCGTGGGCGTGGGTTCGAGCCGTATCCGTTCCCTTTTCAAGAAAGCGCGCAGCCTTGCGTATGGATTTGGGGGCTGCATTATTTTCATCGACGAATTGGATGCCATGGGCCGCCGCCGTGAATTTAATCAGTTCGGCGGGTCGGAAAGCAACAACACCCAGAACCAGCTGCTTGTGGAAATGGACGGACTCACCGGCGCCGCTGAAAACGTCATTGTGATCGGCGCGACCAATGCGTCCGAGGATATTCTGGATCCCGCGCTGCTTCGTCCGGGCCGCTTTGACCGCAAGGTATACATCATGAAGCCCAGTTTAGAAGGGCGTGAATCGCTTTTTAAATATTATCTCAGCAAAGTAAAACATGAGCCCAGCCTGGATGTCGGCCGGCTCGCGCGCAAGCCCGTCGGCAAGACGCCCGCTGAGATCGAAAATATCGTGAAAGAATCCGCGCTGATTGCGACGCGCAGCGGCAAAGAAGCCGTGACCCTGAAAGAAATTTCTGAAGCCATTGAGCGTATTGAGCTGGGTGTGAAAAATCGCATCCGCATGACGGACCGTGAACGCGAAATGACTTCCTATCATGAAACCGGTCATTTGATCGTGGGCTATTTGATCCATCCGCGCAATGACGTTTTCAAAGCTTCGATCATCCCGCGTAAAGGGACTCTCGGTGTCGTGCATCCGCAGGCCGTGGAAGAATGGTTTTCGCAGGACCGCGAAGTGCTGCTGGCCGATATCCAAAGTTACCTCGCCGGTTATGCTGCTGAAAAAGTGAAATACGGCATGACGACGTCGGGCGTTGCCAGCGATTTCCGCGGCGCGATGTCGATTGCGCACGCCATGGTTTGGAAATTGGGGATGGGTCCTTCCGGTCTGGTCGGCGATTATACGGCGATCCCGGATACCGAAATTTCCGAAGACACCAAGAACCGTCTGAATCAAGACACTGACAAAGTCATCAAGCAGTGCCTGGCGCAAGTCGAGGAACTGCTTAAAAAAGAAAACGTTCTGTTTGAACGTTTTGCTCAAGAGCTTCTGGCCAAAGGCGAACTCGAATACGATGAGATCGAGGCGATTTTTGCCGAATACGGCAAAGTGAACCCGCGCCGCTTTTCCATCAAGAAACGCGAAGAAGCCAAAGAGGCTAAAGAAGCCAAAGAGCGCGAATCCAAGAATTAAAGGACAGCGTGAACGCTTTGCGTTTTTTAGGGCGAAAGGGTTTGATGGCTGCATGCTTGGCGGCCTCGGTTTTGGCCGCCTCCGGATGCAAGAGCCAGTCCTATCCTGCTGACAAGATCAAAGAATCCCTCCTCGAAATTTGCCGCCAGGAATACGGTATTGAAGACCTGGACGTCAAAATTGCCGGCAACACCATCGGCGTCTTCCTTCCTTTAAAGAAATTATTTGCCGCGGATTTTAAAGAAGCCGCGGTCACGGGCAAGGTCCGCAACCTGGAGACGCTGTTCGAGCCTTCGCCGGAAGCCATGGAAAAAGTGGAAGACGTGCTTTTTTCCGTTTCGCGCGTGCTGCTGAGCACGGACCGCCAGTTTGATTTTTACGTGCTGGAAGCCACCGATGTTGAAAAGACCGGCATGCAGCTCGTCCTGGTCGGTTTCGTGAATGACATTAAGCGCGTCCGGGTGTGGGACATTTCACGCAATGAATACCGCAAGCGCGTGATCCACGAGCTCAAGCTGAACCGCGCCGTGGTCTGGCATAAGCCGGTGCGCGATTTCTTTTCCGATCTTGAAAAACTCCCGCTGGCTGAAATTGAGCAGAAATATTTTGCGGGACTTCTGCCGCCCGAAACCATTCAGCGCTTATTTTTTGACACGGTGCTCACCGGCGCAGCGGGCGAAAAATCCGTCCGCTGGGAAATCCAAGACCTGCGCAGCGCGCCGGTCCAGCGCAGCGAAGTCCTGGTCTATGCCAAAGTGCGGCCGCAGCGTGACGGGCAGCCTATCCTGCCCAACGGGCAGGACGATCTCCAATATTTATTTATGCTGTCTCAGGACGTCGAAGATGAAATGCGGATCGTGCGCATTATCCCGTTTCAAT
>ORMF010013198.1_pt1 | contig 13964 bp, 17 predicted proteins | sample 1779871 | NCBI WGS metagenome assembly ORMF01 (sample SAMEA104232316, study PRJEB22302) | groundwater metagenome | biome: forest; feature: aquifer; material: groundwater | place: USA | collected 2011-08-07 | depth 5.4 m | reverse complement strand
TCGCGGCCTCGCTGCCGGTCGACCCGCGCGAGACGCTCCAGGCCGACGCGCCATACGCCCGCGTCGAGGCGCTCCGCGCCGTCGGGCTCGGCGATTTTGCCGACGAGGAAATGGACGAGGCCGTGCGGCGCTCGACGGGCGACCCCCGTCGGCTCTACGCGTTCTCGGCCGCCTACGCGCAGGAGGCGCGACACTTCCAATCGCTCCGCATCCTGAGGCGGCACTTCATCGGTCTCGCCCGAAGCGCGCCGCCCTCGCTGCCGCGGGCCTTCTGGGACTCCTTCTACCCGCTCGGCTGGCGCACGGAGCTGAACGACGCCGCCACGCGCGCGGCGCTGGACCCGTATCTCGTTGCCGCCGTCGTGCGCGAGGAATCATCTTTCGATCCGCAGGCGCGATCGCGCGTGGGCGCGCGCGGCCTCATGCAGCTCATGCCCGATACCGCGCGCCAGCTGGCCAAGGGGCGCGGGCTGCCGGCGGGCGACGACATGCTGGCCGATCCCGGCGCCAACCTCGCCCTCGGGAGCGCCTACCTGGCGGGACTCATGAAGGAGTTCGGGGAGCCGCGGCTGGCCGTGGCCGCCTACAACGCGGGGCCCGCGCGCGTGCGCGAGTGGTGGAAGGTGCGGGCCTCGGACGATGTCGAGGTCTGGGTGGAGCTCATCCCCTTCGATGAGACGCGCTTCTTCGTGCGGCGCGTGATGCTCTCGTGGGAGGAGTACCGCCGACTCTACGGCGCCCCGCTGGCGGGCGCCCGGCCGTGACGATGCCGGCCACGGCCGGCTTCTGGCGCCGGCTGCTGGCCTACTGCCTCGACTGCCTGGTCGGCCTCGCCGCCTGGCTCCTCTGCTCGATGTGGCTCGTGATCGGTCTCTGGGCGCTCGAGAAGCCGCCGCGCGATCTCCTCGACCTGGGGCTGGTGCTCCTGGCCATGCCGGCGCTGGCGTTCGCGCTCCACATCGCCTACCACGTCCTGCTCGTCGGGGGCTGCGGCCAGACGCTGGGCAAGATGGCCCTTGGCATCGCGGTGGTCAGGCGCGACGGCGGCACGGTCGGCTATGGCCGGGCGGGGCTCCGGTGTCTCGGCGGGCTCCTGTGCGTTGCGAGCTTCGGGCTGGGCTATGTGGGCGTGCTGTTCACGGCGGAGCGGCGGGGCCTGGCGGATTGGCTCGCGGGCACGAGGGTGATTCTGGAATCAGCGGCGCCGGCTGCCGCAGCGCCGGGCCATGCTGAGATGCGCCCGCTCGGCGTCTGAGCGCAGCCCGGCTCAGGGCTTGGGCTCGGCCTCCGCCACGGGCAGGGGTTCCAGAGGATCGAGCGCGCTGAGCCGCTCCTTGAGCGACGGGCGGATGTCGAGCGCGCCACCTTCGCCTTCCTGGCTCCTGACGGGCGCGGCGGCCACGGCGCGGAGCGCCTGGGCAAGGCTTCGGCGCGGCGTCGGATCGCCCATGTCGCGCAGGATCTCCACGGCGCGCCGGTCGGCATCGAGCTCTTGCTTGCGCGAGAAGGCGCGCACCACCAGCGGGTTGACCATGAAATCGAGCAGTCCCACGCCGGGGACGAAGAAGCCGGCGGCGCTGAAGCCGCCGGTCATGCCGACAGCCATACGCCGCCGCGTACCGACGTGATCGAGCACCTCGTGCGCCACCTCGTGGGCGATCACGGCCTGGAGCACCGGCATTGGCATCTGAGCGAGCCCGTCGGAGACGTAGAACGTCGCGCCCTCGTCCGTGAAGGCCGTCGGGTGCCGAGTGTTGATGAAGGTGAAGGTGTAGCGCGCCGGGTCGTCGCCGGCGGCCACTGCCGCGCGGTACAGCGTGTTGGCCACGCGGAGGGTGTTCGGGTCGCCGGGCGGGGGGTAGTAGGTCCCGGCGGGCAGGCCGGCACAACCCGCCGAGAAGACAGCCAAAACGAAGAGCGGCACCGCGGCCCAGCGTGCCATAGGACCTCATAGCGTAGACCCACGGGTGCCCAGGCCCCAAGGAAAAGAGACGTTTAGGGGCCGGCCAGGCCGGGGGACCCCGGAGTTCACAGCCGCGTGACACGGCTCCCGGTGAACCTGTTAACATCGAGGGTGAGTCTCACCACCAGGGAGGCGACACCGCATGCTCATCACGCGCGATAGCCACAGACGGCTCCGCGGAGAGGACATCCCCTCCCGAGAGATCACCGACCACGGGGTGTACCTCAACCGCCGGGCCTTCATGGCAGGCGCCGCGGCACTGGCCCTCCTGCCCTGGGGCCGGGAGGCATCCGCCCAGGGCGCTCTCCAGCCGCTCCAGGCCTCGAAGAGCGCTGCCTATAAGGTGCAGGACGCGCTGACCCCGTACAAGCACGTGACGACCTACAACAACTTCTACGAGTTCGGCACCGACAAGGGCGATCCTGCGGCCCATGGCGCGTCGCTCAAGACCCGCCCGTGGACCCTCAAGGTGGACGGGCTCTGCGCTAAGCCCAAGACCTTCGACATCGACGAGCTGCTCAAGTTCCCGCTCGAAGAGCGCGTCTACCGCCTGCGCTGTGTCGAGGCCTGGTCCATGATCATCCCGTGGATCGGCTTCCCGCTCTCCGCCCTGCTCACGCGGGTCGAGCCCACGGGGCAGGCCAAGTACGTGGAGTTCACCACGCTCGTCAACCCGGAGATGTTCCCGGGCCAGAAACGCGGGCTCTTCGGCTTCGCGCTCGACTGGCCGTACACGGAAGGGTTGCGCCTCGACGAGGCGATGCACCCGCTGACGCTCATGACGGTCGGGCTGTACGGCCAGGTGCTGCCCAACCAGAACGGCGCGCCGATCCGCGTGGTCGTGCCGTGGAAGTACGGCTTCAAGAGCGCCAAGTCGCTGGTGCGCATCCGGCTGACATCCGAGGAGCCCAAGACCTCCTGGAACAAGGCGGCCGGGAACGAGTACGGGTTCTACTCGAACGTCAACCCCGAGGTGAGCCACCCGCGCTGGAGCCAGGCCACCGAGCGGCGCATCGGTGAGCTGCGCCGGCGCGACACGCTCATGTTCAACGGCTACGGCGATCAGGTCGCGTCCCTCTACTCGGGGATGGACCTCAAGCGACTCTACTAGAGGCTCGATGAGTTACCGAGGGCGCGTCGCGCTCAAAGCAGCCATCTGGATCGGCAGCCTCTGGCCCCTCGGCGTGTTGCTGCGCGGCTTCATGACGGACGACCTTACCGCCAACCCGATCGAGTACGTCACCCGCACGCTCGGCCTGACGGCCCTCGTGCTGCTGCTGACGAGCCTCGGCATGACACCGCTCCGCGCGCTCCTCGGCTGGTCCTGGCCGATCCAGCTGCGCCGGCTCCTGGGACTCCTCGCCTTCTTCTACGTGTGCCTCCACTTCGCGGTCTGGATCGGCCTCGACCACTTCTTCGCCTGGCGGCGCATGTGGGAGGACGTGCTGAAGCGTCCGTTCATCACGGTGGGCATGTCGGCGCTCCTGCTGCTGATCCCGCTCGCGGCGACTTCGACCCAACGCATGATCAAGCGGCTCGGCGGGGCCAACTGGCGCCTGCTGCACAAGCTCGCCTACGTGATCGGCGGCCTGGGCGTGCTGCACTTCCTGTGGTTGGCGAAGAAGGGGCGGACGACCCCCTACTACTACGCTATCGCACTGTCGCTGCTGCTGGGCGCGCGGGTCTGGGACTGGGGCAGAAAGAAACTCGCCCCTGAGAGGATGTCACAAACGAAACCCTCTCCCCCAGTGGGGGAGAGGGTAGGGTGAGGGGGGCAGCCTCTAACGTCGAGGCGCTATTTGCCGGGCGTGTAGTAGGGGTTGGTGCCCGACGCGTGGTCGGTGGCGTCCAGCACTTCCTCGATCTCCGGCAGCTCTTCCTTGATCAGGCGCTCGATGCCCGCCTTCAAGGTCACGTCAGCCGCGCCGCACCCCTGGCAGCCGCCGCCCATCTGCAAGTAGACCTTGTTGTCCTTCACGTCGACCAGCTGCACGAAGCCGCCGTGCCCCGCCACCGCGGGGTTGATGGTTGAGTCGATCAGTTCCTGCACCTTGGTCAGTAGTTCATCGCTCATAGGCTCACCTCGCTTGGGTTCCACTCTACCTGAACGCGGGCGCGCGGGCCATCCGGCTCCCACATCTGCCCACACAGTCTACACCATGCTAGACTCGGGCTCACGTGGGCTTCCGATCCGCCGGTGGCCGCGCCGTCGCGGCGACCTTCGTCACCCTCGGCCTCGTCTACGGCGTCTGGTACGCCTACAGCGTCTTCCTCGTCGCGCTCCTTCCCGACTTCGGCTGGAGCCGGTCGCTGCTCGCGGGTGCGTTCTCCGTCTTCGCCCTCGTCCACGGGCTCCTGAGCCCGGGCCTGGGCTGGCTTGCCGACAGGGTCGGCTCGCGCCGACTCGTGCTGGCCGGCGGCGCGGTCCTGGCCGCCTCGCTCGTCCTCGACGGCGCCGTCCAGAGTCCCGGTCACCTCTACCTGACTTTCGGCGTGTTCACGGCCGTCGGCGCCGCAGCCGCGGGATGGGTGCCCGCCGTCATTCTTGTCCAGGGATGGTACCCGCGGCACGTGGGCCTGGCCCTCGGCGTTGTGGGTTCGGGCATCGGCGTGGGTATCTTCCTGGTCGTGCCGCTCTGCCAGTTCCTGATCGACGCCCTGGGGTGGCGCTGGGCCTTTCGCGTGATGGGTGCCCTGTGCGCGCTCTGGATCCTGCCGGCCACGCTCTGGCTCCTTCGTGACGCGCCGCCGGTCTCGCCCGCGGCTGGCAGCGCGTCGCTCGTCATCGGCCTGGCCGGCGACCTGACCCTGGCCGAGGCGGTACGGGTGCCCGCCTTCTGGCTGCTCGGCTCGGCCCACCTCCTGGGCAACGTCGCCTGCCAGACGCTGCTCGTCCACCAGGCGGCCTATCTCGTGGACCACAGGATCCTGCCCTTGGTCGCGGCCTCGGTGGTGAGCTTGGTCGGTCTCGCGAGCATCGTCGGGAAGGCGGGCGGGGGATGGTTCTCGGACCGCTTCGGCCGCGAGGTGACGCATGCGATCGGCATGGCCTGCGTGGTCGCGAGCGTGGCCATGCTCGGGCTGGTCGCCCTTCACCCCGGCCCCGCGCCGGCCTATGCCTACGGTGCCCTGGTCGGGCTCGGATACTCGGTGACGGCCGCGCTCATGCCGGCTATTTTCAGCGACGTCTTCCGCGGCCGCCGGTTCGGGATGATCTTCGGAACGTTGCAGACCTCGACGGCGCTCGGCGGCTCGGCGGGCCCCTGGCTGGCGGGCCGCGTCTTCGACGTCACCGGCAGCTATGCCCTGGCCCTCTACGGCATCGTGGGCGCCGCCGTCGCCGCCAACGCCGCGCTGTGGACCGCGCGCGCCTCGCTGCGGCGCCGGCCTCGCCTTGACAGTGGCGGCGCCGGCCCCTAGCATCGCCGGAAACCCCCCACCCGGAGGATCGAGCCCATGGACTATGCGGAGTACCGGCACCTGACCTTCGACCGACGCCCGAGCGGAGTCGTGCTCATCACCATCAACCGCCCCGAGGTGATGAACGCGACCAACGCGAGGCTTCACTGGGAGCTGACCCAGGTCTGGCTGACCATCGACGCCGACCCGGCCGCCCGCGTCGCCCTCGTCCCCGGCGCGGGGCGCGCCTTCTCGGCGGGCGGCGACCTGTCGCTGGTGGAGGAGATGGCGGGCAACGCCGCCGCCGCCACGCGCACCATGCGCGAGGCCTCCGACCTCGTCTACAACATCATCAACCTCGACAAGCCCATCGTCTCGGCGATCAACGGCGCTGCGGTGGGCGCCGGGCTCGTCGTCGCGCTCCTCGCCGACGTGAGCATCATCGCCGAGACCGCGCGCCTCACCGACGGCCACACGCGGTTGGGGGTCGCGGCCGGCGACCACGCCGCCATCATCTGGCCGCTCCTCTGCGGCATGGCCAAGGCCAAGTACTACCTCCTGACGAGCGAGTTCCTCGACGGGCGCGAGGCCGAGCGCATCGGCCTCGTCAGCCGGGCCGTGCCGGCCGAGAAGGTCATGGACGTCGCATGGACCGTGGCGGAGTCGCTGGCGCGCGGCAGCCAGCCCGCGATCCGCTTCACCAAGCGGGCGCTCAACAACTGGCTGAGACAGGCGGGCCCGATCTTCGACCAGTCGCTGGCCCTCGAGATGCTGACCTTCATGGGCGACGACGTCCGCGAGGGCATGCAGGCGATCCGCGAGAAGCGCCTGCCGGTCTTCCCCTCGGCGCGGTGACCCGGGCCCGCGCGCTCGCCCTGCTGGAGGATAGTCAACATCAACGCCCTCCGGCAGCGGTGGCCCCCCTCGCGGCCCTCGGCCCCGTGACACAATCACCCACACTCAGACACCGGCCACCCCAGGGGCCGATGCTACAGCTCAGGGGGTCATCAGGATCAAGGATGGAGACTCGAGCACGTTCGCCGGCGAGCGGGCGATTGAGCCGGACGAGCCGATCCCAGCTCCCCCGAGCTACCGAGACAAGCGGAGAAGGCGCGGGTGAGTGAGGGAAACCATGATGCACAAGACCAGACCAGTAACGAGCAAGAAGGGCTCGCAGCGGAAGGAGCTCCAGGCGGCCAAACTGGATGAGCTCATCGCGGAGGCGACGGTAGACGCCTATGACGAGTCCGAGCAGACGGCGGGCTTCTGCACGATGATCGAGGAACACCTCGCCGTGCCCTTCAAGACCGAACTGCTCGGCGTCGAGGTCACCGTCGAGCGGATCGACATGACCGACGACGAGCGGATCGTTGCCGTCTGCGCACGGGGCAAGTCGCGCCAGCGGATACCGATCGCCGACCTGCCCCTTCCGGAGCCACCGCCCAAGGGCTCGGAGTGGATCGATGCCTACCGCCGATGGGCGCGTCATGGGAGATGACGAACGATGAGCGAGTACCAGTACTACGAGTTCCAGGCCATCGACCGGCCGCTCACCGAGCGGGAAACGGCCACGCTGCGCGGCTGCTCGTCGCGCGCCACGATCACACCCACGCGGTTCGTGAACACCTACTCCTACGGGAGCTTCAAGGGGAACGCGTCGGAGTGGATGGCGAAGTACTTCGACGTCTTCCTCTACCTTGCCAACTGGGGGACGCGCGAGTTCATGCTGCGCCTCCCGGCGCGGGTGCTGTCGCTGGAAACGGCGCAGCGGTACTGCGTGAGCGATGCGGCGTCCGCGCGGGCCAAGGCCGACCACGTCATCCTGGAGTTCCGCTCCGACGACGAAGAGGGCGGCGAGTGGATCGGCGAGGAGAACGGCACGCTGGCATCGGTGCTGCCGCTGAGAGCAGATCTGGCAGGCGGCGATCTGCGCGTGCTGTACCTCGCGTGGCTTCTTTCCGCCCAGCTCGGCGAACTCGACGACAGCGATGAGGAACCATCGTGCCCACCTGGCCTCGGCAAGCTGAGTGCCCCTCTTGAGGCGTTCGTCGACTTCATGCGCATCGACCGGGACCTGATCGAAGTCGCGGTAGCAGCGAGTCCAGAACTGGTCGCGACCGATGACGCCGCGCTCCAGCGGTGGGTGGCCGCCCTGCCCGAGTCCGAGAAGACGGCGCTCCTGGTGCGCCTCATAGGCGGCGCCGAGGCGCACCTTCGCGCCGAGCTGCTCCGTCGTTTCCGCGAGTCGCGCGCGTCCGAGGCCCCGCCGGCCAAGGCCCGCACGGTTGGCGAACTCCTCAAGGCGGTAGAGGAGCGCGCGGAGGAGCGGCGCCGCCAGAAGGCGGAGCACGCGGCGCGCGAGAAGGCGCGGCGTGAGCGTGAAGCAGCGGACGCGCGCGAGCGCCACCTTGCGGCATTGGCCAAGCGTGAGACCGAGGCATGGCGCGAGATCGATGCGCTCATCGCGACGAAGCAGCCCAAGAAGTACGACGAGGCGGTCGCCCTCCTTGGCGACCTGCGGGATGTCTGTGTTCGTGGCGGCAGGCAGGTAGAGGCCGCGACGCGCATCGCCCGGCTGCGCGAGGAACACACGAAGAAGCCGAGCCTCATCGACCGCTTCCGGAAGGCGGGGCTGACTCCATAGGCCCGGTCATGACCGTCCCCTGGGCTGAGATGGACCTTGAGCGCGGCTACTGAGCGTGAGGGGGCGACGCGGGCTCGAGCCTGTCACCGAACCCGCCGTCGAGCTCGGCGAGCTGTATCTGCGCGTATCGGTCCATCGTGATCGCGATGCTCCGATCAGACCGATCGCGATAACCGAAATGCGCACCGACGGCCCGACCGAGGACATGGGGCCCGAACCTCGCAAGGTCCCGACCTCACTTGGCCAGCATCACCAGCCCAGGGCCTCGAGTCCTGCTTGCCAGGGGAGAACTTCGACGGCTCCCAGTTGCTTGCGTTCGGACCCGAGATAGAGGAGAAGGGCGCGGTGGGCGCGGCCGAGGTATGCGGCGAAATGTTTCAGGCCCCGCGTGTCCCCGGCGGTGATCGTGCGGGAAGCCTTCAGCTCGATGGCGAACACGTCCCGCCCGCGTTCCACGATGAAGTCCACTTCGGCCCCGTGCTCAGTGCGGAAGGTGGAGACCCGGATCGTCTGTTCGAGCGCGGACGCGGTGTGGATCATCTGGCCGAAGATGAAGCGCTCGAACAGCGCTCCTACCCGGTCGGCCGAGACCTCGAAGCTGCCAAGGAGGCCATTCAAGACGCCGACATCGAAGAGATAGAACTTCGGATGCTGGACCAGACGACGGGTGAGGCTCTTGGCAAACGACTCCGCCCGTAGGACGAGGAGCGTGTCTTCCAGAACTTCGAACCACCGTCCAGCGGACTGGCGCGGTACCTGCGCCGCCTGCGCGACCTTGGCCAGGTCGAGGTGCTGCCCGGTCCACTGCGAAATGATCGTCAGGAAGCGGGCAAACCCCTCAAGGCTGCGGCTGAGCGATTCGGCCTGGATATCCTCCCTGAGGTACGTGGCCGCGTAGGCCCGCAGCGTTCTTTCTCGATCGCGGGCGTTTGGATCGGACAGAATTCCGGGCAGCGAGCCATGGGCCAGCAAGGTGGAAATCGGAAGCGGAGACCCGAGCTCCCTGCGCACCACGGGGCCGAGATGATACACATGGATCCGGCCGGGCAGAAGATTGGCCTGTCCCCGACGGAGTTTCCGAGCGCTCGAGCCCGTGAGCAGGAACCGGACCCGGTTCTTGGGGCGGTCAAGGATTGTCTGCACGGTGTTGAGCAGACTTGGGAGCCGCTGGATCTCGTCGATGAAGACGCTCGGGGATTTTCCCGACGGCCATGCGGCCAGCCGCGACTCCAACTCTCCGGGGTTCCGCGCGAACTCCAGGTATGTCGGCTCGTGGGCCAAGTTGATCTCGATCTCGGGATCGAGCTGGCGGATGAGGGTTGATTTCCCGACCTGCCGGGGCCCGAGGAGGAGGATGCTCTTGGTGGAAGGCCGCAGGGTGCCCAGGAGCTCGCGAGTAAACATGTGGTCATATTACCGCGTAATATTACCGCATGCAATCGAGCGAGGAGCACGAGGCGCGCCGCCCGGCGTGAGGCCTTCTGATCGTTATCGTGCCTGGCGGGCGCCCCCGCCGAGGTCTCTGCGCCTGCTCCCCGATAGGGCGACCACCTCCGTGAGCGGCCTCTCGGAAGCGCTCCTCCTTGACCACGCCGCCACAGGCCTCCCGCGTGATTCCCCGCGCGCGGCGCTCCGCGTGCGCAACGAGCGCCTCGGCGACGCCCTCACGCGCCTGGCAGCCTCCGGCCAGATTGGCTGTGGCGTCGGCTCCTGGGGCGGCCAGCGTCCGAGTCTGCGTGTTGAACGAAACCGCTTCGCGGTGAAGGGTGGTGAATCCAGCCGGTTGGAGGTGAAGGACCCCGTCTCAGCCAGCGTGCCGTACCTGTAGTCCACCCGCCTTCGCTCGTTGTCGCGTCCGCTTCTCGTGTCGCGCTCCTCCTACACTGCAGGACGTCGGGTTGTTCACTTCACACCCTGCAGAGGAGGACGTCATGGGCAGATTCCACGACCGGATGGACGAAGATCTCCGCATCCGTGGTTACAGCGTCAACACGCGCGCGAGCTACCTGCGCCGTGTCCGCCATTTCGTGCGCCACTTCATGCGCCCCCCGGATCAGCTCACCCCGGAACACATCCGCCGGTACCAGCTCTACCTGACCCGCGATCGCCGGGTCTCCTGGACGTATTTCAACCAGATCGTCTGTGCCTTGCGCTTCTTCTACCGCCAGGTGCTCAAGAAGGACTGGGCGGTCGAGCAGATCCCGTATCAACGAACCGGCCGCACGCTGCCCGAGATCCTGAGCCCTCAGGAGGTGGCCGCCCTGTTCCGGGCCACGCCCAACCTCAAGCATCGCGCCCTGCTCATGACCATGTATGCCGGCGGCCTCCGTGTCTGCGAGGTAACCCACCTCCGCCCTCGAACACGCCGCATAGCAGGAACTCCCGGAACTCGCGCTCGACGAACTGCGGCAGGCCCACCTCGTCGCCGGCCTCCGCAACCGCGCGCAGGAAGGCTTCCAGGTGCTCGGCGACGACCTGATGGAGCACGGTGTGCTCGGCGTCTCGGGGCCGATACACGGGCGCGACACATCCCATGCCTCTGGGTAGCGCGCCCGCGCCGCCCTGCCCATGCCCAAAGATGGATACGCCGGCTCAGGCCCCCGCCGCTGCGCCGATGCCGAGGACGTTTACACGCGCGCGCTCGCCATCCTCGATCCTGGCCCGGGCCGCGAGACTCCGGTGGTGACCGAGTCGCTGAACAACCTGGCGGAGCTCTACCGGATCCAGGGGCGCAACGCCCTGGCCGAGCCGCTCTACAGGCGCACGCTCGGCATCCTCGAGAAATCAGTAGGCCCGGAGCATCAACGCGTCGGCATCACGCTCAACAACCTGGTGGAGGTCTATGGCGCCCAGGGGCGCTGGGAGGACGCGGCCCGGATCACCCGACGCTGGCGGGCCTGCTGGAGAACTACGCCGGGGTGCTTCGCCGCGCGCGCCGGGACGTTGAGGCGCTCGAGATCGACGGACGCGCCCGCGACATCCGCGCGCGCCACGCCCTACAGAACCCGCGCCGCTAGCAGGTCGGCGAGAAGGGTCCAGATGCGAGGCGGCGCCCGATGGCCGCACGCGAGGCGTACTCTCTCTACGTTGAGCGTGCGGTCGACGGCGCCAACGAATCAGATGGGCTCTTATCGGCGACCTGCCGGGTGGGGGCGTGGGTAGCCTTCGCGGACGACGAGGGGCATAGGATGAAGGTTATCGCCGCCAAGCTCAACTTGAGCCTCAAGACCGCTGAGACCCACCGGTCCCAGCTCATGTAAAAGCTCGACATCGACGAGGTCGGGCGCAATCGCGCCCGTTCCCGCAGATCAGCCCGCGTGACGGCGGGGGCGCTCCCCGGCGACCCGCACCCCCAGCCGATCCGCCCATTCCATGAGGTATCGCTCGTCCAGGTCGGGTCCGGATACCCGGATGATACCGGCGACATCCCGTAGGTGCAGCTCCCCGCCGTCGCTCGCATAGAGCAGCTTGTAGAGGATGACGTCTTCGGGGCGCGCGAAGTACGCATCGACCCCCGGCGCGAGGGGCAGCTTGTGCCGGCGCGCGAGCCGCGCCCGATCGTAAGGCGTGTCGGGGTTCACGTACACGTCGATCTTGAGACCCGAGCCGGGGTGGATGATGTTGAACTGCCCCCACGAGCCGACGGCCTCCCGCGCAGCTTCCGCGTCGACGTAGAACTCGTCGGGAGGAAAGCGCTGGAGCATCGCCGGAAGGCGGTCGAGGGTGAGCATCGCGACGACGTCCACGTCGCGTGTGAGCCGGGGCTCGCCGTAGTACATGGCCGCGTGGGAGCCGCTGATCATGTACGGGGTGCCGAGGCCCTCGAGGACCTCAACGAGATATCGGAGTAGCTCGGCCTGTGTCACCCAGGAGTCTCCGGGCCACCTGGTGTCGGATCTCCTCGGGAGACCACTCCGGATGCCGGTAGGCGAAGTACGCGGCGAGCCGGTCCCGGGCCAGTTCCCAGGTCTCGTGCCCCAGGCGCAGCCGCTCCATGCCGGACATCGCCCGGAGCGCGCGGGCGATGATGGGATCGACGGCCTCGATCGGCATCTCGCCGTCGTTCGTCATGCGGTCATGATATGCCAAAAGCGCCGGCGGCAGCAGCCCCGGATCCTGGTGACGAATACTCACGGTACTTGAGTCCGTCCGTCAGGGGTCCGCAGGTCTTTCCCCCCAGCTTCCCGGGTCCCCCCGCTCAGCACTTCTTCCTTGCAGGCGGAGGGCTTGCCCCGATTGTTCAGGAGACCGGCCCTTCGTACCGTGGGGGCGTTGATGACACGCCCGGCTTCTGTCCTGCTCGTCGATGACAGCCCGGCCTTCCTCCTGACCGTCGCCGGAGACGCGCAAGTGGACGCACAGGCCGGCCCGGTCGGGGCTCAACCGGCGGGGGGATGAGACGATCCTCCTGGTCGAAGACGAGGAGCGGGTGCGCGTGCTCGAGGCCGAGGTTCTGCGCCGGCGCGGCTACCGTGTCCTGGAGGCGGCCGGGGGCGAAGAGGCCCTGCTACTCAGCAGGGACCACGCGGCCCCGATTCATCTCCTCCTGACGGATCTGGTGATGCCGCGCATGAGCGGACAAGCGTTGGCAGAGCGGTTTCGCCTGGAGCGCCCCGGGATTCGGGTCCTCTACGTGTCCGGCTACCCGCAAGGGGAGATCGGGGACCGTCCCTTGGGCGAGGCGGCGCCGCCGCCGCCGCTGAAGCCGTTCACGCCCGAGAGTCTGGCCCGGAAGGTTCGCGAGGTCCTCGACGGATCCGGGCGAAGCCCCGGGGGCTGACGGATCTCGCGGAGCCGAGACGGTCGCTCACGGGCCGGCGTCGAGCACCTCGCGAACCTTGCGCGCCAAGTCCGCGGGAGTGAACGGCTTCGGGAGGAACGAGATGCCCGGGTCGAGAACACCGTGACGGCTGATGGCATCGTCCGTGTAGCCGGACATGTAGAGGACCCGCATGTCCGGGCGGGAGCCGGTGAGGCGGGACGCCAGCTCGCGGCCGCTCATCTTCGGCATGATCACGTCGGTGAGCAGCAGGTGGATCGACCCCGCATGCGCGCCGCAGAGGCGCTCCGCGTCGCCCACCGTGGCCGCCTCCACAACCCGGATTATAGGGGGTCAGGTCTTGAATTACGACATCGTTCTGAGCATTGGTCATCGTGTTCCGTCGGAGATAGAGGCGGAGGTCCGCGTTCCGCGCCCTGACGAGCGCGCCGACCCCTCCGTGGCCGGGCCCCGCGCCAGCGGCTCCGTGGAGCAACCGGGGGGTCAGGCCTCGACGATGTCCTCGAGCGCACGCTTGAGCTCTGGAATCCTGTTCGTCACCACGTCCCAGACGAGGTCATGGTCGACGCCGAAGTAGTCATGGATGAGCCGATCGCGCAGACCTGCCATCGCGCGCCACTCCACCGAGGGGTAGCGCTCCCGCAGATCTGGGGGAACCTTCTTGGCGGCCTCTCCGATGATCTCCAGGCTGCGCACGAAGGCGCGTCGAAGCGTCTCGTCCGCCTGAAACGTTTCTCGCGTAAGCTGTCGGCTATGCGTTACGAGGTAGTCGGCCTCGGCGAGAATGTGCCGAAGATACTCACGCGGCGCGAAGGACATCCGCGGCCTCGGCCAGGATGTGGGGGCCGAGAAATGGTGACAGCGCCTCGGTGGTGACCAGCTCCACCGGATGACCCAGCAGGGTTTCGAGGAGATCGCACAGTGCCAGGAAGCGATCGAATGACTTCTGGCCGGGAGCGAACTCCACGAGCAAGTCGACGTCGCTATCGGAGCGCGCCTCATTCCGCAGCACGGAACCGAAGAGAGCAAGGCGCTGGACCCCGAGGTCGAGGATCTCGCCAGCGGCTTCCCTGAGGCGCTCTTGCACCTGCTCACGGGTGAGGATGTCGATCATCATGATGATGATCTTACTACTACTCGAGTGTGAGGACGCGCTGATCGCGGCGACAGCGATGAGG
>ORMF010204555.1_pt1 | contig 13970 bp, 10 predicted proteins | sample 1779871 | NCBI WGS metagenome assembly ORMF01 (sample SAMEA104232316, study PRJEB22302) | groundwater metagenome | biome: forest; feature: aquifer; material: groundwater | place: USA | collected 2011-08-07 | depth 5.4 m | reverse complement strand
GCTGGAGTCGCGCCCGTGAGGGCGCGGTGGATCATGCCCGTAAGGGCGTGATCCTGCGGTCGCACGCCCTTACGGGCGGGATCCACCGCGCGCTTACGCGCGCGACTCCAAGTCGAGCTGGTTGGTGTATCCCGGGAAACTTAGTGGACGCTACTTAGACTCACTTGGTCGAGGAACGGAGCCCCCATGGGCGAGCGGGTCGAAATCCAGCGAGCGGTCCTCCGCGGCCTGGCGCAGGCCCTGCCGACGGTCGCTTCCGAGATCGAGCGGACGCCCGACGCGCGCGTCGAGCTCCCCGTGAACACCCTGCTCGGGCGGATCGCGCGCGGCGAGCCGGGGAGGACGCGGACGCTCCTGACGCTCCCCGCGGAGGAGGTCACGCGCGCGGTCGCCGACGCGGTGGGGAAGCTCTCCGACGCGGAGCGCGCGCGGATTGCATCGATCGGCGTCGAGGAGGCCCTCGCGGCGCTCGCGGACTCCTCGCAGGTGCGGCACACGCTGCTGACCCATGTCGCCTCGAAGCTCGGGGAGGGGGGCGTCCTCTCCCCCGGCGACCGCGTGGCCGCGCGGTACGAGGTCGAGGAGCTGGTCGGAATCGGCGGGATGGGCGTCGTCTACCGCGCGCGCGACCTCGTGCGCGGCGGGGCGGTCGCGCTCAAGCTCCTCCGCGCCGAGCTGGCGCGCGACGCCGCGTGCGTGCGCCGCTTCGCAGCCTCGGCGGAGCTCGGGAAGTCGCTCGTCCACGAGGGGATCGTCCAGGTCCTCGACGTGGGCGTGCACGGCGACGTGCCATTCCTCGCGATGGAGTGGGTCGAGGGGCCCACGCTGCGCTCCCACCTCGTCGAACGCGGGAAGCTCGACTGGGAGGAGGCCTGGCCGATCGCGGCGGGTTTCCTGCAGGCGCTCGCGTTCGCCCACGCGAAGGGCGTGCTTCACCTCGACCTCAAGCCCGAGAACATCCTCCTTCCGAGCCCCGAAAAGCCCAAGCTCTGCGACTTCGACCTGGCGCGCGTCCTGGCGAAGCCGGGCGGCCTGTCGCTCCTCCCGGGGGCGGGGACGCCCGACTACATGGCCCCCGAACAGCGCTGGGGCGGCGAGGTCGACCGGCGCGCCGACGTCTACGCCGTGGGCGTGATCCTCTACGAGATGCTCGCGGGGAGGATCCCGGGGCGGCGGAGCCCCACGCTCCACGTGGGCTCCAACGTGGCGGCCTCGATCTCGGTGCTCGTCGAGTCGGCGATCGAGGAGGACCCCGCGAAGAGGCCCGCGCATGCCGGGGCGCTGCTCGCGATCCTGTCGCCGGTGGGCAAGTCGCGCGTGTCGTTCACGAAGCGGGTCGACTCGGATTCCCGGCCCCCGCTCCTCCCGGGCCTCTCCTCGCTCGGGAAGAACGCGCAGGGGTACCACGAGTACACGAACGAGATGGACGGCTCGATCCTGGTCTACGTCCCGCCCTGCGAGTTCCTGATGGGCTCGAACGAGGGGAACGGCGACGCGCGGCCCGCGCATCGCGTGAGGCTCTCCGGCTACTTCCTGGGCAAGCACGAGGTGACGAACGGGCAGTACCGTCGCTTCGTGCAGGCGACGGGGTGGCACTCCCCGGCGCGACCCGACGAGGGCTGGGGGTACGACAAGTACTACGACGACCCGCGGTTCGACAGGTACCCGGTCGTCGGCGTGAACTGGATGGGCGCGGTGAAGTACTGCGAGTGGGCGGGGCTGAGGGTCCCGACGGAGGCGGAGTGGGAGCGGGCGGCGGGGTGGGACGAGCGCGCTGGCAAGCAGCTCGCGTATCCCTGGGGGGACGAGCCGCCGAACGAGCGGCGGGCGGTGTTCGGAAGAAAGCAGGGCGAGAAGCGCTATACGCAGCCGATCGACGCGACGCCCGAGGGGGCGAGCCGGGTGGGCTGCATGGACATGGCGGGAAATGTCTGGGAGTGGTGCTCGGACTGGTACGACGACACGCAGTACGAGAAGGCGCAGGACGGGGAGGCGGACCCGAAGGGCGCGGACGGCGGGGCGCGGAAGGTGGTCCGCGGCGGCTCCTGGCACTTCGCGACGAGCTGGATGCGCGTGACGGACCGCTACAGCCTCGACCCGGTCTCCCCCAACCACCTCGTCGGCTTCCGCGTCGCGCGCGGCCGGGTGTAGACGGAGAGCAAGATCAGGCCGGAGGTTCGCGCGGCGGTCCGTGATCTCCTCCTGCCCTGGGCACGAGAGGAGGCGATCCCGATGGGCATCCGGACGACGACGTTGGGCCTCGTGGCCGTGATGGCCGGCTGTGTCTGCGCGGAGGAGGCCTTCCTGCAGGAGGTCTCCCTGCGCGTACCGCACGAGCCGGTGCAGTTCGTCCGCGCACACGAGGGGGGCGCCCTCGCGTGGATCGGCGACGGCGTCTTCCTCTTCGACGGCAAGGCCTGGACGCCGATCAAGGCCGAGCGGACGGCCCCCCAGCCGAGGCCCGAGGCGCTCCCGAAGAGGTGCCCCCTGCGCGATCCGCGCGTTCAGGTCGAGGTCGGCGACCGGATCTGGGTCGGCGGACCCGAGGGCGCCGCGTGGCACGACGGGAAGCGCTGGCACTTCCGCGCGGGGCGCCGCTGGCTCCCCGATGACCGCGTGAACGACATCCACGTTGCAGGGGACGGGAGCGCCTGGATCGCCACCGAAGGGGGGATTGCCCACCTCGAGTTCAGGGAGATGACGCTCTCGGAGAAGGCCGCCGTCTTCGAGAAGCAGGTCCGCGACCGGCACGTCCGCCACGGACTCGTCACCGGGTGCGGGCTTCGCGAGCCCGGCGACCTCCCCACGTCGTTCACCGGCACGGACGACAACGACGGCCTCTGGACCGGGATGTACGTCGCCGCGGAGTGCTTCCGCTACGCCGTCACCAGGGACGAGGAGGCCCGCCGGTTCGCCGACGAGGCGCGGAAGGATCGCGTTCGCGCCCTCGTGCGCCGCATCGCCGACCACATCATCGAGCATGACTACTACCTGATCGACCTCGACGGGAAGCCGACGACGTGGGGGAAGTGGAACCCCAAGTACCTCTCGCGATTGACCGAGGGGTTCTTCGCGCGCGGGCTGCAGTCGCTCGAGGTCCTCTCGCACCTCAAGGCCGCGTACCACATCACAGGCGACGAGAAGTACCAGAAGGCGTACCGCGAGCTGATCGACGAGCACGGCTACGCGCGCAACACCATCAACCAGAAGATCGACCTCCCGCGGGTGACGAACCACTCCGACGACGAGCTGGCCTTCCTCTCGTACTATCCGCTGCTCCAGTACGAGGACGACGAGGAGCTGAGGGCGATCTACCTCCGGAGCATCGAGCGGAGCTGGAAGATCGAAGCGCCCGAGCGGTGTCCGCTGTGGGATTACATCCATGCGAGTGCGGTCGAGGAGCCGCCGGGCCTCGCGAACGCCGAGGAGACCCTCCAGGAGATCCCCCTCGACCTCGTGGAGTGGCGTGTGGACAACGGGGGGCGTCCGGACGTGAAGAAGGCACTCTTCAACGGTCGGCACGACGAGTCGCAGCTCACGAAGGTCCTGCCGGCCGACGAGAGGCCGACCATGAAGTGGAACGGGAACCCGTACAAGGTCGAGAACGGTGGAAACGGCCACGGCGAGGAGGTCGCGACCTACTGGCTGCTTCCCTATTGGATGGGCCGCCACCACGGGTTCCTCGAATGAGCGACCCTGAACGACCCTCGGAACCCACACAGTCCGCCTCGCAGGAGGACGTGACGCGCCTCGCCAACGGCCTGCGCGGGATCGCGTCCGAGTGGGCGAAGGGGGGAGTGGACACCGCTGGGCTTCTGGGGATCGCGGACTGGATCCAGGCGACAGCGAGCGGGGGCGTGGGGTCGCCCCTCGACGCAACCCCGTCCTCCCCTGGCGCGTCGGCCCGCCTCCCCGGGGTCCCAGAGCCTCCGCGGCGGATCGGACGATACGAGGTCCTCGGCGAGTTGGGCCACGGCGGGATGGGGGTCGTCTACCGCGCGAGGGACCCCCAGCTCGGCCGCGAGGTTGCCCTCAAGCTCCTCCTCCGCGCCGAGCGGGCCGATGGCGAGCTGGTCGAGCGCTTCTATCGCGAGGCCCGCGCGGCCGCCTCGCTCGAGCACCCCGGGATCGTCCAGATCCACGACGTCGGCGAGGCGGACGGGAAGCCGTACTACGCCATGCAGCTCCTCGCGGGGCGCGGGCTCGACGAGGAGCTCTCCTCGCACGCGCTCCCGCTCCGCGATGTGGTGGACCTGGTGCGGCAGGTCGCCGAGGCGGTCTCGTACGCCCACGGAAAGGGGATCCTCCATCGCGACCTCAAGCCGCGCAACGTGGTCGTGGTTCGCGAAGAGGGCCGGCCGCGGGCGAAGCTGGTCGACTTCGGCCTGGCGCGGTTCCTGGAGCGGGACCTGCAGACGGAGAGCCCCGCGACGCTCACGCGGAGCGGACAGATCCTCGGGACGCCGGCGTACATGAGCCCGGAGCAGGTCGTCGGCGCGCACGAGGTCGACGCCCGCTCGGACGTCTACTCGCTGGGCGCGACGCTGTACGAGGCGCTCACGGGGACCCCCCCGTTCAACCGCGGATCGCTGCAGCAGCTCCTGGAGGCGATCTGCGCCGAGGACCCGGTGCCGCCGAGGCGCCTCAACCGCGAGGTCGATCGCGACTTGGAGACGATTTGCCTGAGGTGCCTCCAGAAGGTTCCCGGGCACCGCTACGCCACGGCCGCGGAGCTCGCGGAGGACTGCCGCCGGTGGCTGGCGGGGGAGCCGATCCGCGCGGGTCGGATCGGAACGCTTGCGCGGCTGTGGAGGCGCGCGGGGCGCAACAAGCCCGTCTCGGCCGCGTTCGGCGTCGCCGCGGCGGTGGTCCTGGGCGTGGCGGGCTGGCTCTTCGGCGCGGAGGTCTCGCGGCGGGTGGACCTGGCAAGGCTGACGCGCGAGGCGGAGGCGCACCTTGCCGCGCACCGGCTCGTGGAGGCCGTGGAAGCCGCGCGGCAGGCCGCGGCGCTGGCCCCTGGGGAGGAGCGCTACGCGGGCCTGCTCGCGAGGGCGCTTGCGGAGGGCGAGGCGGAGGCGGGCGCAAGAGTGCACGGCGAGTACCGGGCCCGTTGCGCCGACGTGACCTCCCTGGCGGCGTGCCTCGCCGCGGCGAAGGGGGCGGAGCGGACCGCGGGGCCCGGAGAGGCGGAATCGAAGAGAGCGGCACGGTGGGCGATCGAGCGTTCGCTGAAAGACGCCACGGCGGCGAAGGAGGCGGCGTGGTCCGCCTCCGTGCTCGCCTACACCCGGGCCCTGACGCACTGGCGGGACCACGCCGCTGCGCGTGGCGGGCTCGCGGAACTCTACTGGGACCGATACGAGCAGGCCGAGCGCGATCGGGACCGGACGACGATGCGGGCGTACGAGCCCCTCGTGGCGGAGTTCGGCGGGGACGCCTACCGCGAGCGGCTCCTCGGCGCGAAGGAGATCGGCGTCTCGTTCGCCGTCCCCTCGGGCGTGCGCTCACTCGAGGCGTACCTCTTCAAGTACGAGGAGAAGGCCTCGCCGCCGGTGCTCGTCCCGGTGCCGTACGACCCGGCCGCACGCCAGGCCTTCGGCGCGGAGGCGCTCCTCGCCGCGGACCCGTCGTTCGGGCGGTCCGTGTCGGCGTCGCGGCGCAGCGTGACTGGGCAGGCCCTTCCCGCCGACGAGGAGACCGCGCTTGAGAAGCGAGCGAGCGAGCTGCTGGCCAAGAAGCACCTCGCCGCCGCGCTCCCCGTCGTCGACCTCCTGGCCCGCGGCGTGCCGGACTCCGCGACGTACGCCTACAAACTCGCCTGCTGCCTTGCAGTCGGGGCGGGGCAGCGGGACCCCTACGCGTGGCTCGTCGCCTCGGCGGGGGAGTCGGGGGCGGAACAGCTCCGCGCGCGCGACCCGGAGCCGCGCTGGTCGGGGGCGTTCCGTGCGGGCGCGTCGCAGCAGACGTGGATGCTGGCGGCGTTCACGGCGCTCCAGGAGGCGCTTCGGCGCGGTTTCCGTGACGGGGCGCTGATGGACAAGGACCCGGACCTCGCCGCCCTGCGCATCACGGAGGACTTCCACTGGTTCGTCGGCGTGGCGAAGGGGGGGATCGGGACGCGGTACATCATCGTGAGGGGCGTGATCGAGGGGAGCGAGGCGCAGCGGATCGGCCTGGCGGCGGGGGACCGGGTCGTGACGGTCGCGGGCAAGAGGGTTGGTACGCTCGAGGAGATGACCGCTGCGATCCGCCTCGTCCCGGAGGGCGGGACGTGTGAGATCGTCGTGGAGAGGCAGCGTCGCGAGGTGAGGCTGAAGGCGGGGAGGGAGGAGCGGCTCGGCGCGCAGTACGGGCTGGTGGACGTTTCGCCGGCTTCGCCGCCGCTCCTGACCTGGGCGGGGCCGACGGAGGGGGACCCGGTGGCGCGGGCGAGAGAGGGTCAGCTTCACCGGCTTCTGTTGGATGAGCCAAATCGGGTGAGGCTGTTGCAGGCGAAGGGCGACGGATACGTGGAATACCGCGGGCGCCTGCCACGCGGGTCGTACCTGCTGTACGTGCCTGCGGGGCAGGGCGTGTACGAGACGCGGTATCCGTTCGAGGTCGCTCGCGACGTCGAGTGGGAGGAGGAGTGCGATCTGCCCGCTGAGGAGGCGCCCCCGCCGCCGCCAGGCCTCGAAACTGCGCTGGCCCCGGGGTATTGGGCGCACCTTCCCGCGGGCCCGTATCGGGCGAGCAACGACGAGATGGCCCTCTCCCCTCCTCCGCGCGAGCCGGCGATCGTGAGGACCGCGGGCGTCTTCCTCGCGAGGTTCGAGGTGACGAGTCGGATGTACGCGGAGTACCTGGAGGACCCCTCGTGGCACGCGACGGCGCCGGCCGTGGCGCGCTCGCCGAGGCATCCGCAGGGTTCGGGTAACGCGCTCTTCTTCTGGCCGCCCGACGGGCAGGGGCGCTTCCAGATGCAGGCGCGCGTGCCGATCTGGCGGGACGACTGGCCCGTGCTCGGCGTCTCGCAATCGGACGCGGAGGACTACTGTCGGTGGCTGACGAAGCGCGTGGGAGGGGCGTGGGAGTTCGCGCTCCCGACGGAGGACGAATGGGAGAAGGGGGAGCGAGGGGTGGACGGGAGGGCCTACGCGTGGGGCGACGCGTGGGACCCGTCGTTTTGCAAGATGGTCGAGTCGCGGCTGGGGGAGCAGAAGGACGCGCCGCCTGAGCCCGAGCCGTTCGGCCTGTTCCCGATGGACGAGGGGCCGTTCGGCCTGCGCGACCAGGCGGGGGGCGGGTTCGAGTGGACGCGGACCTCGGCGATGGAGGAGGGGACGCACCGCATCCTCAAGGGAGGCGGCTGGACGGCCTCGTCCTCGTCGTGCTGCGCGGCATACCGCACGCCGGCATACGGCGACACGGTCTCGCAGGCGTATGGCTTCCGCCTCTCCGCGCGCCGCAGGCCGTAGGGGCGGGCGTCGAGACTACGTCCCGCCGACGCCGGCCGCCGGGCACCTCTCCTCGAGGAGGCGGAGTCGCTCGTCGTGCACGAGCGCCTTCCGGGTGTGGTTGTCGTACTGGGTCATCAGGTGGTCCAGGGCCGACATGATGCGGTCGCCGTCGGCCTTGGTGAGCACGATCGCGCGCAGATCGGTCATCTCCTGCCTGATCTGGAAGACCTGCGTGGCAAGTTTGAGGAACATCTCCTTCGTGACCAGGTTCTCGACGGCCTTCGCCAGGTCGACCTTGGTTGCGTATCGCTCGAGATCCTTCTTGGTTGCGTACCTCTCGAGGTCCTTCTTGGTTGCGTGGTTCTTGAGTGCAGCCTCGATGTCGGTACGAACGTCCGTCCTGGTGGCGTATCTCGCGAGGTCCTTCTTGGTGGGGTGGTTCTTCAAGGCGGCCTGGATCTCTGCCCGCACGTCTGCACGGGTCACCGGCTTTTCGATCTTCTTCTTGGCCATGTGACGCATCCTAGGTGAGCGGCCAATCCGGGGCAAGCGAACCAAACGACGCTATTTCCGGGTCCCCGCCGACTGTCTGCGCGCCACGGGGCGGTCGACCGGCCGCTTGTAGCGCTCGTCCTTGGACAGCGCCTTCGCGTGCTCGCGGCGGACGAGGTCCATCATCCCGTCGAGCTTCTCGTAGAGCCGCTTCGGCTTCCTCGGGGCGTGCTTGGCGAGCGCGTAGGCCGTAAGGAGCGGCAGCGCCACGGTGGAGTCGAGGTAGCACACCACGGTGTCGGGGAGCTTGTCGGGGTCGACCTTGCCCCACGAGACGGCCTCGCTCGGCGTGGCGCCCGAGAGGCCTCCCGTATCGGGCCGCGCGTCGGTGACCTGCAGGAAGAAGTCGTGCCCCTTCTCGGGGATCCCGAGGACCTCCTGGATCTGGGGCTCGGTCTGGAGCATGAAGTTCTTGGGCGAGCCTCCGCCCAGGATGAACACGCCGCTCTTCCCGCCGCTGCGCTTGGCGGAGAGGACGATCGAGGCGGACTCGTTCACGTCGGCGGCGATGTCGATGAGGAGGCCGTTGCCGTTCAGGTCCTCGGCGGCGACGTTCATGCCGATCGACGAGTCGCCCGGGCTCGAGGTGTAGATCGGCACGCCGTACTCGTAGGCGCAGGCGAGGAGGGAGCGGCGCCTGGCGCCGAGGGCCTTTTCGCGCTCGCGAACGTACTTCCCGCAGAGGTGGTGGAACTTCGCCGTGCTCATCCGCCCCTGGAACTCGGGCAAGCGGATGATGCGGCGGTAGAACTCGTCGGTGTCGAGGAGGACGGTGTAGTCGAAGAAGATGTCGTAGATCCGGATGACGGACTCCTCGCGGAGGATTCGGTCGTCGATCTGGTGCGACCCGACGTGGAGGGTGTGACCGATGGCGAAGTGGGTGTCGTGGTAGACGTTGGCGCCGGTGGAGACGATCCAGTCGACGAAGCCGGCCTCGATGAGGGGGATGACGGCGCTCATGCCGAGCCCTGCGGGGGTGAGGGCGCCGGTGAGGGACATCCCGATGGTGACGTCGGGCTGGAGCATCTTCTCGACGAAGAGGCGGCAGGCCTCGCGGAGGCGCGCGGCGTTGTAGGCGAGGAAGGTCTCCTCGACGAGCTCCACGACCGAGGTCTTCGGCGTGATGGGGGGCGGGGCAATCTCCTTCCCGGCCAGGTAGCGGCTCTTCTTCGGCATGCGGCGTCCTCCTTGGGGTGGGCCAAGGTATCGGAGGGTGCGGTCGAATGCAACGATGGGATCGGGGCTTCGCTCCAGTCGGCGGCTCCGGCGTGGTACTCTGCCCCGCCAGACTGTCGCCGAGGAGGTCAAATGGCTCGTCACCCCGACGGACCCGAGCGCGTCGACCGTCTCGACGGCTCCGCGCTGGCGAAGCGCCGCGCGCGGGTCGTGCTGGAGGTCATTTCGGGCCGCAGGACGGTCCTCGACGCCTGCGCGGAGCTGTCGGTGAGCGAGACGCGCTTCGAGGACCTGCGCAAGGCGTGTCTCGAGGGGGCGATTGCGGCGTTGGAGCCCCGGAAGATCGGCCGTCCTCGGAAGATCGAGACGGAGGCGGACCGGCGCGTGCGGCTGCTGCAGGCGGAGATCGAGGAGCTGCGCAAGGCGCTCTTGATCGCCGAGGTGCGGGAGGAGCTGGCAGTGGGGCTTCCGAGGGCGCGGCGTCGGGGGAAAAAAGCGAGGGCGCGGAGGGAGCGGTAGGCGGGCCGCGCCGATCGCGCGTGCGGTTGCACGCCAGGTGAAGCGCCACGACGAGCGTCGCGTTGCGGCGGCGGTGCTGGCAACATGTCGGGCGGCAGCGGGGCATCGTGACGAGGTCGCCTCGCGGGACGCGCGTCGGCGCATCGAGCGGCGCCTTCGCGTCGGCGCGCTCGCCTGCGACCGCTTGCTTCGGCTGCGTGGTGAGGAGCGGAAGTCGATCGCGCGCTCCCTGGGCCTCTCCTCGCGCACGCTGCGGCGATGGCGGGCTGCCTGGCGGGAGGACGGCCTCCGCGTACGCGGGAGGGGGCGGCCCCGCGAGACGACCACCCCGTGGAGCCGCGCGCTGATCGTGGAGTTCCTTCGGGAGGTGGGGCCCGGCGTGGGGCTTCCCACATTGCGGGCGGAGTTCCCATCGGTGGCCCGAGCCGAGCTGGCTCGCGTCCTCGGCGGGTATCGCCAGGCGCACCGGGTCCGCGGGTACGAGCTGGTCTACGAGCTGCGCTGGACGCGCGCTGGGGCGGTCTGGGCCTCGGACTTCTCGCATCCGCCTGCGCCGATCGACGGGCGGTTTTCTCGGCTCCTGGCGACGCGGGACCTGGCGTCGGGGTATCGTCCGCACGCCCTGGGGGTGGAGGGCGAGGACGGCAATACTGCGGCGGCGGCGCTGGAGGCGGCCTTCACGGAGCACGGCGCACCGCTCGTCTGGAAGTCGGACAACGGCCCCGGCTTCGACTGCAAGGAGGTCGGGAAGGTGCTTGCGCGGTGGAAGGTGGTGCCGCTCTTGTCGCCTGAGTACTGGCCTCCGTACAATGGGTCCATCGAATCGGGCATCGGCTCCTTGAAAGACTGGACGCATCACGCGGCCGCGCGCCAGGGGCGGGCGGGGCGGTGGACGACGGACGACCTGGAGGCGGCGCGCGAGGGGCTGAACAGGCTGCTCCGCCCCTGGGGGCCCAAGTCACCCACCTCGCAGGAGGCCTGGGACGCTCGAGTGCGCATCACGGCGAGGGAACGCGCTGCGTTCCTCGCCCTGGTTCGCCGATATGAGAAACGGGTGCGGGCCGAGCGTGAAGTGCCCCCGGGCACGCGACTCGGCCCCCACGACGAGGCGGCCATCCATCGTGCCGCGGTGACGCGTGCCCTCACCGCGGCGGGCTACCTCGAAATCCGGAGGAGGAAGATTCCCCCGCGTCTTTTTCGCCGAAAAGCGGACAAGAATACGTAGGGACCACATCGCAGGTGGCAACTGGATGACATCTGGGCAGACTCGAGTGATGGGCCCCGCAATCCTCGCACTCTACGATGGCACCACGTTCAAGAAGGTGTTTACCGGCAAGCAACGTTCAGACAGCGACCCGAGTTTCGACAAGTTCTGGGGCATCGAGTGGAGACCAGTCTCATCGAACCCACGAATTGGCTGGGTGGTGGGTGAGGCTCCTGGCAAGTTGTATCAATTCAACTACTTCCCTGACAGAGTGGATGATCCCGCAACCGAGGAGGACGAGCGTGTTCGGGTAATTAATAAGAATTGGCCTGACGGAATGAGCGATCTCTTTAGTGTTGCGTGGAAGCCAGATGGGAGCTACGCCCTGCTCTCTGGAGATGGCCCCGTCCTCCACAAGGGCGATCTTCTGAGTAACTACACCCCGATTGTATCGCCTAACCCACGCAATTACGTAGCAGTGGGATGGAAACCAGACGGAAGCTACTCGGTGTGCGGCGGTGCAGCTGGCATACTGGACAGGCTTGACGGTGCGGGCGGGGTGCCCACAGTGGTCATAGATGACGGTGATATTGCCCCTCCCCCTGGCGGCGCCGGGCACGTCTGGCAGTATCAGGATGTTGCGTGGCAGCCTACTGGCAACTACGCGATAGTGACCGGCGGAGACCACGGCGGGGGTCCGCACGGGTTGGCCGTGGTGTATGACGGCTCTAATTGGTATGAGGTGTTGCCGTGGATTCGCTCAGGTGTGGGGCCATGCTCCTGGCGACCTGGGCAGAATGTTGCAACAGCTGTTGCTCCGTTCGATTTCGGGAAGTGACCCGGCGACCGGCGGGTTTGCAGATGTGTTCCCTTGACCATCGTCTGGGCGGAGGCCGTCATTGACAGAAAGGGTTTGCTGGAGGGGCTTCGTGATATGGGTGCCTGCGCTTCTTAGCGTCATTGCCCTCTGTGTCGTTGTCGTTGTAGTCGAAGGCCGGCCAGGCCCGCAGTTATCTCGGGGTCGGTGTCCGAGTGGTCCGGTCGTCCAGGATGTGCGTGAAACCGACGCGCGTGGCGGAGGCGACCTGCGTTCGACGCCTGCGGCGAACTTGAGGAGCGAGGCACCTGACACACACATGCAGTCAGCTGTTGCAGACGACACGCTTGAGGAACGCCTCGCAATTGTGCTCGGCCAGGCTCGCAACGCTCGGATGTGCGGAGACAGCGTCGGCGTGACGCGCGCGCGCGCACTAATCCTGGAGCTGTGGCGACTGTATGCCGGTTCCAATCGGGCATATGGGTATGAAGTGATGCCTACGGTGGCGTACGAGCTGGTCTGTGGCGAGATGTATCGGGAGGCGTCAAACATTCTCGAGGACTACTTTCGGAAACGCGCGTATCCCACACCGGGAGCGCATGGTACTTTGATTAAGGCGTACCACCACGACAGAAAGTACGGGATGCTCGCGGCGTACACTTTGGACATTGTCCCTGAACTCGATCCCGAAGACAGGCCTGAGTGTGCATACGCGATTGCATTCGCCCGCGTTGAGCTGGGTCTATATCTCGAGGCCGAGACGATCCTCACAGCATCGTACGCCTACTTGGACGGATCGGAGTACGAGCACCAGGCAGGCACTTTGCTGGCCGAGTGCGCCCGATTGACGGGAGCCGAATCAAACAACCTTGGTGTCGAGAGCGACCTGTGGGTATCCCATTGGCAAGCACAGCTATCCGATCTGAAGAATACGGAGTATGTCCGATGGAAGGCGCTCCAGGTGCTCGCCCACAGTCCGAGCCGGGAGGCATCTGAAGCCCTTGTGATGTGCGTGTCTGATCCGATCGCACGCTTCAGAAGGCGAGCGATCCGAGCGATTGCTGACCGGGGATACTTGACTGGGGTGTCGGCGATCGAAGCGAGACTGGCGGATGGAGATGCGGGGGTGCGGGAAGAGGCGCACGGGGCTTTAGACGCAATAAAAGGCCCGGGAAGATAGCGGACCTCCCGACAAATCCGGTGTTGCCCCGCTTTCAACAAGGCGCTTCCGGGATCTCCGCGGGTCCCCGCCATGCCCCCGAATCCCTCGGAAAGGCCTCCTGGGGCCTCCACAGCGGCCTAGAATAGGTCTTCGGTGATGACAGCACGTCCTCAAAGGCTGGCGGCTAAAGGGAAAGCCCGAAAACGGTCCTCCAGGCTCTCCGGGCCATTCATGGTGAGCCTATACGCGATTCCGGTTGCGGGGAGTACCCACGGAAAAGCCGGAAGCGCCGGAACATGGAAGAGCAGCACCTGCGGGCGCTGAAACGTCAGCGCTCCAGGTGGTCTTCAATCCCGTCAACTAACAGATCTGCAAGCCCTTTCTTCCAGCCATAATGTCCCGCTGCCCCCACCCGCTCCGCTGCAGCTCGCCTCCGGCTCTGCACGTCATCCCGGATAATTCGTACTTTACGATTCCTTGACGGCCCCGGCCCCGGAGGGGATACTCTGCCCAGGACGTACGGAGTACCGCCCATGGCCGCGAAGCGCCTCGCCGTTCTGGAAGCCCGCGACAACTTCGCGGAGATCCTCCATCGCGTCGCCTACGGGGGAGCACGCTTCATCGTTCATCGCTACGGGAAGGAACTCGCGGCCATCGTCCCCGTCGAGGACCTCCGGGAGACCACTGCTGTATCAGCGGTCCCGACGGGAAGTCGGGGCGGTAGTCGGAGGGCATCGACCGCGCGGAAGCGCTGAAGGGGCAGGGGCCCGTGTGGGTGACGGACCCGCGGTAGGGCCCAGGAACGTGTCCTACCGCCCGAAATGTTGGCCGCTTTTCGACTGAAAATGACTGGGGGAATGCCCTCCTCCCTTTCGGCGGAAACCCCGCCAGGAAGGAGGAGTCATGTCGAGCGATTCCAGGAGCCCTCAGTCCGGCCTGAGCCCCACCCCCGCGGAGAGCGCCTCTGAACCTCTGAGCCCTATCCCGTTCCCCCCCATCGCCCCGCTGGAGCGCGTCTCGGGCGATGTTCGGGAAGGTACCCCGAGCTGCGAGCCTGTGAGGAAACGGCAGAACCTGCCGTCTGGCGGGGGTCCGACTCCG
>ORMF010479372.1_pt1 | contig 13974 bp, 12 predicted proteins | sample 1779871 | NCBI WGS metagenome assembly ORMF01 (sample SAMEA104232316, study PRJEB22302) | groundwater metagenome | biome: forest; feature: aquifer; material: groundwater | place: USA | collected 2011-08-07 | depth 5.4 m | reverse complement strand
GCCCCTGGAACCAGCCCAGCGCGCGCCCCTCGGCCAGATCATGGGCGCACGCGCCTAGTAGGGCGTCCATGCCCCTGACCTCGAACACCGCGCCGGCGCGGCCGAGCCGCGCTTCGATATCCTGCTGCTCGTACGCGGGGCCTAGATAGCTGCCGTGCATGCGGTCGCGTCCATCGGCGACACTGCGCGGCTTGCCGAGAAAACCATGGTAGGCCGATAGCGCCGCGCCCAGGGCCCCGCCCGCATCGCCCGCCGCCGGCTGAATCCAGATATTGTCGAAACTGCCGTCGCGCAACAGCTTTCCGTTCGCCACACAGTTCAGGGCCACGCCGCCGGCCAGGCAGAGGTTTTTCAAGCCGGTCTCGGCCGCAGTCGAGCGCGCGAGTTTGAGCATCACCTCTTCGGTCACCGCCTGGACCGAGGCCGCGAGGTCCATGTGCCTCTGCGTCAGCATTTCGTCCGGCTTGCGCGCCGGCCCGCCGAACACGGACGCGAAGCGCTCGTTGGTCATGGTCAGGCCGGTGCAGTAGTTGAAGTAATCCAGGTTTAGCCGGAACGACCCATCTTCCTTGATGTCGATCAGGTGCTCGCGTATTTGCGCGGCATATTTCGGCTCGCCGTAGGGCGCAAGCCCCATGAGCTTGTATTCACCCGAATTGACCTTGAATCCGGTGTAATAGGTGAACGCGGAGTAGAGCAGGCCGATCGAATGGGGAAAGTGGATTTCCTTGTGGATTTCCAGTCGATTGCCCGAACCGATCGCGAACGACGAGGTCGCCCATTCGCCCACGCCATCGAGCGTCAGCACCGCGGCCTCGTCAAACGGCGAGGGGTAGAAAGCGCTGGCCGCGTGACTGAGGTGATGCTCGCCGAAAAGAAGCCTGTCGGGCCAGTTCACTTTCGGCGACAGCGATTTCAGGCGCTTGGCCAGCAGATCTTTCAGAAACAACTTCTCACGCAGCCAGACCGGCAAGGCCATGCGGAACGAAGTGAAACCGCGCGGCGCGAACGCCAGGTAGGTTTCCAGCAAGCGCTCGAACTTCAGGAACGGCTTATCGTAGAAGGCGACGTAATCTACCTGCTCCGCCGCCACCCCCGCCTGGCGCAAACAAGACTGCAGTGCATTCAGGGGAAACCCTGCGTCGTGCTTCCTGCGCGTGAAGCGCTCCTCCTGGGCCGCGGCGACGATTTCACCGTCGCGCACCAGGGCCACCGCGCTGTCGTGGTAGAACGCGGAGATGCCGACGACGATCATGCGCTCAGAACAGCGTGTAGATGAACGGGGCCACCGCCGAGCCTTGGGCAAGCACGATCAGGGCGCCCAACAAGGCCATCACGAGCAGGATCGGCGCCAGCCAGAATTTCTTGCGCACCCGCATGAACTTCCACAGCTCTTTCAGGAAGGACATCGCGACCTCAGAACTGATCTTTCATGGTTTGGGGGTCGGGGCCAGGCGGCTCTCTTGGGATCCAGTAGCTTGCGACCACGCGATCGAAACCCAGCCGCAACGGGTTCTTGCCGAGGGCGCGCATCGCGAGGCCCATCGGCACCAGGGTCAGGTAATACACCACGCCTATGGCGACCGGGCTGACGATGCGGTTCAACAACAAGCCAAAGCGCATCCATTCACGGTTCATCCGGGCCAGCGCGCGCGGCCAAGCCAGGGCCGGCACCAGGAAAACAGCGCCGGCTGCCAGTGCCCAAAAGCGGATCTTCTCCCCATGAAGCAGCGGCCACAAAGCCAGGCCCGCGAATATTGCGGCGAACAGAAGGCCGAACATCCGGTCGGATGAACCTTCGGTTTTCTCTTCGCGCCGCGAATTCTCGATCATGACCGGTCCATCTTATCATTGCTCCGCGGCGTCAGGACGAGCCGGATGATAGACGTGCCGAGTCACTGTCCGGACTTCCCGATGCGCAGGTGCTCCGCGATCTTCGCAGCGAGGTCGCGCATCACCTGATCGTTGGCCCTGCAGTTCAAGTGCCGGTCGGTGTCGCTGACCTTCCATGTGTCGAGCAGGATCGGTACCGCGAAGAACGTGAACCCCTGGTTAGCATAGTCCAGGTTGGCCATGGTCTGCCGGAAGCTCGTCCGGTAGAAAAGGCCGTCACGCTTATGCACGATGACGTCGTCGGCCTCCTTGTTCTTCAACCTCTGCTGCTCATCGGGGTTCAGGCCATCGAAGATGAAGAAGCTGCTGCGGTGTTCCCCGGCCAGGTCGCTTATCCTGCCGAGCAGCTTCCGCGTGAGGTCCAGTCCGTACTGCATCCGCTCGCTCCGGGGATAGAGGTCGACCGAGAAATGAGTCTTCTCGTTCTTCAGATTCTCCGACTGCAGGTACGGATTCTTGTTGGTAGGGTCGGAGGGGTCCCAGTCGGTGACATACTTGCCTTCATAGCGCGTCAAGGGTTCGTAGGGCTTAGGCAAATGGCGCTCCCAGGTCCTGTCGATGCCTTTTTGAGGGTGGAGCCAGCGATTTACCAGCACGCCGATCTTCGTTTGCGCGGGTTTCCTGATGAGCTCGCCCAATTGATAGTTCGGCCCTTTCAAGGTCTCCTGGTCGAGCCAGTAGGTCGGCTTGATCACGCCGTCCTCGGGCCAGTGCGTCGGAAAGACATTGTTCCAGACGTCATTGGCTAAGGTCTCCCAGAGAACTACGGTGTCGGCACGGTATTTCCCGAAATATTCCTTCAGAGCAAGATATTCCTGGTCGTTGCCGTAGCCCCCGCTGCCGATGGTGAAGACCCTGAACCGCGGGTCGCGCCGACCGAGATGCTGTTCAAGATACCGTTCGGGCATCATCTCGGGAGGACAGGCGTTGGACTCCACCTGGGAATCGCCTAGCAGCACGACGACGATATCGCGATCCGAGTACCGGATCGGCTGTCCCCGGTATCCGAGCTCATTGACATGGCGGTCGGCACCCTGGTATTTCCAGCCGGCCCGGATCTCAGTGTCCCATTCCGGTTTGTTCAACAGGCGCAGCGCGACCTCGGCCGCGGCGAGCATCAGCGCGCTGCTGCCAAGCACCAGGGCGACATTGACGAGCATTCCTTTAAGCGACGTGCTCAACTTAGCCTATCTGAAATCTTGTGTGAAAAGTTTCTTGGTCCGCGGCGACTCCCCTTCCCCATTGAGTTCGGCCAGTTCCGAGGCAGGGAGGAAGCCGCGAGCGTCGCGAATGCGATATCATAAGCGCGTAGCCCTATCACCTGGCGGAAACCATGGGAATTCACCCGCTTACACCGAATAGTCCTGATCTTCCGGCCGGGCACAGCCTTGCCGCAGCCAACGAAAACAACATTCCCTCGCGCATGAGCGGCAAACTGCTTCGTCTGACTCTGGTCTTGTCGATCTTCGCCCTCGTCGCCGGCATTGGTCATTACGCGCGGAATCCAAGCTACTACCCGCTGGTCGTCGTCGATGCCGCCGATAATCTCGCGCTGACCTTCCTGCAACAGCCGACTTCCGATGGCAAAGCCTGCGCCGTCCTGGCCGCGACCGTCGCTAGCCTGATGCAGGCCAACTGCCCGACATGCAAGGTGATAAAGCAGCAATGCCTGACGGATTTGACACCCGAACTGAGCGACCTCTATTCCGAAAGGCCCATCGCCACTCCTGCCGCGCACATACTTAACGGCGTTATTGCCTATGCTCACCCTGATCCGAAACTGGCGCTGGCCGCCTGCATGGAGAGCCAGAGGCAGGCTGCCGCGAGCGGCCAGCAGGTCCAGGTCCTCTGCAATCCCGCCGACACGGCGCGGCCGTTTCCGCCGAACCACAACCAGGCGAGCGCGGCGACGCAAGTCGTATGGCGCTACCTGGCCCAAACCATCGCGATCCTTGGCGCAGGCCTTGCGATTTTCCTGGCCATCCAGCTTCTCGCCGTGCGCAGCCCCACGGACACCGTCGGCGCATCCTCCCGCGCGGAAATCGATTTCAAGATTTCCAATTTCCTTAAACGCGTCGCCGATATCCTGGCAGCGCTCCTTTTGCTTCTCTTGCTGTCTCCGCTCCTTATCCTGATCGCGACGCTCCTTTTCGTCCTGGAGGGCTACCCCATATTCTATGTTTCGAGACGGAATGTTTCCTTGGACCAGTCCGTGCCGATATTGAAGTTCAGAACCATGGTCAAGGATGCCACCTCGCCCAAGTATCGTTTGCGCGAGCGGTTTATGAGGGATGGCTATCTTGACATTCCGCGCGATTGCGAGGTGTACACCCCGATCGGAAGGTTCCTGGAGAGATCCGAGCTGGTGGAGCTGTTGCAGCTTTTCAATGTTCTTTTCCATGGAATGAGCCTGGCGGGAAATCGGCCGCTTCCGCGAGACAATATTGAGTTGCTAAAGCAATTCAAGGGCTGGGAGGCGCTATTTGACAGCCCCGCGGGACTTACCGGACTGTCACAGGTTGTCGGAAAGCTGAACCAAAGCCCGGCGGAACGCCTTGAATTGGAGTCCTTGTATTCAAGCGTCTACAAAAGCAAAAACGGAAACATTCTGCTGTGCGACCTGTTCATCTTCTACTATACGGTTCGGCTTCTGTTATTTGGAAAATATCTTCCAATTGATGAGGCCAGGCGCTTGGCCATGAGAGCAGCCGGAACCGCTCTGAAATAAGCCGCGCGTATCGTCCGTTGCATTCCATCGAGTTTGGCCGGCTGGAGCAGCGGTATCGCAGCACACAACCCTCCCAAGCCGATGAAAATCCTCATTACAGGCTCATCCGGTTATATTGGAACCATGCTTCGTCAGATTTTCGCAAATAACGAAGTAAGCTTGCTCTCGAGGCAGCGGATAGCACCGGGCAAGAACGAAGAATGGTTTCCGTCAGGCAACGTCCAGGATCCCGGCTGGTGGAATGCTTTGTCCCCGGACAGCAATTTCGAGGTGATTTTTCATCTGGCGGAACCAGTGAAAGAGAGCATCAATAGTAAAGTCATGCAAAACATCATGGATGGACACGTAAGCTTTATCAGCCACTTCACGAACAAGGGCGCGAAGCTGATCTACCCGCTTACAGCCTATTTGTACGATACGCGCTTGTCGCGATCCGATACGAGTTACGCGGAAATCAAGCGCGGGGTTTACCGGCAGATCAAAGACAATACAAGTGTTTCGTTTCCGATCATCCATCCGATCTGCGATTCCGGTCATGGCCTGGGACGATTGATTCAAAACGAGAAGCGCATTCCTTTTGTCAATATCATGTGCGCCTTTGAGTCCACCATCCCCGTTTTAGAACTTGAACATCTGAGACAAGTCTTCGCAGACCCGAATTCGCTAACTCATGAGCGCCTCGACGTTTTTTCGGAGATATTGGCGATAAAACAATTATTCAAAGATGACGCGAGAGCGAATGTCTTTTGGTTATCAAGGACCCTTCGCCATGTGCTGACGTTCTTGCGATTTGTTCCGAGCTTCAACCTTCTTGTCAAAGGCCGGCATATCGATGATTCGATGCTGTGACAAAGCGGCGCTCCAGGCGCCGGCGCTTGCGCGACATGCACCCACTCAAGCGGGTCAGGCTTTGCGATGAACTATCGAGTTGGACTGATCGTTCCCACCCTCAACGCGGGCAGCAGGTGGCAAGACTGGCTGGAACGGGCAAACCGGCAGTCCTTCAGCCCCGCCCGCAAGCTCGTAATCGATTCCAGTTCCGACGACCACACGCCGGAACTGGCTCGCGCACACGGCTTCGAGGTGGTCTCCATTGCGCGCCGGGATTTCAACCATGGCGATACGCGCCGGATGGCGAGCGAGCTGCTCGATGATTGCGACATCCTTGTCTACCTGACGCAGGACGCGCTGCTTGCCTCTTCGGATGCGGTGTCCAAGCTCGTCGCGGCTTTTGGCGACCCCGACGTTGCGCTGGCCTACGGACGGCAGTTGCCGCATGAAGACGCCGGCCCGATCGGCGCGCATGCGCGTCTATTCAATTACCCTGCCGCCGGAGTCAAGAAATCGCTGGCCGATATTCCCCGTCTCGGTATCAAGACGGCCTTCTGCTCCAACTCCTTTGCCGCCTACCGCCGCAGCGATCTGCTGGCTGTCGGCGGTTTCGCGTCGAATGTCATTTTCGGTGAAGATGCCCACGCTGCGACGCGCCTGTTGCTATCCGGCAAAGCTATTCAATATGTGGCGGACGCCGCGGTCTATCATTCGCACGACTACACCATGGCGGAAGACTTCAGAAGGTACTTCGACATCGGCGTCTTTCACTCCAGGGAGCCGTGGGTCATCGCTGCCCTGGGAACCGCAGAGGGAGAAGGCCTCCGGTTCATGAAGTCGGAAGTTTATTATCTTATTAAGAATGCCCCCTGGTTGCTTCCGTCCGCATTGGCGAGAATGGCAGTCAAATACGCTGCCTACCAGTTAGGAAAACGAGAGAAACGTTTCTCTCAAAGTCGCAAGCTGAGGCTCAGCATGAACCGGGCGTTCTGGACAACGGATCGATGCCGAGGCAGAAGTAAAGATAATTGAGGAAATCGGAACGGCCGGACGTATCCGAATCTTTGTGTGAAAGGAAAGCCGGCCCCGTTTGACTGGACAATGGGCCGCTTCCTGACCGGGCGCTTGTTGCGCAATACCCAAGCTCGGAACGTCATTTCCGACCCTGGCCGAGCAAACCGCGGAATATCCAAACCTCGGCGGCGACCACCACGGACTTGGCCACCAGATAGAAAAACAAGGCCAGCGAGTTCGGCAATAAGAAATACCAAAACCTCCGCCACACCAGCCAGTCGTTTCGCAGGGATTGCACTATCGTCCATCGCGGCATCTCCCGACGGCTGCCGCGCCACCCGCGGCAGTGATACGCCACCAAGTCGTGGCAATACATCAAACGCATTCCGGCCCGGCGCAGGCGCAAGGAAAGATCGATGTCTTCCTTGTACATATACAAGCGTTCGTCAAATACCCCTCCATCAGAGGAAACAACATCCATGGCCCGCCGGCGACAAAGCATGAAGGCGCCGCAAATCGCGTCCACCTCGCCGCTCGTTGAATATGCCGCGATATCCGCGGAGCCCTGTCCGCGATCGAAAAATTTGCCATAAAAGGTCATGCCGATCCCCGCCGAATCGATGCTGCCGGTCGGCGCTTCATCCGTCATCGAATAGCCCATCAAGCGCGGGGTACAGGCCGCAACATCCGCCCAATCAGGACGATTCATCCGTTCAATCAATTGCTCCAGCAAATTGGGAGTAACAAAAGCGTCCGGATTCAGAAACAGGACAAATTCACCACAACCATTCCGAATGGCTTGATAGCCGATATTATTTCCGCGGCAGAAACCAACATTGGAGGATTCGCGAATCAGCTTCAACCTTGCGTCGCGGCCTCTCATTTCGTCAAGGTAACGGCATTCGGACGATGCGCTGTCGACAACGACGATATTCTTCACTTCGCGACACGCCAATAGAGCTTCGATGCATTTGGCGAAGACCTGCTCGCTGTTGTGGGTCACAACGACAACGGAAACGTCAGACATTGCCTGCGGTTCGGGTACGAGCACCACGGCAAGCGGATCGGATTACCGAGACACCGAAATTCAATAGCCGCAAAGCAATTCGCAATAGCAGGTAAACCAGGACACCGGCAATCACCTGGTATACGAAATACTCCACGTCCACAATGAGCATGTAGGATATCGCGACCAGGTAAAAAGCCATGGGCGCCTGTGCCGCGCTGGCAGGTGCAATGCTTCTCAGCTTGGCGAAAATGATCGTTACCGCGACAACCAATAGCTGCCCAAACCCTTGCCCGAAAACAATCGCCTGGAGCGGAAGTATGAAGTTCGTCCCTTCAACCGTATCCAATTGTCCCTTCACCATTTCATTCAACTGCCAGCCGACATTCTTGTAATTCTCGCCAGTCAGATACTTGAAGTAAATCCCGAAAACAGACTTGAAGTACTCAAGCGGTGATGAGGTAATGTGCTGCTCAGCATGATATGTCAGATAGTAATGCAGGCCGTCTGCATTCGCGATCAGCCGATTCATGACATCGGCGGCACCGTCAGCCAAAGATAGATCATAGCCGGACACCGACGTTACCAGTATCATCAGCATTATCGATGCGATCGCGGCAATCGGGGCCAGCTTATTGACTCTCCGCACCAACTTTGGCTCAACCTCTCGTCTATGAAAAAAGAGGAAAGCACCCGCCCCAAGAAATATGCCGACGAGGCTTGATCTTCCGCCCGAGACCGTATCCAGCCGCACAAAGGAGAGCAAGAAGAACCATGCATAGGCCTCGAATCTCTTTCGGATAATAATCGCGTAGAAGCAAAAATAGATCAACAGCATTCCGCTACCCAAGCCGAGCAGCCTCTCCAGAGTGCTATAGTCGCCTCTGCTTAGCGATCTAAACGCAAACCAGGTGAGAAAATCATAGGACCGTGCGAAGGCTATGAAGCGGCTAAATGACACTAGCTGAAGAAGTGCCAGGAATGTCATCGCCCCCCAGATCTCCAGCGACGAGAAAAGAATGACATTGGTTTGTTTGGATCGAGCACGGCCTACGTCCTTCAGCAACACATAAGACAATCCGAGGAACACCAACATCGGCAACAGAAATTGCGCCACATAGACAGACAAACCACGCTTAATGATATAGACAATCAAAAAGGCAAGAATAGAGGATGCCCAGAGCAAAATGTAAACCAGCGGATCAAGCAGGCTGTTGTACTTTCTCCTGAAAATAACCATGCACAAAACAAAAATCGCCGCATAGCTGGAATACGCAGCACCAACGCCATAGTCATTTATGTCGAACATAATACGCAGCCACTTTCAGGGCAAAAAGCGCGCTCAATAGCTTATTGGTGAAGTATCCGCAATGCTTTCCCCGGATCGCGTTGGTTTCCCGCAGCAACGCTCCCAGATTTGTCCGGCTGCGACCGTTGTCGCAACAGATCGATACCACGACTCCATCCAGCTTGACCACCTTGTCCTTTGCGAGGGCTATGCGCAGGTTCAATTCATAGTCTGCGATCAATTTAAAGCCCGCGTCATACCTCCACCCCGCGTCAAACAGTTTCCGGCTGTAAAAAGCTCCTTGATGATGCACCGTGTTGTGAAGCAAGGTCTTCAGTGAGATAGAAGACAAGAATGGCTCGGCGGCAAGCTCATATTGTACGTCACCATAAATCAACACCTCATCGCCAATCTGGCGCTGCACAAAGATCGTTGCGACAACGTCTTCCTTGGCAAAGCGGTCATCGGCGCCCAGAAACAATATCCAATCACCGTGTGCGTGCTCAACACCTTTGTTCAGGGCATCGTATATCCCGCTATCAGCTTCGCTTGACCAATAGTCAACGATATCTTCGTTATTCTTTAGAATTTCAACGGTCCCGTCGGTCGAGCCGCCATCCATCACCAGCCACTCGATATTAGGATAGGACTGCGAACGTATCGACTGCATCGCGTTTGAGATGGTCTTTGCGGCATTAAAGGTCGCCGTAATAACCGTGATCATTGGCAGTCCTGGCACCGGCCTTTTCTCGGCACCGTCGAACCGCCGTCCACCTTCTCGTTTTAGCGGCTTCAAGTCAGTGGTCACTACGGATTCCGTCCGGCTTCCGCTGTCTTGGACAGCAGTCCATGTTACCCATGTAAAGACACTGCTCTAGGCCCCGGGGCAATGTTAGCCAGACCGCGAGTGATTTGCCAGGTCACAAAGTTGGTCTGCATTGATCATTTTCTCTACCACTTGCGGCATGTTCATGCGTGCCTGCCAACCTAGCTTGATCTTGGCCTTGCTGGGATCTGCACGACTAATAAGCAAGTCCGTAGGCCGTATGAATTCGTCCGCCCGTCCGACATGCTCTTTCCAATCAAGATCGACAGCGGCAAACGCCATCTTGACAAAATCCTCGAGCGCATAGGTTTTGCCCGTAGCAATTACAAAGTCTTCCGGCGATTCTTGCTGCAGCATCAGCCACATCGCTTCAACATATTCCGGAGCCCATCCCCAACCCCGGCTGATGTCCAGGCGGCCCAGCATGAGCGTCTCCTTACCGCCCTTGCTGATGCGTTTTGCCGCTTGAACTATCTTTTGCGTCACAAAGCGCGCCGGGCGTAGCGGGGATTCGTGGTTGAACAGCATTCCCGTGCAGGCAAAAAGCCCATACGCCTCACGATAATTATTCACCAACCAGAATGCCGAGGCCTTGGCGACCGCATAAGGACTGCGCGGATTGAACGGTGTTTGCTCATTTGCCGGCTGGCCTTTGGTATCGCCAAAGCACTCGCTTGAACCAGCATGATAAAAGCGGATTTTCTTGTCAAACATCCGGCACGCTTCGAGCATATTCAAGGTGCCGATTACCGCGCTTTGTATGGTTTCCGCCGGCTGGTCAAACGAAAGCCCGACGGATGACTGGCCCGCAAGATAATATATTTCATCTGGCGCGCTTCTCTTGATTGCCGTAAACACGCTGCGAAAGTCCTCGGGGACCACGGACAGCATGTTTACCTGATCGAGAATGCCGAGTGTTCTCAAATTGCTTAGCGAGGACCCTTGTGCATCTCTCGAGGTCCCCCAAAGCACATAACCCTTGCTCAGCAAAAGCTGAGCCAGATAACTTCCGTCTTGACCGCTGACTCCGCAAATCAAGGCCGTTTTCTCATGCTTGTCCATTAGCAGTTCCTAAGCCACTAGGGATTTGTAAATATCCAAGGTTTCCCGGGTGCATTTCTTCCATGAAAACGCATTCAAGCGCTCGGATCCCAACTGCCTCAAAACGCCGATGCGGCTATCCGAATAGACGACGGACTCGATGACCTGTCGCATGTCATCAATATTACGTGGGTCGAAATACTCGCCTGCGCTGCCTATCACCTCGGGCATCGAGCTGGTATTGCTGCTGATAACGGGGCATCGATGCGCCATCGCCTCCAGCGGCGGAATGCCGAAGCCTTCATACAGCGATGGATAAACCAGCGCTCTCGCTGATCTATAAAAGCCCCCCAGCGAGGCGTCACTCCCGCTCTTTTGCCGAACCTGATGCTCGCCAAAACCCAGAGTCGAAATCGCTTTCAATTCACTGGTCGAAAATTGTGGCTCGCCAAAAGCGACGATATCGAAATCGCCCAACAGCCTGCTCGAAGACGCGACCGCCTTTAGAAAGCCAATGAAATTCTTGTAGCTTCTGCTGCGTTCCCCGACGTAAAGAAGAAAGGGCTTACCGGCGAGAGCGGCCGGCCGCTTCACCTCCTCTGGTGGCGCCAATTGGTCAAAGCCGAGATGCACTACAGATACCTTGCTGGCTGACGTACCGTACAAGCGCATCAAGTCCGATCTTGTATTTTCCGAAATGCAAATGACATGATCGGCCCGATCGATCGCGATGCGCTTATTGGCTGCCGTGTTGTCGTTTGCCGCAAATGCATTTGGGAATAACTCGTGAACCATGTCATAAACTGTAATCACAGTGCGGCACGCTATTGGGGCCGAACGACGCTTTGAGAAATACGTCTCATGCACCAAATCAGGTTTCCATTTGGCAATTGCCGAACCTGATCGGAAATGGTTGTAGGCCAAGACAAACTGCCTGGTTTTGGGAGGATAACGGTGTATATGCCGGCCGCTAACCGTCTCTATCGGCAATGTTGAAAGATACATGTTTCGATGCAGCGGCGCAAAAATCCGGACCTGTTGATCCATGTCCAACAAACCCCGCGCCAGCCGGGCGAAATAGCGTGAAATGCCGCCGTACGATTGCAACACGAAGGTTTGGAAATCAAAGGCGATGCGCACTATTCGTTCCGCCCCGCCACGAATAAGTAATCCGACCACGTTTTGGGTGTAAGCCGGTATCGCAGCAACATCGGCAACAGCTTGTTTGCCCTGATCAACAGCTTCCACACTGCTTTATTGATCGGCTGATCGGTAATCAGATGATAAGAAACGCCGTTGCTCAACAAAGACTTCCCTCTCTCCTGAGCCAGTTTTTCCAATGTTCGGATTCTAAAGAAGCCAATGTGCTGCCCATGCTCCTTTCCGTAATACCACCAGTCTTCCTGTTTCGGTGCCGGATCCGCAATGATCTCTGTGGAAAACAGGACGTTCGGAGCGATCTCCAGCAACTTGTCTAGTTCTTCCGCGGGCTTTTCAAAATGCTCGAACGCCTCGAACGCCGTCACCAGATCCGCGGTTTCAGTTGCATGCTCAAACCCTCGGGCAACAAGGTTGTTGCAATGTCGATCCGACCACAACGCGTTGACGCCATAGTCGCGCAGCAGGCGAACCAGAATTCCATAGCCCCCGGCACAATCAACCAGGTTACCGTCCAGTTTTCCCAACAGCAGCAGCGTGGCCAGCACGATCCTGGCATTGGCCTGATTGCGCACCATTATTCCGGTATCGCTGTCATTTATCGCTTCGGCGTAAGCGCGCACTAGCCAATAGGGGGTTTCGGTTTGAACATAGCCGCAATTCCGACACTCGAAATAATTTACTTCCAGGTCCAGCAGTGCCCCGCTTTGAAGGTAGAGAGATTGGTTGCCGCATGCCCGGCAAATATCAGTGGGCATTTTCATAACGTGATTCAAAAGCAAGTTTCATGCAGATTTTTTCGGAAAGCTGCGCCATACGCTACCGTTGTTATTAACAGGTAGATCAGCGCTTGTATTATTATCATTGCCTCAAGCCCGAATTTGCCGATCGAGAATAGCTTCGCCGGAATTGACAATATTACAAAAACAATCACCGTGAATACCTGCGGCTTGACGATGCCGCACCCGTTCAGGAACATAGCCAAGGCATTGCCCGTTGCATCCAGTATTGCCCAGCTTCCATATGCGGCAAGCAAGACCAGGGAAACATTCACTGCATTTCCGGTCCAGATCTCGACCAGACGCTCACCCACCAATAACAGAACCGCCGCGCCCGCAAGGCAAAAGCCGCTCGTGCCGACCAAGGACGTCTTTAGCGTTCTTCGGATGAATGCTTTTTCACCTCTCGAATGCGCGTCGGCGTACGCCCCCCATAGCGGGGCATTTGAAATGCTCATGGGTTGCGTGACAAACTGAAACAGCCGTTGAACGATGCTGAATGCCGCAACCTGTGCCGCACCCAAGGTGCTCGAGATAATAAGACTGTCCGCCCCCCACCCCACCATGGTGCCGATTTGCAGAATGAAGAAAAGTCCGCCGACGTTCAGTAACTGTCCGGCTTCCGTCCGAGTATGCGATGCGATGCGACTCACGGTAAACAAGTTGCGCCTGGCAAGAATCAGCAGCAGGCCAAGATTCGCCAGCGATTGAATTCCCAGTGTTGCTGCGAGCAGATAGGGGATGCCCGCCTCTTGTCCGGTTGCAATCCAAAGGGCGAGTAATGAGATACAAGACCCCGCCACGCTGACAAAATGCGCTTCGAACGCGCGTTGCAGGCCGGCAAAGATACGTTGAATTCCATTGGTGAACAGGTTGAAACCGAACAATATGGAGAATACGGCGACGGTATTCAGAATTTCGGCGCGTACGCCGAAGTCTTGAACTTTGATCAACCGATCCCACGGCAATACACTCGCCAATCCATATAAAAGCGCACCCATGGCGCAACCCAGCGCAAACAAGAATCCCAATCCGCCGCTTATGGTTCGGCGTAATGCTTCAGGATTGTTTTGCGCCGCCACCTGAGCTACTTTGTTGGTGAGGGCATTGCCGACTCCCAAGTCAAGGAACGTGAGCATGCCGACGAAGCTGGCAATGGTCATCCAGACACCGAAGCGCTCCGCCCCCAGATAGCGGATGGTTAGGCTGACGGTGAGCACCATCACCAGCATCGAGATGCCGCGGCTCAAAACATTGGCGGCCATCGACAAGACGGCGAGCCGATAGCGCTCGTCGGAACGGCCTTGTTCGGAGGATGTATCGAAGGGGCTAAGCCTAAGATACCTGGTCAATGTGAATAGATTCACTGATGGGTTCAGGTCGAGCAGGAATAGGTGCGGCAGTGCAAGG
>ORMF010464565.1_pt1 | contig 13984 bp, 13 predicted proteins | sample 1779871 | NCBI WGS metagenome assembly ORMF01 (sample SAMEA104232316, study PRJEB22302) | groundwater metagenome | biome: forest; feature: aquifer; material: groundwater | place: USA | collected 2011-08-07 | depth 5.4 m | reverse complement strand
TTCGCTCGCAAATCGCGCTGGCCTGTCAGGGACGACAAGGGGGGTCCGACCCCCTCCGGCCCCGCCACTCCAAAAAAACTCTCTAGGCCTTCTGGGCTTAGAGAGTTTTTTTATTTGCGGTGGGGCCGAAGGGATTCGAACCCTCGATCTCTGCCGTGACAGGGCAGCGCTTTAAGCCAGCTAAGCTACGACCCCAAAAGTGGGTTATTTCTCTTACTCAGACTGAGGTCGTATCCGCCACGCTCTTTGGCGGATAGACCCCAAAAAACAGTTTTTAAATTCTATTCTACTTTGTCGGTTAACACAAGCACCCTGTTTTTAAACACTTCCAGGAAACCGCCTTCGACCTTGAAGGTCTGTGTCTTGCCCTCTGCGTCGCGGAACATCAGTTTGCCCTTTTCTATAGTTGTCACCAGAGCCGCGTGGTTTCTCAATATACCGAGATATCCTTCGGCGCCGGGGGCCATCATCGATACGACCTGACCCTCATAGAATGTTTCGTTGGGTGTGATAATTTTTAAGGTAAAAGTCATCCGGCCAGTTTAGCGGCCTTCTCGACCACTTCCTCGATGTTACCGACCATGTAAAAAGCCTGCTCGGGATATTCATCCATCTGGCCCTCGACGATTTTCTTGAAACCGGCGATGGTTTCTTTCAAATTCACGTACTTGCCCTTGGTGCCTGTGAAGGTCTCAGCGACGAAAAACGGTTGAGAGAGGAACTTCTGTATCTTACGCGCGCGCATGACCGTGAGCTTGTCCTCTTCTGAAAGCTCGTCCATGCCCAGGATGGCGATAATGTCCTGCAAGTCCTTGTAGCGCTGCAGCACCTTCTGCACCGAGCGCGCCACCGCGTAGTGCTCGTCGCCGACAATGCGCGGGTCGAGGATGCGCGAGGTCGAGTCCAGAGGGTCTATGGCCGGATAGATACCCAGCTCGGCGATCTGACGCGACAGCACGGTAGTCGCGTCCAAATGAGTGAACGTCGTCGCCGGGGCCGGGTCGGTCAAATCGTCGGCCGGCACGTAAATGGCCTGCACTGACGTGATTGAGCCTTTTTTGGTCGAGGCTATCCTCTCCTGCAGCTCGCCCATTTCCGTGGCGAGGTTGGGCTGATAACCGACGGCCGAAGGCATACGACCCAGAAGCGCCGATACCTCGGAACCGGCCTGCACGAAGCGAAAAATATTGTCTATGAAAAGTAGTACGTCCTGCTTTTCCTCGTCGCGGAAATACTCCGCCATCGTCAGCGCCGTAAGGCCCACGCGAAGACGCGTCCCGGGCGGCTCGTTCATCTGTCCGAACACCAGGCATGTCTTGTCCAGCACCTTGGACTCTTTCATTTCCATATAAAGGTCGTTGCCCTCGCGCGTGCGCTCGCCGACGCCGGCGAACACCGAAAATCCGCCGTGCTGGGAGGCGATGTTGCGTATGAGCTCCTGAATGATAACCGTCTTGCCCACGCCGGCGCCGCCGAACAGGCCGACCTTGCCACCTTTAGGATAAGGTGCCAAAAGGTCTACGGCCTTGATGCCCGTCTCGAAGATCTGTGTGGCCGCCTCGCGCTCGTCCAGCGACGGTGCCTGGCGGTGTATAGGATAAAACTTCTTGGCCGCGGGGGCCGGTTTCTCGTCGATGGGCTTGCCCAGCACGTTGAACATGCGGCCCAGCGTCTCACGCCCCACAGGCACCATGATGGGCTTGCCGGTGCTCACGGCGTCCATGCCGCGGACGATGCCGTCGGTTGAGGAAAGCGCTATGCAGCGCACCACGTTGTTGCCCAGGTGCTGCGCGACCTCAACGACTATCTCGTCAGCGGTCGACGCTTTGATTAGAATGGCGTCCAGGATGTTGGGCAGGTGCGCCGGCTCAAAACGCAGGTCCACGGTCGGACCGATGACCTGCACCACGCGGCCTGTATTCAGGGGTGCCTTCGCGCCGCCGTCTTTGGCGTCTTGAGTCACTTTCTTTTCCTCGATGTGAGTCTGCATGAAATTTCGCTCCTAAAGTAGTGAATGACGATTGTCTTTAAACCAAAACGCTGGCGCCGCTGACGATTTCCGAAAGCTCGCGAGTGATGGTGGCCTGTCTTGTCTTGTTCCTCAAAAGTTTGAGCGAGTCCAGTACTTCCTCGCCGTTTTCCGTCGCCTGCTTCATCGCGACCATGCGCGCGTTGTACTCGGAGGTCAGCGACTCCAAAAGACAGAGATAAATCTTGCCTTCCAGATAACGCGTCAAAAGCGAAATGAACACCGTGTCAAAATCCGGCTCGTAGATGTAATCGACACCGCCCTTGTCGTCTTTTTTTTGCTCCATCAGGTAGTTTAGACTGAGAAACGGCTGTACGCGGTTGGAGCCTGTGCTCCCGGGCCGGTAAGCCGTGTATAAAATTTCGACGGAGTCGGCCTTGCCCGAGAGAAAGAACCCCTTGAGCTCCTCGGTCAACGCCTTGGCCATTTTCAGGTCCACGGAGGCCTTCTCGGGGTACGCGGACAGCAGCGACGCGTGCCTTTTTTTGAAAAAATCACAGCCCACTTTACCCACGGGAACCAGGAATGTCTCATAACCCTTGTTCTGGTTGAGCCAGACCTGGGCAGCGCGCATCAGGTTGGTGTTGTAGGCGCCGCAGAGACCTTTGTCGCCTGTCATCACCACCAGCGCCTTTTTCTTCAACTTTCTTTTCTCGAACAGAGGGTGTGTCAGATTTTCGCCGGCGGCTCTGGACAGATTGGCGATGAGCTTTTCCATCTCCAGCAGGTAGGACCTCGACCTCGAGAAACGGCCTTCCGCCTTTTTGAAACGGAACGCCGCGATCATCTCCATGGCCTTGGTGATCTCATGGATGTTCTCTATGCTCTTCATCCGTCGCCGGATCTGTCTTAACGAGGCCATAGTTTACGCTTTTAAGAACTGCTGTTTGAATTCGCTGGCAGCGCGGTCCAGCCGCTGGGCCACCGAGTCCGTCAATTCTTTTTGTTTTTCCAAGTCGTTCACCACGTCCGGATATTTCTCAGCCACGAACTTGTGGAACCCGTTCTCGAAGGCCTGTATCTTGTCCAAGGGCACGTCGTCCAGGACGCCGCGTGTGGCGATATAAATGATGCTGACCTGCTGGTTCAGCGCCATAGGCACGTACTGGCCCTGTTTGAGGACCTCTACCAGCCTCGAGCCTCGGTTAAGCTGATCGCGAGTGGACTTGTCCATGTCCGAGCCGAACTGCATGAACGCGGCCAGTTCTCGGTACTGCGCAAGCTCCAGACGCAGTTTGCCTGCCACTTTTTTCATGGCCTTGGTCTGCGCGTTGCCGCCGACACGCGAAACCGAAAGGCCCACGTTGATGGCCGGTCGCACGCCGGAGAAAAACAGGTCCGACTCCAGATAGATCTGGCCGTCGGTGATGGAGATCACGTTGGTCGGGATATAGCCCGACACATCGCCGGCCTGCGTCTCGATGATGGGCAGCGCCGTGAGGCTGCCACCCTTCAAATCCTCGCGCAGCTTGGCCGCGCGCTCCAGAAGGCGTGAATGCAGGTAAAACACATCGCCCGGGAACGCCTCGCGTCCCGGCGGCCTTCTCAAGAGAAGTGACAGCTCGCGATAAGCGGCCGCGTGCTTGGTCAAATCATCATAAACCACCAACGCGTGCATGCCGTTGTAGAGAAAATACTCGCCGATAGCGGCGCCGGTGTAAGGGCTCAAGTACTGCATCGTGGCGGCCACGTCGGCCGGCGCGCTGACGATGGTGGTGTAGGCCATGGCGTCGTGCTCTTCCAAAATCTTGACCACAGACAGGACGCTCGAGGACTTTTGCCCCGTCGCGACGTAAATGCAGTACACGTCCTTGCCTTTTTGGTTCAGTAGGGTGTCTATAACCACTGCTGTTTTGCCGGTCTGCCTGTCGCCTATAATCAGCTCTCTCTGACCGCGGCCGATGGGGATCATGCCGTCCACAGCCTTGATGCCGGTCTGTAGAGGCTCTTTTACCGACTGCCTGGCCAGTACGCCAGGCGCCTTGAATTCTATGGGCCGGGTCTCGGTGGCCACAATGGGCCCCTTGTTGTCTAGCGGGCGTCCCAGCGCGTCGACCACGCGCCCCAGAAGCCCTTTACCGACCGGGATGCTGGCGATACGACTAGTACGCTTGACGATGTCGCCTTCCTTGATGCCGTGGCCTTCGCCGCAGAGCACGACGCCGACGTTGGACTCTTCCAGGTTCAGCGCGATGCCCAGCTCGCCGCCGGGAAACTCCAAAAGCTCGCCGGCCATGCAATCGTCCAGCCCGTACACGCGCGCGATGCCGTCGCCGATGGAGAGGATGGTGCCTGTGGACTCCATACGGACGCCGCCGTCGAACTGCTTGATCTCTTCTTTTAATATACTCGTGATTTCTTCAGGTTTCAGTGCCATGCCCTCTCCCTCAAAACGTTGCTATCTTCGTCATTTCTCTCTTTAAGGTCTCTATCTTGAATTTCACCGAGCCATCCAATACTTTATTCTGCATCCGCACCACCACGCCGCCGACCAGCGCGGGGTTTACTGCTTTTTTAATCACAAGCTTTTGTCCCGAAATTTTTTCAAGCCGCGAGACTATCGCCTTCTCGGACTGCGCGTCCAACGCCACGGCCGATTGTATCTCGGCCAGGCCCTCGCCCTGCGCCATGTCGGCGATCTTTTTGAAACTCACCGCTATCTCATGTATCAGGTTGAAACGGTTTTTCTCGAAAAGCAGTGTCAAAAAATCGAGTAGTGTCTTGTTTTTCGGATAAAGCGTCTCCAGGAGCTTTCTCTTCTGCTCGACCCTGAAGGAAGGGTTGTTCAGGAACTTTCCAAATTCGGGCTCGGCCTTGAGCGACGCCGAAAAAGACTCCAGCTCCGCCTCGACATCACGGTCATTTCCACGCGCCGCTACGATCTCAAAAAGCGCCCGGGCATAACGCTCGGCGGCCAGCCAGTCCTTCATCGCATCAGACCCTTTCGATGTCCTTGATAAACTCGTCCACCAGCTTTTGATGGCTCTGCGCGTCCAGACGCTCGCGGATGATCTTCTCCGTCATCAGACTCGAGAGCCCTACGATCTGGTCGCGAAGCGTAAGTTTGGCCTTGGCCAGGTCCTGCTTTATCTCAGCCTCGGCGCGTTCTACCATCTTTTGAGCGTCCGCGCGGGCCTTATCCTGTATGTCCTTGGCCAACACTAGACCCAAGTCCGCCGCCTCTTTGATCTTGAAGCGCGCCTCCTGCTCGATGTGCTCGAGCCGGTTGCGATAGTCCTTTTCCAGGTCTACAAGGGCCTTCTTCTGCCTTTCGATGTCGGTAAAAGCGTCATCGATGCTCTTTCTCCGCGCGTCGACGGCGCCCAAGAGTTTGCCCCAGGCGAAGTGCCTGAGCACCAGGAAAACGATGAAAAAGCCCAGGATCTGGACTATGATTTCGCTTAAAATAGGATTGTTCACAAAATGCCCAGCGAATTAAGCGCCGATTTTCCCCGAAAGCACGAACACGACGATCAGTACGTACAGCGTGAGCGCTTCAATCAGAGCGCAACCGGCCATCATGTTGACCAGCACCTTGCCCGACGCCTCGGGTTGGCGCGCTGTGGCGTCCATGGCACTGGCAACCGCGCGGCCCAGACCCACCGCCGAACCAAACGCGGCGATGCCGAGAGAAAGCGGGAGAAATATGGATAAAGCAGTTTGATAAGTCATTGAGTCTCCTTTTATTTATTTGTTATGTGTTAATCGCTAAATTTTGGGCTTCGGGGTCAGACCTCTTGGCGCCAAAAAACATAAAATGCCAACTTACCTATCGCCAAGGGGTCTGACCCCCAGGCTGAAGCTTTAATGAGAATGCGCCACCTCATGGCTGTGGTTGTTATGGGGCAGCATCATCGCGATGTAGACGGTACTCAGCAGCGTGAATACAAATGCCTGGATAGTACTGGTAGCGATTTCAAAAATCAAAAACGGCACCTGGAACGGGATGAACGCCGCCCCCATCGCCATACCTATAAAAACGGCGACCAGGATATGGCCGCCCATGATGTTGCAAAAAAGACGGAACGTGAGGCTGAAAGGCTTGGCCAGCTCGCCTATCAAGTGTATCGGCAGCATGAGCGGCACCATGATAAAACCGAAAATGTCACGCGGCGTCCCCGCCATGTGGTCGAGATAACCGATAACGCCCAGGTTCTTGATGCCCACGGACTGCACGTAAACGAAAACGATGAGCGCCAGCGCTACCGTAGTGGTCGGCACAGGAAGCGGCACGGGCCCCGGCAGAGTGATGGAGTTAGCCGTGTTGGACTTCATCAGAGGCACCAGACCTATGAGGTTCATGGTCAGGATATAAAGAAACAGCGTGCCCAGAAACGGCGCGTATTTTCTGCCCTGCGGCCCCAAGATACTACAGACAAAACCCGTGAGGGCTTCCACCACAGCCTCGCAGGCCGCCTGTAGTCGGCCCGGCTTGAGCGACGCCCGGCTGGATGCCTTGTAAAAAATGAAAAACAGTATGAAAATGACCAGCGCGCCATAAATCACGTTCTCGAAACGCAGCAGCATCTCCCCTGCGGAGCCACCGATGATCTGTGCCAAGAGCCCCACAAGATTGGTGGTATGCAGCGACCCGCCCCCGGAAGAACCGTGCGCCTGGCCGTGTGGGGCCGCCTCTGAGGCGTGATGCGCTGCCTCCGAGGCCCAGGCAACGGCCGAGCGGCCCGCGACACTAAATCCCAACATAGCCCCCGCCACCTGCATCAATTTGGTGTGCATCCCCGCGCCGCCGAAATTGGCACGCGCCACTCGGATGGCTAGCACCATGAAAAATAACGTGAGCCCGGTAAGCAGGCTCAACACAGGGAAAAAGCGTGTCTTTAAAATAAAAAATCCGGCTAGATAAAGCACCGGAAACTTTAAGACGGACAGCAACAGGATGCGTCCCTTTTTTGGCTCGCGCAGGTTCATGCTCATTTCAAAAAGTTGAAACAGGAAAAACACGTTGAGCAGCACCCAAAACGCGCCGACCATCACCCCGCTTGCCCACACGATACGGCCCAGCGCCAGCGCACTCAGAGACACAAGGCCGGAGCAGATCAGTCCGGACATGGCCACCGTTTTGAAAAATTGATTAGGCATTTGAATCCTTATTCTCTTTTTCGTCTTTTAAAATCTGCTTTAAAAGACGAATAATTTCCCGCGCCGAACCGACAAACCCCATAAAAACAAAGAGTATTGTGAACCACGGATACACGTGGGCCTTGCGGTCAATCCACCCTCCGATCAAAAATCCGATCGTCGGCCCCACAAGGAGTATTAGAGGGATGACTGTAAGGACGCCCAGTTGCTTGACCTGCCCACCGAAAGCGTTCTTATCGTCAGTCAAACCGTGAGAATCTCCAGCTGTTAGAAATAAAACCGACTTTCTAAACTTTTTTATGAGTAATTGTACTCAAAAGAAGAGATCGAGTGGCAGAGATCAAACGGGGATCTAACCCACTAATCGGCCCATTTTAACAATCCTCCTCTGCTTTGTCAATTGACCCGGAATCGGCCGCTCAGGACCAAAAAAACGATCATAGAAAGCAGTGTGACCAGAGAAACCGCCAGGCCTTGATACAGCGTTTGGGGTCTGTAAGTAAATTGGATTTCATGGGCACCGGCGTTTAATGACACGCCTTTAAAAAGGCCATCCACTCGCTCAAGCGTGGCCGGACGACCGTTGTCAAACACCTTCCAGCCCCTGTCATAGCTGTCTGTGAACACGAGCATACCCTTTTCCGGTGTCTTTAACGCCACTTTTACATTGTCAGGCTTAAACTCAAGAAGTTGGAGCTCAGCCAAGGCCTCCGAGGAAGCGGGCGAGCTCAGCGCCTCCTCAGTATCAGCGTAAACCCAGGGCTCATGGCTGAACGGCTGTTCTGTCACTCCCTGAAACACCGCGTCGAAATCGGTAAACCGCCTCACCTTGCGCGTGAAAAAGACGCGCGGCAATACGTTTTTATTCTCATACACCACCAACCCCTCGGCCTTGAGCACGGGCTCGAAGCCCGGTTCTTCTATCAGCCGGTGATCAGAGACCAAAACGTATTTCACGTTGAGCAGGCTGGCCACCGGTGCGTTCACCCACTCGAAATCCAACTGGCCGTAGCGCGAAAAAGGCGTCTCGAGCCTGCCGGTGAGGTATTTTTGCGTAAAATACAAATACCTGCCGCTGGTGATGGAATCCATGCCCCCTACGTCATACAGCCGGTAAGGGACGCTGAGGTTGGGCTTTAAAATATACTTTTGCACGCCTTCGCCGGGTTTGCCTGTGGTCTGCAGCGCCATGACACGGAAAAGCGATTTGTCCTTTTCTAAAAAGTCGGTGGTCTGAGTGGTCGGCCACACGTCGGCCGCGCTCACCGGCACTGTCACGAAGTTGCGGCCCACGATGAAAAGCTCAGCCGTCAAAACCAACAGTAAAATGCCCTTCAGCGCGCCGCGCTGGTTGCCGTTGAGCTGCCGCGTGGTCTTGGAAAGCACAACGAGCAGCACAGCGAAAAGAAGCGGCGGCAAAAGCATCCACACCGAGTCTATGGAGAGCACGTCATAGGCGCTTTGAAAAAGCTCGGCGAAGCGCCGCTGGTAATAAGGGTCCGGCGCCGACAGCCCCTTTTGCTCGAGCAGGGAAAAAAGCCGCGCGCGTAGCGGCTCTCTAAAAAAATAAAAAGCCGCCGCCGCGACAGTGGTCGGCAACACCAAAATAAAAAAAAGCGCCTTGGTCAGCCTGCGCGTCACCGTGGTCCACAACGCGTCGGAAAACAGCGCGTCGAAGGCATAGGCGGTGACGACAAAACAGGAAAAGGCGTAGAGTTGCCAGTATTTGAAAAACGCGACGTTGAGAAACTGTCCCAAAGCGCCCGGCACCAGCGCCGTGAAGGGCACTATCGTGTAGATGTGATACGAGAAGATCAAAAAAGCGAACGGCTTCACCTTCCTGCCCGTGCTTTTCGAGAAAAGTAGAAAACAGGACACCAGGCCCATCAGAAAAGGCAGCGTGCCCACCAGAACAGCGGAACCGAAAGAGACCTTGTCGCCTGTCATCTTGCCTAAAAATTTATAAAACAACGGGACCTTGTTCATCGCCGGGTACACGGCGGTGAGCGGAGAGAGTGGAAACTGCGCGCCCAGTCCCCCGCCGTTCAGCTCGGGCAGCCAGTGGCTTTGCCTAAAAAAATCCGCCGTCGGCCAAAGAATGAAGAATGAGACCCCGAGGAACAGGAGGATCACCGCCGCGTAGGCCGACACGTCCTTGAACAGCGTCCTCTGCCGCGGCGCCGCCCAAAAAAAATAAAGCGTGAACAGGATCAGCGCGTTGACCGTGCCGTGCACGTGTCCGGCGACTATCGACAGTAGAAAGAACAGCGGCGCGATGGCCACCCAGCGCGCGTCACGCGCCAGGCGCTCGGCGGCGATCAGCGCCAGAGGAAACGCCCAGATAAACGAAAGCATGGTGTCATAATCGACGAACTGTATGAGATGCGGACAGAGCAACAGCGCCACCGCCCCGGCCAGCGACGCAGGCGTTGACAGATCGAGGTGTTTCTTCAGGAAATAATAAGTGAGAAATGCCCCGGCCATGAAAAATAGCGCCAGCACCGCCACGTAGGCGCGGTAGGGCTCGGCCAAGAGCAGAAATAGGTTGAACGGCGAAAACACGCAGGTATTGCCGTTGGCTAAAAGAGGAAAACCGCAGAACACGTAAGGGTTCCACAACGGCAGCGTCTTCTCCCTGAGCGCCGCCTTCAGGTAGTGCTTGTAGGGAAAATAGGCCGTCATGTACTCAGTGCTGGGGTTGAGCGGGTTCAATTGGGCGGCCTCCGGGCGCGGGAAAGGCGCGTGGTTGCGAAAAATCCATTTGTTGTAATAGACCTTGCCGCTGAAGACCACCTCGTGGTGAAACGCCGCAAATAACATCGCGAGGAAAATATAAGGGGCCGCTTTACGCATCGGCCTATTTTTTCTTGATCGGAGGGATGATTCGCATATGAGGAAGAGGCACGATGAAATGCCCTCCGGATTTGAGATAGGCCTTCTCCTGCCGGAGAAAAAAATCGAGGAAATGCCACGGCAGCACCAGAAAATAATCCGGCTTGGAGCGTTTGGCCTCTTCCTCGCTCATAATGGGGATCAGCGTGCCTACGGTTTTTTTCCCGAATTTGTCGGGATTTTTCTCTGCGGCACCTTGGATCAGCCGGTAGTCCAGATTGAAATACTGAAGCAGCGTGTTGCCCTTGGTCGAGGCGCCGTAGACGAAGACCTTCTTACCGTTTTCCACTTCGCGCTTGATAAAGTGATACACCTGTTCACGCTCGGCGAAGATCCTGGCGGCGAAACGGAAATACGTTTCTTTGTCGGTGAGACGCAGCCTCTTTTCGCTTTTCTCCAGTGCCCGCACGCGCCCGAGACCCGCCGCCGGCGCGTCGCCGTCCTCATGTCTCACGTAGACACGAAAACTGCCGGCGTTCACGTCGTTGAGTTCTACGTCGACGACCTTCAAACGGTGACGCTTCAGCAGGTTTTGAAGTGAGATCATCGCGTAGTATTCCAAATGCTCGTGGCAGATGTTGTCGAACGCGTTCGCCTTAAGCATCAGCGGCAGATAGCTCATCTGTATGATCCAAAGCCCGTCGTCGTGCAGGCACTGCACGATGTCGGCGACGAATTTGTTGGGGTCGTCCAGGTCATAAAACATCGCTATGCTGGTGATGACCTTGGCTTTTTTATTGGGAAATTCGCGTTCGAAGGCGTCGTAGTTGAAATAATCGTTGATGATACCTGTGGTGCCTACCTGCGCCTCGTGTATCAGGTTTTTGGCCGGGTCGAAACCGACGAGCTTGAGACCCTTCTTTTTATACGATCTCAGAAGCGTGCCGTCATTGCAGCCGATGTCCAGCACCAGGTCGCCGCGATTAAGCGGCGTTCTCTTTTCGGCCTGGCGCGTGATGTCGGCCAGTGCCTGGCGCATCATCACGTTGGTCCCGGAGTGATAGTAATAAAAATTATACATCTTCGAGGGGTCCACCGAGTGCCTGAGCTGCAATAGGCTGCAGCCTCCCGGGGCAGGGTCACAGAGCACCAGCTCCAGAGGATAGGTCTCTTCCGCAGAGGCCGTACGGTCACTGACGAAATCGGAGACGTAGATGCTGCCCAGAGAAATGATCGTGGCCAGCTGATGCGACCCGCAGACGCGGCACTGCGTGATGGTTTTGACGGACAGGTGGTCGCTCACAGAGACTGCGGACCTTTCATCAGCACGGCTTGGCGCTCTTGGGACGGGGCACGCTGGGGAAGCATGTATTTTTGCCTACGCAGTTTCGCGTCGAAATAAGTCCATAAGAGAAGTAAGAAACCGGTCGCCGCCTCTTTCACTGTCATCTTTGAATGCCCACAGGTCCGGGCCGGAAGAACGATGGGCACTTCTTTGATTTTAAATCCGTTGCGGGAGAGAATGAACAGGCTTTGGAAAAAAAACGCATAACCGATGGCGGTGACACGGTCGAAGAGCTCACGCGGTATGCGGTCGAGGCGATACAGGCGGAAAGCACCGGACACGTCCTCGGGCATTTTCAAGAGATGCCTGGTAAGAAAATGCCCCGTGAACGTGACGGCTTTGCGGAAGGGGTCCCAGTCTTTCAGGCTGCGCGGGTCGGTGAAGCGCGTACCGGTGACTACGTCATGGCCCTCGGCGCGGTCGATGAAAACGGGGATGTCTTCGGGTTGATGCGTGAAATCGCAGTCCATGGTCACCAACGTTTCATAACCCCGGTCATAGGCCCAGTGTATGCCGGCCAGATGCGCGCCGCCGACGCCGAGTTTGCCCGCGCGGTGGATGACCTGCACGCGTGTGTCCGTGGCGGCGATCCCGTCGGCGATTTGGCCTGTGCCGTCGGGGGAGTTGTCATCCAAAAAAAGGATATCGGCGTCCAAAGCGAGTTTCTTGATCCTCGCGTAAAGGAGCTCAATGTTTCCGCGCTCATTATAAGTGGGGACAAAAATAAGTGTGCGGCCGCCCATGGTTTTTCCTATTATAGACGACACGCTTAAATCATCAAGAAATTAAACAACGGGAGTTTTACCTGACGGAGATGGGGACTTCCTGAGTGGCCGGGGCGGCCTTGGGTACTGTCACGGTGAGCACGCCGTCCTCGTATTTGGCCCTATGGCCCTTATCTTTGGCAATGGCCGGAAGCTGTACCAGCCTCTGCACGGCCTGACCGTCAGACTTGCGCTCGCCGATGACTTTGAGCGTGCGGCCTTCGACGATGCTGGCGCGTATGCTGTTTTTTTTGAGGCCCGGCATCTCCACCGTCGCCGTCATTTCCTTATCGGTCTCGCTGACGTCCCCGGAACCTGCCGCGGGGCTGAAATCGAGATTCTTTTGCATGGTGATCTCGCCTGTGTTTTCGTCGAATACGGGGATACCCTCTTCCTTGATCACCTCTTTCATTTCCCCGGTGATCTGCTTATACTGCGCGCTCAGGGCCTTGAGCTGCTGGAGATAGGCGCGGTAATCTACCTTGGCGCCGGCATAGGGGTCGGAATTATCGTCGGCGGCCCAAGCGTTCCCAACGGACGGCGTCCCGAGGGGAGACATTAAAACCAGTCCGATGACGACGAATACAATATTTTTTTTAAAAAACTGCAAATTAGAGTTTTTTGATCTAGGCATATTAATGTCTCCCCTCGGGACGCCGTCCGGTCAGCAGCGGTCAGGCAGTCAGCATGCGGCTGCCGGGTTTGGTCAAAGGGATGGCCCTGTCACGGCAAATCGGGCAGTCCTCGGGACGGTAAGTCTTGATGTTGATCTTAAGCAGCGAGTGGAAATCCTGCTCGAAGATGGCCGCGCCGTCGCTTCTGTCGACGATGGAGCCCACGGCCGCCACCTTGGCACCCGCATGCTTCACCAGCTCTATCACCTCATAAATCGACTTGCCAGTAGTGACCACGTCCTCGACCACCAGCATCTTTTCGTTTTTTTTGAGGGTGAAACCGCGCCTCAGCGTGAAAGTCCCGTCCACGCGCTCGGCGAACAACGAGCGCACTTTGAGCGCGCGCCCCATTTCGTAAGACACCAGCATGCCGCCCAGCGCCGGTCCGATCACGCCGTCCAGCTTCACGCCGGCGTAGCGCTTGGCCAGCTCCGCGCATAATTCGCCGGCCAACCAGGGTTTTTGCAGTACCAGCGCGCATTGCATGTAGTTGGGACTGTGCAGCCCGCTAGAGAGAAGAAAATGCCCGTTCAAAAGAGCTTTTTCGTCTTTAAAAATTTTAAGAACGTCTTTTTCCTGCATACGAGACCTATTATATCACAATTCCCAGGCGCTTTTGTAGCCGCGGGTCTCCTGGGCGTACTGTATGAAGTCCGCGTAAAATTTGAGAGAGGACAGCGTCGCGCTGTCTCCTATCACTATGAGTTTACGCCGCGCCCGCGTCATCGCCACGTTCATGCGCCGCGTGTCCGCCAAAAACCCCATCTCACCCTGCATATTGGAGCGCACCAGAGACACGATGATCAGCTCCTTTTCGCGGCCCTGAAATCCGTCGACGCTGTCGATTTCTATAGCGGGATGAGGCGAGAGGCTGGCCAGAAGCCTCACCTGGGCGCTGTAGGCGCTGATCACGGCGATGCCCACAGGCGGCACGCCGAAACCGAGCATTTTTTTGAGCTCGACGAGCAAGAGCTCGGCCTCTTCGGGGTTATAACGGCTCTCGCTGCCCTCTTCCAGCTTTTCCTCGAAACCCTTACCGGCCGTGTCTATGTACACCAGCGGCTCCTCAGTCTCGGCGTTTTTTTCCACACCGGGAAGGCCCGCCAGCGTCTGGTGCTTCACGGAATCGTCGGCGATGAGCATATTGTCGTAAAATTCTCTGGAGGAGAAACCCATGATCTTCTCGTTCATGCGGTACTGGCGCTCGAGCAGCACCTTGAAGCGCGGCTCAAGAATGCCG
>ORMF011581076.1_pt1 | contig 13985 bp, 14 predicted proteins | sample 1779871 | NCBI WGS metagenome assembly ORMF01 (sample SAMEA104232316, study PRJEB22302) | groundwater metagenome | biome: forest; feature: aquifer; material: groundwater | place: USA | collected 2011-08-07 | depth 5.4 m | reverse complement strand
GCGTCCGCCGGTCATGGTGTTGGCGCCGGTATCGCTCAGCGATACCCGCCAGTTTTCTGCAGTGGGATTGGAGTAGTCAACCTGGCCGTTTTTCAGGTGCACGGTCAGATCGCTTTGACGAGCGTGGTAATTCAGAAAGTAGTCCTTGATGACCTCGCCCTTGTAACCCAGCGCCAGCATGAAATCGCTGAAGCCATGGCGCTCGTAGATCTTCATGATGTGCCACAGCATGGGACGCCCGCCGATTTCCACCATGGGTTTGGGCCTGAGCTGAGTTTCTTCACTCAGACGCGTACCCAACCCACCGCAGAGGATGACTGTTTTCATGAATTATTCAAATCGGATAATGATGTGGACGGCTGGACGGCGTCAAGCAGGATGATTGTCGCCGACCAATGATGGTTCACTGACGTTCAATTGGCGCCTATTTCAGTCCTTTCGAATCGTTTGAGCATATTCTTGCGCCATGCGTTCTGCCGAAAATAATCGCCGATAACGCTGATAGCCTTTTTCTGCCTGCTCCTTTCTGAAATCTGGGTTTTTCAGAAAACTGACGACTCGATCCGCATAACCTGCAATATCATCCGGATCGACGCAAAATCCGCCTTCCCCATCCACGACCACCTCAGAAATGCCGCCGACACGCGTAGCCACCACCGGGATCCGGTTCGCCATCGCCTCCACGCTGGTCAACCCGAAAGACTCATAAGCCTGTGAAGCGACCAGCAGTAAATCCGATTGCTTCAGCATCGCCTCCACATCGCGGCGGAAGCCTTGCAGCCTTACATGGTATGAAAGACCATACAACTCCACCAAACGTGTTACCCGCTCAATTTCGTCCGGATAACCATACCCACAAATCACCAAATAAGCGGTCGGAATCTTGGCTACAACTTTTCGGAACGCCTGCAAGAGAAAATCATGGCCCTTCCGTGGCTCATAGGTCCCCAACATCATGCATATTGGGCTATCTAAAGGGATATCGAGTTCTTCACGCAGAGTAGCAGCCGGCGGCGCCATAGAGGTTTGCGAGGAAGACACTCCATTGTAAATCCAGGACACCTTGGCCATGCCCTCATCACCTATTCGCTTGCGCAATGACTCGGCGCAGACCCGGGATACGCTAATGATTGCTTTTGAATAACCGACAATAAGCCTATCGATCAGTTTACTCGGCCATTTTTCAAACCAACGCGGGGTAGTAGCTAAATTATGGAAATTGTATACGGCACGGGGCTTATTACTGGCGAAGATTCCCCACGCAATAACAGCAGCCTGACAGGTATCCCCGCCAGGATGCCCCCCGTTCACCACTACCAAGCGGTCCGGCTCGCCCCGGAAAAGAATAGCCCGCAGCGCGCCCAGGTAATACAAGAAGTAGGCATACCTAAGTAAAGGGGAAAACAGCCTGCTGATAAATCGCCGGAGGAGGCTTTGTTTTATCCTGAACATCAGGTCCGGAAAGGTGTGCAGCCGATGACGCACTATGGAACAGGGTCTGGAAAGGCGACTCTCGATGATTTCAATTCCGGGATGCAAGGCATTGCAAATGAACACCAACTCGTCCTCGGGGTACGGCCAATGATCGATTAGGCTAACCAGAAAAGAATCCAGACCGCCACAATAGGCATTCTCGGTAAAAAAGGTAATCTTCACGCGCGCTCTTTGGAAATGAATGCTCCCGCATCCTCAGCGCTTTTTCGTCAAGAGTGTGAATCCTTCGGCAAACTGGGAGGGATACCTTTTGATCATCCGCCGCCTCAAGATCAAGCACGGCAATAAATAACGTCCATAAGGCAAGGCAGGAAAGTGGTAGCTGAGATCCGATACAATCCGAAATCCTTTAAGACTGAGCAGCTCCACCAAGCTTTCATATGTAAAGAAGCGGATATGAGGGAAATCCCAGCGCTTCGCCCCGGGAAAATAGTGATAGGTATCAATGTCATTATTGAACAGGAACTTGATTCTGCCATGCAGCGAGAAATGATTGGGCACATGCACAAGCAGGTGGCCATTCGGCTTCAAGACCCGAAACGCTTCCTCCAGGACAAATTCCGGCCGCAGAAGATGTTCGAGCAAATCCTTGCACAGGCAGAAATCAAACTGCGCCTCTGAAAATGGCAATACGTCGGAATTGAAATCGGTGATTAATGAAAGAGACTCAAATCCCATGTCCTTGGCTTGTTGCAGAGCATAATCACTGCCATCCACACCATAAAGTTTGCATCCTGTTTTTTTTTTCGCTTCTGCGGCAAACACACCATTGCCACAGCCAATATCCAACATGCTTTCAAAACCGCCCAACTTATATAATACGTCTTGCCAAACAGGCGAAAAATAATTGGAATCCGTGTTGATCTTTGCGATGTCGTCAATGTATTTCGCCGAAAAATGGTCTTCCGGTAGTTGCCGATGCGGCCGTTGTGTATACAAGGGAAATTATCTTATGGATTCAACATATGCGTCTGATGGAAGGTTGCAAGGCAAAAATAGCCGCCGCCCCCAACCCATCTCAGAAATATTTTTTTTGGCAACACAAGTGCGGCCACACCCTTAAATCCGCGAATCAGCCAACGCGCAGCCTTCTGCTTCAAAGTGCAGCCCGGTGGCAGGGGAGGAAACGTATCGTCCATGCGGTAAACGTACAGCGACTCATAAAGCGGCGTGAACCCCAGTTGCCGGATAAAATAATAAACATTATTCGCATCGAACTCACGCAAATGCCCATTGCTATGAACGGAACTTGGGTACTCCTTCGGCCATACATAGTTATCGAAAACAGAGGACTCGACCGGCAATTTCACGATAAAGAATCGAGTAAACCCGGCTAGAGATGACACCAGTGTTTTACAATCCGGGACATGCTCCAGTAGATCGACGAGCAAGATACAGTCGACGCCATCAGGAATCGTCGAACGCAGGAAATCCAGATTTCCTGCGATATCGAGATGGGGAAGTTTGTAATACTTCAACGCTTCATCCTGGAACCTTTGGCTCGCTATCTCAATTGCTGCACCGGAATAATCAACCCCTACCGCCGCCTTAATGGTCGTCGGCAACCGTTCCTGGAAGCGCCGAAGCAAACCACCGTACCCACATCCAAAATCCATCACAAACCGGATTTGCTGGAGGAGATTCTCGGGTATACGAGTCGCGATAACATCGGCCTTCCGCATCGAAGCTTCAATGTCATAGTCGATTGCATCGGGTAACTTGCTTGACCAGGTCTCATAAAACCCTTCTAGGTCTTTGCGTTCCATTAAAACCCCGAAATCAATTCAGTTTCCTGACGACTGCAACATAATCAAGACACAGCCTATTACGCATTAATTTCACTCCAGAATATTTTCTGCGTAGTCGAATGTTCGGACGCATGCGTAGTCAAATAACCATATTTGTATTCCTCATAGCGGCCGCGGTTAACGTCCCTAATCACGATCTGGTCACCATGAGCTATTTCATCAACATTAAGGATCGTTGCGTCCAGGTAGGTGGCGGAATCAATGATATTTCTGACTCTTGTATTCTTGTACAATTGTTTCATTTCATCGGTATATACGAATAGAATTGGCTTATAGTTGAGGATTGCATAACAGTATGCAGTGCTGTGATGAGCCACGACAAAATCTGCATAATTCACGAGATCTGGTGTGCGGCCGCGATAAATCCTGCGTCCTAGAAATGTTTGCTCCCCATAGTTCGCCGTCGGATGGGCTGCGATGACGACCTTGATCCCACATTTCATTTCCAGCAGATCGAAAAAGCGATTGAGCGACCGGAAATAATTATACGCATTTATGGCCCCTAGCCCGTCAGTTCGAATGTCAAACTGAAAGGGAAGATTATTGTCGAGAAAAACGGCATAGCGTTCCCTGACAAGTTGCTTGCCATCAATTCTTGCTTTGATGCAATTATCGTAATCAATCAAATTTATGGGAACTACTCTCGCCGCGTAATGGCGGCCTGCCAATGGAATCTCCCCAGCAACAAGAATGGTATCAAATGGCTTAATCAATTTCAGTCTTCTATAGGTTCTCGCCTTCAGTGAGTTGTAGGCGTCTTTCGCAAAAACGATGGGGTTAGAAAATAACCTGCGCCACCGATTGGCGGTAGTTGGATGATGCCCCCAATCTATATATAGCGTCCGGCAACCATGTTTGCTCAGTAACCTATAAAGCTGTGTTGACGCGCCGCAATATGAAACCAGAATTACATAATAGGCATCATAGTTTTCAGGACGACTCAACAGCCCCCGAATTTCCCGATAGGTTCGAGGCGTACGCAGAAAATCCGTCTCCTTCGAACCGATCCGTCTTTCGCCAAGTAACAGAGGAGTAACATCCCAATATTCGACAGAGACTCCCTTCTCGATCAGGTAATCAATATACCAATCGCGCAAGACCTTATCGGATAAACTCATCCATGAAATATAGACAACTCTTCTCTTCAAAGCGGTAATATCTATGTTCTCAAAAGAACCAGGCATTGACAGAGGCGTCTCATTCATTTCAACAGTAATATCGCAGAAGTGGTCAGCAGACTAATAACCCGGCTCACGCATACTTCCAACGGCAATTCGGCAGTATTCAGGATAAGTGAAGGCTCTATTGGCTCCTCATAAGGTGACGAGATCCCGGTAAACTCCGGGATTATCCCTTGGCGTGCTTTCTTGTACAGCCCCTTCACATCGCGCTGTTCGCAAACTTCTATCGGGCAGTGACAATAGATTTCAAGATAATCCTGTTTGCCCATCAACTGCCTGACCCCCTCGCGGTCAGCCCGGAACGGGGAAATAAACGCAGTTAACGTAATTACGCCACCCTCCACGAAAAGTTTAGCCATTTCGCCGATGCGGCGGATGTTTTCCTCGCGGTCTTTTTTCGAAAAACTCAAGTCGGCGCACAAACCGTGCCGTACATTGTCGCCATCCAGAACAAAGGTGCGGCAACTCATTTGGTAAAGCTGTTCTTCGACGGCATGAGCGATGGTGGACTTGCCGGCACCGGACAGCCCCGTAAACCATAGCAATGCGCTTTTATGGCCGTTTTGCCGCTCGCGCCTTTGCCTCGTCACCGTGGCTTGGTGCCAAACTACGTTAGGAGAAGAGGATATTGTCAAATTAGGTGTATGGCGTGATGATCAGGCGGCTGCTTTGCGAACTTTGTCTTGTCCTTTGCTTCGGGAATCCATTTTCTGTATGACTTCTATCTAGCCCATCCCACCTAACCATAACCCCATACAGCATTAATTTCTCGGAATTTGCGCAGTTCGTCGTGTTCAACAGCGTCTGAGAAATCGTCTTCAGCGTGCCGCTCAGGGATTGCGCTCAACGGCCTGACAGACCGGATTCCGGATTCCGTCAAATCCGTGAATTCTGTTGACAAAAACGTCGCGGCTTCTCTCATCACGTGCAGCGGGTTTTTTCTCAACTCCTCATACTGGATTATGTGCAGCCTTTCTTTCAGTGACGCTTTGCCCTTAATTTGGAGCGCGGCCTCTACGTCAACCCTCCATAAATAGCAGGCGCGGGTTGCCGCGTTCATTTTTGTCCATTTCTCCGCGACCGAATCCTCAACCAGGGACGGAACCTTTTGCCCGCCAACCAACTTGTACGGCCAATAGTTGTCCCTAAGGCCTTCATCGGTTAACCACCCCTTCTTCAAAATGGAACGCACAACGTCACGCCCGTCCCTGACGATGATAATAAACCTGGACTGCGGCAGTGCCGTCCCAAAAAAAGGAATCCATTCGCTCACGCTCGGCATCTTGACTGCAAGGCGCATATTTTTTTCGGCGATATACTTAACAGCGTCGGTTCGATTCTTTATGTTTTGCCATCTTGAAAGGAGTTCCTCCCAGCGAATGGACTTAAGCACCAGACTTTCGTCTGACGGGCGGAGGTTAGCTCGTCTACCATGCACCGACTCAACTAGTAATTCCTCATGCAGGTAGGCCTTCAAAAAACAGGAGGCCACGGACTGCGACAATACCTTCATGGATAGCAAGCCGGTCAACAACCAAAGCATCGGCGGCTCGTGATGGTACTCGATGTTGCCGAGCGTGCTGATCAGCTTACCTAAAAGGCTGGTTCCCGATCTTGGCGCTCCCGTAATGATAATGGCAGTTGCAGTATTGTGTTCCTGCACATCCGCCAGCCCGATACTGATGTCAACCATGTCGTTCTCTTGGTCCTTTCGAAGAGCTTTCCTGCACTGATTCTGCCGTCCGTCGGCGAACCGATCAATGCCATCGCGATAAAAACAATAGCAAAATCAACTAACCAAATGTGTCATTTCCCACTTGCCATACCGTTTGGCCCAGACATTCGATTTGCTCCGATAAAAATCCATTACATCCCAAAATACCTGCTCTGTAATATTGAGGTAATTGAGCATCCACGGGAAGTGTTTTTTCGGGAATTCATGGTCATATCTGTGAACCAACGCCACCCCTTCCTTCCGGGTAATGTGGTGGCGGCGGATATCCTGTTGCGCATCTCTCGAGCACCGCCCCAAGCCGAACTTCATGTAACCGAGGTAAAAATGCAAACCGTCCATTTTATCGTCGAGACTCGCATACTTGGTATAAGTCGATTCGGTCCGCCCCTCGTCATTAAGGTTCAGCCCGGTATGTTTTACGGCGTAATAAAAGTTCTCCTGTGGCGTCCATTTTTCATAATACGAGAACCAATGCATTTCCAGGCCCATATCTTGAATTACTTCGGGTGGCGGCGGCATGTACCACTGCAAACTTGAATTTTCGAGGTCTGTTTTGGAAAGCAGGCCTCGATCCAGTCCCGCTCTCAATAACTCTTTTAGTCCCGCACCTTTGAAATACTCGGTTTCCCAGTCCTCGGTAGTCTCCTTAGGCGCGTTCTTATACTTCGCGCTGCCGCCGTACTCGAGTTCCCCATTCTCCCCGTAAAAAATGAGCTTGATGCCGAATTTCTGGGCAAGATGGTAGGCCCAGGCCTTCTGCCCATAAGTGAACGGCTGCCACGCGTCCCCCACCACTTCAAATGCCACTCGGGACAGCTTCCTATGCAGATCACCATCCGGCTGGCCGAGAATATTGAAGAAGCCGGCGTCGGTAAAAGCCTTCAAGTTTTTCCATCCAATGGATGTCCAGTCAAAAGGCGCCCAGGTTACACACAAAGGATGCATGCCAAATCGGTGCTTTAGCTGATGCGCAACAAACCCGCTGTCCTTGCCGCCACTCCCCGGCACTACGACGTCATAAGCTCCATCGTTACGCCGGAATCTCCTGCAGAGTTCCACCAATTCCTCGTAACGCGCCTCCCAATCAACAGCGTGGTCCTTCTCATAAGCCCAGCTGCACGCGGAGCAGATTCCATTTTCATCGAGCTCAGTGCGCGGGCGTTGATTTGATACCACGCAGTTCTTGCAAAACCGAACCTCTTTTGGAAGTTCATCAAGCTGGCGGTCCAGAGTCGCAATCTGCGTCATTGCATGGCCCCTAAAAGTCCAGGAAATTCTTGAGTATTTTCAGTCCGTCCGCTGCGCTTCTTTCCGGGTGGAATTGAACACCGAAAATATTTTCACGGGCAATGACAGAACTATATTTCTGATTGCAGTACTGGGTGTAAGCGATAGTGTCATGGGCAGATTCGGCTTGAACATAGTACGAATGTACGAAATACATGTTTGCACCAACCGGCACATCCCGCAGAATTGAATTCTTCCAGGAACGGGATGCCTGCCCATTTCCCATCAATGCGTTCCAGGATATCTGCGGAACCTTGCAAACCATTTTTCCATCCTGATTCGAAATGAATTTCAAAACCTTCCCTGGAATCAAATCCAGTCCTCGATGAATTCCATCCTCTTCGGACTCAGACATCAGAAGTTGCATCCCCAAGCAAATGCCCAGCAGCGGTCTTCCGGCGTCCCTGAATCGATGTATTGCTGTCTCGATTGATTTGTTGCGCAAAACCTCTATACCTGGGCCGAATGCGCCCACCCCAGGAAGAATCAACCGGTCAGCAGATTCTATTTCCCGAGGGTCCTCGGTCACCTTCACCTCGGCACCAACCACTCGCAAGGCAGTTTCCAGATTGAAAAGATTGCCCAGACCGTAATCGATGATAGTCACAGATTTCATTGCCCTGCACCTCGAACCCACACCCCGTCGCCGGCCATCTTCTTCTTCACCTGACGTATCGAAGCCGGCTCCACCATGATAGCTTTCTCACCACCATAGCCGTGGTTCAGAAAATCTATATTGCCGGCATCAATGTCTTCTCCCATACGCAGCTTATTGCTGGTTTCCTGCATCGTCTTACGCTCCGGTTTTGGCTTGGCATAATGATAATGAAACATCGATGCGGCGCTTACCGCATCCGCGCCCGCTTCGACGACCGCCCTGGAAAAATCACCGACACGCCCCGCGCCTCCGCATGCAATTATCGGAACATTCACGCGAGATGAAACCTGCTTAATCAATTCCAGATCGTATCCCGAACCCATCCCTTCGTTGTTAATGGATGTAAGGAGTATCTCTCCAACTCCAAGTTCAACGACGCGTTGCGCCCATTCAATGGCGTCAACAGTGGTCGGTTCACGTCCATAATCTACCCAGCACCGATACTTGCCGTCAGCTCCGCGAAATGCTTCGATCGAACTCACGATGCACTGTGAGCCAAACATTTTCGCCGCTTCGTATAGCAGCCCGGGCCTTTCAATCGCCGCAGTATTAATGGCGACTTTATCCGCACCGGAACGCAGGATCGTCTGTATATCCTGCACCGTCCGGATGCCGCCCGCCACCGTAATTGGGATAAATACCTTCTCGGCAACGCGCTTCAATACGTCGACAAGCCCGTTGCGTCGATACAGGCTCGCCACTGCATCCTGATAAATCAGTTCATCGGCGCCTTCCGCATAATATAGCTCTGCGAATTCGTCGGCGATGCCAAGCACCCGGTGCCCATCAAATTGAATGCCTTTTATCAGGTTTGGGCCCTTGATATCCAAACGTGGTATCACTCGGACTAAATTGATCATCCTGAACCACTGCCTGCAATGAATTCAACATCAAAACGTTTCATCGTCCTATCCATTCTCCATGCTTGGCAGCCCGTTCGGCGGCCTCGATCAGCCACAATGTCTCAGTCCCCTCGGCCAAGGAGCAGATGGTCTCCGAACGTCCGGATAGGATTGATTTGTGCATTTCCCGGTAAGTGTAATCCCGCTCTGTGGTAAATGATTCGATGTCGCGATCTACTGTGATGGTGCCTTTGATCAAATCAGCCTCGATAGTATGCCTCGACGTATTTACGAGGACGGTCCGACGCGCCAAACGGTCCAGATAATTCAATTGCAGCGTTACAACTGGGCAGGAAGGCGTTACCAGCATGAGCGCAAAGATGTCATCGCTAGTGATTTCCAAAGAACTGAAGTGGCCCCCAAGCGCGCTCACACGCTGCCATCCGCCGAGCATCCATGTAAGGTAGTCCAGTTCATGGCTAAGATCCCTGAGCGCGCCTCCACCCCGGTCGGCGCGGGCGGAATAGGATGCACGGTAATCGCTCGCCGGCCTCCAGTCAGGTAGGTATTGCCCGACGTAGGCTTGCACAGACAATATCCTCTCCCCCTCAAGCAGCGTCTTGAGCCGCTGAATGACTGGGTGAAACCTGAGGTTGTAAGCAACGAATGCCTCACGAAAAGTATGCGCCGGAACCACCATGCTGCAGGAGAACAGGGGTTTCTCCACCAAGACGATTCCCGCATAGCCAAGTCGGGCAAGTGCCGATAACGCATTGTGGTGTTCGTTGGTCGAATTGGCGATGACCACATATTCAGGTCGCTCTGTCGCGAGCGCATCTGCCAGGTTGGAATAGGCAATCGGGAAGTCCATCTGGCGAGCGCTGACCACTCCCGTGCGGCAACCAAGTTCAGTCAAAAGCCGCGCATGACGCGCCCCAATGGAGCCATACCCGATAACCAGCGCAGTCATGTACAGTCAGCCCCATACTGAGCATTCCGGATGCGTGTGGCGTCGGGACAAGCGTTTTCACAGGAATCCGGCTCGCGTCTGCGCGCGCGGGATGTCACCATACCCCCCACCCCCCATCTACAGCCAGATTCTGCCCCGTCACATAAGCTGACAAATCACTGGTCAAATAAGCTATTGCGCCCCGGAAATCGTCTTCGGTTGCCATGCGGCGCAGCGGAGTGCGAGCTTTGTAGCGCTCAACAAAACTTGCGGGTTGGTTTCTGAAGACACCCCCGGGCGAAATAGAGTTCACACGCACCTGCGGCGCCAAGGTCGTAGCCAGCCACCGTGTCAACTGGACCAACCCCCCTTTTGAGGCAGCGTAAGCGGCAGGATTGCCCATCGCCGTGCCCTCGTAAAGGCTGTAATCCGGACCGTAGCACGCGTACGTTGATCCGATGTTGATGATACTGCCGCCTTTGCTCTGCTTCAGCAGCGGTGCCAAACCTTTGACCAAATCGAACGCTGCAGTCAGGTTTACCTCCAACGCGCGACGCCAAGTCTCGACAGTCTGCTGTTCGAAGCCGGTAACCCATCCCTGCAGGTCGGACGTTCCTACAAATGCGGCGTTATTTACCAGCACATCGAGTTTCCCGTCCTGCTGGCGCACCGATTCGATCAGGCGGTTGCGATCATCTTGGACTTCCAGGTCACATTCGAAAATCCGCACCTGTACCTTCCAGTCCTGCTCTAAGTCCTGAACCAGCAGCCCGTAGTCCGAATCAGGCCTGTCTACCAAGAACAAGTTGGCGCCCAGTTCAGCCAAGGTCTGGGCAATGACGCGGGCGATGTGACCGGCAGCACCGGTTATCAGCGCCTGCCTGCCCTTGAGGCTCATTAGTTCCGTAACCGTGGTCATGGGTCCTTCCTTAACGTGTAGCAAGCAGGCATTCAGCAATTCTGAAATCCAGAGCGGTGTCGATATCCAACGCCCGCTCAGGCGGGACATACACCTGTCGTACCCTTCCTTCGAAAGTGCCATTGTGGGTCATGACAAACTCCGGCCGAGCCACATATGCCACCGTAGTCATGTCGTAGACCACCGGAGCATCCTGACGTCGTGTGATCGATGCTTCAGGCGGAATGACCAGGCTCACCGTGCCATCTGCCTGAACCTTGACCATGTTGAAGTACGGACTGCGATGTGCGTCCGTGACTGTGATCACTATGTCCGCGTTCCCCGTCTCATATTCGTCCAGGCAATGCACCAGATCCTCAACAGCGCGCAGCGGTGCAGTGGCCGGAACCACAATCAGCGCTGCAGGATACGCGCCATCGGTTTCCTTCAGATAACTCAGGGCGTGACGCCAGACCAGCCACTCAGGGCTATTGTCCTCTGCCAGCTCAGCGGGCCGCAAAAATGGAACCTCTGCGCCCGCCGCCCGAGCCATCGCGGCAATCTCCTCGGAATCGGTCGAAACGATGACTCGCGCAATCCGCCTGACCGCCCTCGCGTGATCGATCGACCAGGCGATCAGCGGACGGCCAGCCAGGGGCCGGATATTCTTTCCTGGCACCCCTTTGGAACCGCCCCGCGCACAAATCAGGGCAACATATTCCATAAACCGTCTCGAAACATCTGTCGATACTTTATTCTTGCGAATGTTCGGCCTGCACCCGCATGAGGTCTTCGACGCGCCCGACATCGAGCCAGGGCTCATGCATCGGATAGATGATTGTGCGTGCAGTACTCTCCTGCAGCCGGCTGAACAGCGTCGGCATATCGCAGTGCTCGCCGGCGCCCAGGGCGTCGAGTGCACGAGGCTCCAACACGTAGATGCCGGCATTGATATGGCTGCGGGCGATGGGCTTCTCCTCAAAGCCGATGATGTCGACACCCTTGGTGCGGACCACACCAAAGGGATGCTGCCACTCGTGCAAGCGCACGGCCATGGTGGCGGTTGCGGAATGCCGACAGTGGAAGTCGAGCAGTTCGCCGTAGCGGATATCGGTCAGGACATCCCCGTTGGAGACCAGAAACGGGGCATCAGGTCTCGGGTTCAGCAGGCCGATGGCCCCGGCGGTGCCCATGGGCGATTCTTCACGCAGGTAGTCGATATGCACTTGCCACCGGCTACCGTCGCCAAAATAGTCTTCGATCATATGGCCAAGATAATGAATGGCCAGCACGAAATGCCGGAATCCCTCTGCCCTCGCCCGTTCGATGATGTGTTCCAGCATCGGTTTGCCGCCCACCGGCAGCAAGGGCTTGGGACAGTTTTCGGTATGGGGCCGCAAGCGGGTGCCTTGGCCACCGGCCATGATGACCATCAGATTGGAGCGTTGGCCCGGAACCAGCAGTTCATCCCACAGGTGTAACCCGACCACGCGCCGGTCTTCATCGACGACCGGTAACTGGTGGATCTTGTTGATCTGCATGAGTTGAAGCACCGTGTCGCTGCTCAACTGGGGCGGCACGACCAAGGGCTCGCGATAGATGATCGCGTCTATCGAACTGTTCAGGTCCAAACCCCGCAGCAGCCCGCGCCGGATATCCCCATCGGTCAGAGTGCCAAGCAAGACGCCATCGGGCGACACCACCAAGGCAATCTGCAGGGCTGACTTGTCCAGATTACGGATGGACTGCCGCAAGGTGGCATCGGCAGGGATCAGGGCATTGCGCCAGTTCTCTGTGCGCAGAGGTTTTCTGTTATCGGTCACGGCGTTGCTGGCATTCTCATTTATGGGACCTTTCGGTTCGCGCAATTACTCCAGATCATGAAAGGATTTTTTCAGGATGGATTCGAGTGGATAGTCCCGCAGTACCCGCACGATCTTTTCGCTCGCCCCGCCCTCGCCATAGGGATTGCGGACAGTCTTTAGCGTCGCCTGAAAGGCAGGCGAATAGAGCCGCTGCAAAGCCGCCGCAATCGATTGCCGATCCGGGCTGCAATCGATCACGCTCTCCGCCTTGAGTCGCCCGCGCTGGCGGTCACCGATATTGATCGTGCCCTTGCCAAAGCTGGGTACTTCGATTAAGCCGCTTGAGGAGTTGCCCACCACCCCGTCCACATGCCGGATGCAGGAGAGATAACGCAACTGCCCCAGGGAGGTAAAAACCCGCGCATTGTCGTGAGCAGCGACAAACCGCTCAACCATGCCAAACAACACCCGGCTTCCGGTGTCGGCATTTGGCATGGTGAAAATCAGGCGTGTGTCCTCCAGGGGCTCCAACGCGGCGAGCAATTCCGACATCTGCTGGCTGGATGTTGCATTTTCCAGAGTCACCGGATGGAAAGTTATCAAAAGGTTCCTGGTCCCCAATTCAAACCCGAGAGAGACTTCCAATGCCTTGCGATCTAGCAAAGTGAGCTTCTTGATGTTGTCGATGCCCAGTCCGCCCACCAGGAACACCCGGTCCGGGTGCTCCCCCAACTGGATTACCCGTTTTCGATATTCCTCCGTGGCCACGAAATGCAGGTGGGACATCTTGGTGATCGAGTGGCGAATCGCCTCATCAAATGCGCCTTCGGTGGCTTCACCCCCGTGCAGGTGCGCTACTGGAATACGGGCAACCATGGCGGCAGCAGCAGCGGAAAAGATCTCGAACCTGTCGCCCAGCACCAACATCAAATCCGGCCGAAGCTGCTGCAATGCCTCGCCACACCCGATCAGACCCAGTCCCATGGACTTGGCCAGCCCGACCGGGCTATCGGAACTGAGCAGCATCTCCACCTTGCGGTCGATGAGGAATCCGTCCTGTTCGATTTCACGGTAGGTCAACCCGAATTCCGGCGAGAGGTGCATGCCGGTAGCAATTATCTGCAGTTCGAGGCCCGGTGTCGCACGAATGCCTTCCATTACCCAGCGCAACAAACCGTATTCAGCGCGGGTCCCGGTGGCGACGCAGACCTTGCGGCTCATAGCTCGATCAGCTCATCCGGCGCAAAATCACGCGGCGCTTTGCGACCCAGCACTTCATCCCAGCGCATTGGCGAGATCCCGTTTCCGGGGCGCTTGGCAATGAGATT
>ORMF011867169.1_pt1 | contig 13991 bp, 10 predicted proteins | sample 1779871 | NCBI WGS metagenome assembly ORMF01 (sample SAMEA104232316, study PRJEB22302) | groundwater metagenome | biome: forest; feature: aquifer; material: groundwater | place: USA | collected 2011-08-07 | depth 5.4 m | reverse complement strand
GTGGATTCCGGCACAAATCTGTCTGGAACAGGTTTGCATTAACCCGAAGGGCGTCAGGCAGGATAGCCTGACGTGAATCCCTGCCGGAATGACGGTGATACGATTTGTGCGTATACCTATAACTTATAGGCTAGAAAAAATTAACAATCGAAGTTATCTTTTACCCGTATCAGTCATGGCGTCAAGGATTTTGATTTTATCTTGAGAGAATAGAGAGCTTAATTTTGGTTTAAAAATTCATCTGAATGAAATGGTGTTAATGGTCAGTTAAACTGAACCGTTGACAACGCGTCGCTATACTCTCATCGGATGGTAACAACTTTTACTGGGGTATACATTGGGGACTGAAGGGCTATGGACGCTATTATATATACCCGTACTATGTGGGAATATGACTCCCCATTCATATTTCGCCAGACCTTTCTTTAGTGTGGCTGGTTGTATTTCTGCTGTTTGGCAGTTAATTACAAAAACAAAGATCGATGATACTGAAGGTAAAATAAGTGTTCATCGGCAATCCAGCGCAAACATAAACCAGAATTCAAACCAAGCGCATCCCGTTGATCCTGGCTTAAACGTGGCGAGATGATGATTTTTCCGGTGTCGTCAAAAGTTATGAGGCAGCGGTCAAATAGCGCATCTAGATTAGCGCTGAGCAAAAAGCCATTGAACACATCCAGGCGTTCGGCATCGTTTGCGCAATCCGCCCAAGGTTTGGCATGACTGGCTCGCAATACTTCAGGCACTGCAATACCGGTTACCGCACATGATCCGCCCCAATAATTGAGCATTGCATTACGGAACGCATTCTGCCCAATTCTTTGGCGAATCATGCGTTCAACTTCTGTACCTTTAATAGTATTGGCAGGAAATTTCGCCAGCTCTTCCTGAACCTTGCATTCAAAATCAGTAGCAGCTTGATTCGGTAGCGCTTGAGCGAGTTTCGCAGCTCTTCGTAGCAATTTAGCCAACTCATCGATAGTCGACACTACAAACTTGCCATTTTGCAATGGTATTGACGTGAAACTGCGAACCAACTCGGATGGTAATAACCTGGGAACAGCCGAGTTGACTTCAAGCAACCACTTACCTCCTTCAAAAGAAATAGCAACTTGGGCGCGATGTCGAGCTGAACCAAGCAACACCTCATCATCCAGGTTGGGGAGAATGTTCTCAAAGCCATTCTCATGACCGGTTTTTTCTATCAAGGCGCGTTGCAATATATTCATCAAGCGTTGCAATTCATACTATACAAACTGCGGGATTAAGCAAAAATCGCAACTTATCCAACCTCTATTGGCATCGCCAGATCTGTGGAACACCCCCAAAACGCAAATGCCCGACAGACTATTATTAGCAAAACTCACAACAGCCAATCTTCCAGCTTTAAACCGGGCGCTCTGGCAAACTCACGGGTGTTATGGGTGGCAACGGTCAGGTCGTGGGCAACGGGCGATGGCTGCAATCTGCAAATCATAGGGGCCGATCGGTGCGCCTTGGCTGGCCAAATGGGCGCGGATGTCGCCAAAGTGCTGCGTCGCTTGACCCGCAAAAGGTAAACTTGGCAACCATTCCAATAAGGTTAGCAAACGGGCGCGATTCTGTTCTTGTCGAGCGCTCTTGGCTACGCCAAACCATAGCTCAGCTTCAACCGGCGCACCACAGACCCGCAACGTGGATCGGCCAACACGGCGCACATGATTCAGCATCTGAGGATGCTCTTTCAGCAATGCAATGGCCGCATTGGTATCCAGCAAATAGGTCATCAGTCCAATGCCTCGCGCAGGGCATCAACACCCAAATCTTCGTCGCTAATGTCATCGGGGAAATCTTCGCTCAAACCACCCGCTATGGCGGCGAGAAAGGCTTCTGTGTCGTTCTGCTGATTTGTGTTGGCTGGTACTGGAGCGTAACGCTGTTCCAGAAATTCGATGAAATCGAGCGCTTCACGGGCAGCGGCTTCGGGAAGCTTAAGGCTGTGTTGATAGATAGTTTCGGCTAGAGTCATGAGTTTTATTTCCTGTGGGTGAGGCGTTAGCATCCAAAAAAGGCGGTTTAACGTCCGTTGTCGTCATAAAGGCTGTCCCGCGATAAGTTGGTTTCAGGCCATTGCCCAATGGACATAGCTTTTGGTAACTGATTTATAGGCTCTGGCGGATAAGTTATTGCCCAATCAATTAGCATCGCCAATACTTCCGGCATGGTTTTTTGTAATCGTTGCTGCAATTGGGTCAGGCGTTCGCTGTGGAGATCATCCAGTTCGGCTTTTATGTACATGGGGAATTATCCTCTTTAATCAAAATCGGCACTCTAGCATAGACTTTCTTGGTCAATTCCGCATCCATGCGTGAGCGGAACACCGGGCAAGTGAGCGTGTTGGGATTGATGCGGCTAAAGTCTTCGGCAGTTAACGCAAAACGGCGGCGCGAATCGGCGAGTTGTGACGTATTGGTCAGGAAAAAGGCGAATTCAGCTTGTTCGGCATGGCCCAGCGTCAGCAGGCAGAATTTCATACGGCTATCGACTGCGGCAAAAATCTTTTCGCGGTTTTCAAAATCATACAGGCTGGCGAGTTGTCCGTTTTGGGCAATATGACCGAAAAAGGCTTTGGTAGAATCATCGGTGGCGATTCCGGTAGGCACGATAAACCCAGCTCGCCCTGTCTTACCGGTAATCTGGCTGATAGTTTCTGCAAACAGGGCATAAGTATTCACATCCCCAACACCCGTTAATGGGTAGCGCCCGCCATCAACGCATTTAATATGGGCAAATATGCTCGCCGCCTCGGCAGTACGACGGGCGCTGATAAATTCCTGGTATAGCCGCTGTTCGGCTTCGCATTCCTGCTGCGGATGTTCCAGTTCCGGGTGAAGATTGTGAGCTAACAGGCCTTGTGCCAGCCAATCAATCCGTTGCCCGCGTTCGGCTTTATTTTTGGCTTCGGCGATAAAACGGTTACGTGTAGCAAAAAACTCCTCTTCTTGCAGCTTGATTCGCTCCCACGGCGGATTACCTAAAACACAATCAAAACCGCCTTTGGCGTAGACTTGCGGAAACGCCAACGGCCAATGCAACACACGCGCTTTAGCACACGCTTGTCGCGCCATTTCCAGGCGTTGACCTTGATAAACGCCGGTCAATTCTTCAGCAGTTTGTTCAGTAAACAATTCCAGAAACAGGTTTTGACTGGTCGGGGTTACGACTTGCGTATTGATATCCGTTTTGGGGATTAAGAAAGCGCCAACCAAGAGATTGGCCGCATTACCCAAACGATTATCTTTGGCATTTTGTAAAAATGTCCGGTACCCGGCTTCTTTGAGGGCAATATCAGCGGTGCTGATGTCCGGCAAGGCTTCTAAAGCTTCCAGTTGGGCAAGACCCGCTGCATCGTGCTGGGCAATGTCGATATTGGTGTTTGTGTTGTGTTTGCTGAATGCTTTTAAGCCTTCCTTGTTGGCTTTAGCAATATCCCGACATACGGCTTTGTCATCGCCGGACAAGGGTTTGAAGGCGGCATCGGGTATGCCGTGTTGTAGTTGTTGGAGATCGGTCAAGCCAATTAAAGCATCGCCGCATTGCAAATGGTGATCCAGAAAGGACAAGGCTACGCCTTCTTCAAAACCTTCCAGCCATAGCGCGGTACGGGCCAGTTCCAAAGCCATCGGGTTGCGGTCGACTCCGAAAATACATTTACTGATAACTTCACGTAAGGCATGGCGATAATCTTGTGGCTTGACCGCGCCATCCGGCGCCCGCAACGCGGCCAGCCGTTCGCCCAAGCGCCGGGCGGCGGCGAGCAAAAGTGACCGCTACCGCAAGCGGGGTCGATGACTTTGATGCTGAGTAAGGCATCAATGGGATTAGCCGGATTGTTCGCTAACCGATCTTCGATCACCGGGTCGAGAGCCGATTTAATCAGCTCCTGCACCAGACTATCCGGCGTGTAATAACTGCCGCTGGTTTTGCGGGCATTGCCTTGGGCGCTGCCCACTGAGGTCAAACCGACAAAGCCGAACTGCCGGGCGGGCAAGTCGATTTCCGGCACCAATTCCAACAGGCTTTCGTAAACCGAGCCCAGTTCTTCCGGTCCCATGTTGCGGTAATCAACGGGTGTGAGCTGGCCGCTAAGGTTTGACCAGCGCATTTGTTTGATCACTGCCGGCAAATTGGCGTTGCTAAGCGTGGCGTTATCCAGAGCGGGGCATTGGTTATCAGCGAACAAACCACCTAAGGCGGGCAAGGCCAAACGCGGCTCACCATTAGCTAAGCCACGAAAAACGATACGCAAACTTATCCAAAGATCATCGAAGCTATCACGGGCGCGGCGTCGTAAGCAGCGGTCACGCAAACGGGACATGGCATACCCTTCGCTGTATGCTTTACGGGCAGTAATGGTTTGCTTATCGTTATCGTCAGTGTGCAATATGCCGCGTTCTTCAACAGTAAACAAAAATATCAGCCGGTATACCAAGCGCAGTAGTTGTTGAAAATAGACTTCTTTGCTTAAGTTACCTTCGTGCAAGTCACGGCGTAAGGTATCGTTAGCAGGGTGTTGGATAAATCCGGTGCCCAGTGTTAACAATGCATCGGTAACGCCTTGACGTAATCCGTCGCGGACTCGGGCGCCTTCACGTTGGCCTTCACTACGCCAGTTTTCCCAGATAGTGCACTCAGCCTCTGCTTTTCCGAGCTTAGATGGGATAGAGCGGCTAGCGTGCAGTAATCGCCAGGCCATTTCAAACTCGGCAAAGCGTAAGCCGCCTAACATATCTTGCAGATCGAACTCTAAAAAGCTGGGTCGCGTCAGAGTGGCGGCATCCCGTAACAGGCGGAATTGTTTTCCATTGCTGACCAATGCCCAAAGATGTTGATCACTGGCATTGAGGAATTCCTGAGCCAGTTGAAACGGGCTTTTCTTTCGAGCGCCACTGCCGACAATGGCAAAGCGTGGGTCAGCTTCATCCAAGCCCAATGTGTGTGGGGCAATCACGAGCGGAATTGTTTGCCCGGCTAATGCTGTGATGGGGTATTGACGTTCGCCAACGCTGATACTGCTTATCAGTTCAAAACTACTGTAACCCAATGCATCACGGAGCAGATCTTGGACAAACTTGATAGTGACATCTACCGCATCGACATCTTGCCGTTCCAGATTGGGGGCAAAATGTTTCCATTGGGCGGAAGCGATTTGAAAAGCCCGGCTGTATTCGTCTTTTAGTTTTAATCCAGTTGGGATTTGGTAATCTGCTTCCTTTTGGTAACTGGCTTTACCCAATGCCGCTTTTTCCAGTTGATCGGGCAGGAATAAGCTACCTTCCAAGTGCAAGGTTGGCAAATTTAGGACGATATTATGGTTTCTTCTGACGCGTTTCATGATTCAGCCTTTACAGTGCGTCGGGGAGCAAAACGTAGATGCCGATAATATCCACCGGCAAACAAGGTGTGACGCTGTACTGCCCTATATCTTTGGCTGCTTCGCGCACCCGGCGATGGTCGGTCAGTAAAGCTTCCGCTCTCTGTTGGGCTAAAGCTTCGATTCGTTCCGGGTGAGACTGGATAAATTCCAATGCTGTTTTGATTTCGCGTTGCATGACATCGAGCGGCAAATTGCCGCTAGGTAGGCATTCCAATAGTTCACTGGCAGTTTCTTCGCTGAGCCATTCGGGTTGAGTACGACCCCGAACTGCCAAGGTTACGGTTTCTTCGGCCATCAGTTGATAGGGTAATCGTCGCCGAACGTAGCTGAGTTGGTGGCGCAGACGCAGCAGATACAAGGTGGTCACCACATCGACTGATTCCGTGACCGTCGTTGCGCAACGGGCTGCGAGTGGCTTTTCGCCAAGCAAGGCCTCTTCCAGTAAGTGCTCGGTCAGTAAACTAACAACCGGATGGCTGCGGTGTAATTGTGTAAAATCGATAGTTAAGGGTTTTTCAATGCCTTCGTCGGCTAGTCTGAGTTTTAAGGCTTCCGGGAAATACTGGGGTAATAATTTAAAACGGTTACCTTTAAACGCTTCCAGTGGCGCATTGAGTCGAGCACAGGCGGTTTGTACAAAACGTTTAACATCGGCCTCGGATCCCAGCGCAATTTGCTGTTTTTGCCATTCCGGCATAACTTCTTCCGGTTTAATCCTGCGCTGGGCAAATACAGTGCGATTGGCCTTGGCTTTTTCCATGGCGTTATACCATTGGGCTTGGAGAGGTTTTAAATACTCTTCCGCTGCTTCGAAATCAAAAAGACTGGCTTGAATTGGCGCTTGATTCATTTCGCCGCGCTTCATCAAGGCCGCTTTGACAAGTGCCTGATTAATACGAGACTCATCCTCAGGCATGGGTACCAATACCCCGAGCTCTTTGCGAATGACCTCGGCTTTTCTAAGGATTACGTTTAATACAAAGCCATCTACCGGGTTATCCTGTCCGTAGAGCATGGTGCAACGTACTTCAGGGGCTTGCTGACCAAAGCGGTCAACCCGGCCTTCGCGTTGTTCATGGCGGGTTGGATTCCATGCCAAATCGTAATGCGCCACTGCGGTAAATAAATGCTGCAAGTTGATGCCTTCCGACAAACAGTCGGTAGCAACCAGCAAGCGCTGATCGGCTTCTTCCATCGTTTGTACGCGCTGCTCGCGTTCCGCCGGTGTGTATTCGCCGGTCACGGCTTCCACGGTTACGGCTGGAAACTGGGCACGCAAGTGTTCGGCGACATAATGGGCGGTAGCGATATAGCGGCAGAAGATGACTGTCTGGAAACCTTCTTTTAGCAGGATTTTGACGTGGGAAATTAATAATGCCAGCTTGGGATCACCGGCTTTGCCGCTCAGGCTTTCTGCCTGAGCAATCAAATTCTGCAACCGGGCTGCATCCTGCAATTGCGCAGGCGGTTCCAAGTCGTTAGTATCCAAGTCATCCGCTTGACCGTCGTATAGCCGGTTGTCGGTCAGACAAGTCTCATTATCCAATGTGCCTTCAAGCCGGGTATTCAAAGCTTTAACGGCAGCCGCTGGTGATGAGGCTACACAACGTAATAACGCTAAAGTGGCATACCAAATCAATCGGGCATTGCCGCTGGATGATTGTTCAACTGATTCAGCGAGTTCACGGCAATAGCTTTGCACGTCATCAAAAAACTGTCCCCACGCACCGCTGAGCTCGTAAGTCAATTCTGTGGTCAAGCGTTTAGGAAACCCCCGCGTATCGTGCCATTCGTCAATATCTATGCGGCGACGCTGAACGAAATGGCGAGCCAATTCCAGACGTAGCGGATCGCTAGCAGAAGTGCGGTTCTGTAACGCTGAAAACGCGGGATTTAGTAGCGACAGAAGGTTATAAAAAGCGGTTTCATCACCGGAATGCGGGGTAGCAGTAAGTAACAGCATGTGTCGCTCTTCATTGGCCACCAGGCGTTGCAACAATTCAAAACGCAATTGTTTACCTTGGCCGCTACTCACGCAGGTATGGGCTTCATCGACAATTACGCACTCCGGAGCAATCGCCAGAAAATGCTCACGATGGCGCTCGCTTTTGATGTAGTCGAGACTCACGACCACGCAGGAATAATGATCGAACAAACTGACGCCATGCGGCAAATCGCGTTCGATACGGCTGGCGCTGGCTGAGGTTAAAACAACGGCCTGGATGTTGAAGCGTTCTTCAAGTTCGCCCTGCCATTGATCAACCAAATGCGGTGGACAGAGTACAGCTAATCGGCTGATTTCGCCGCGATCCATCAATTCGCGAACGATCAAGCCCGCTTCAATGGTTTTACCGACACCTACATCATCTGCAATCAATAGTCGCACAGTGGTTAGGCGCAATGCCATGAGTAAGGGCACCAGTTGGTAAGCCCGTGGCTCTACAGCGATGTTACCAAAAGAGCGGAATGGACCGCCACCAGCCCTTAATTTTAGGCGCAGTGCGTCTCGTAAAAGCAAGGCAGCTGCATGATTGCCAGGGTTTTCGGGGTTAGGCCAAGGAAATGTAGCTGGTTCGACAGGCTGGAACTCCAACTCGGGAATTAACGCAATGATGTCATTGTCTGCACCGCCCAATGGCCGCAAACGCAGCCAATCTTGCCTTGAATCGGGTTGCACGACCCACTCACGGCCTCGTGCGCGAACCAGATTGCCGATAGTGAAATCGTGGACTGGCATGTTCATGAATTGTTCTCTTGTTTGCCGAGTAGGTCGGCGTATTGCTCAAATAAACCAGGCCAGTGAATGGGGTTTGAAAAATCCAGCACTTGCCAGCCTTTATCTTCCAATTGGGCTTTTATGTCGTTTACCAAGGCTTCTAAAAATACCAGAATGCGCTGGCTTTTATATTGAGCGGCAGCAATGGCCTGTCCTTGATTGATGGAGACTTCGGTCGCATCAGGTTGCCTTAGTTGTCTTGCCTGCAACTCGGCAAGCCATGCGCCAAGCAACCCATTTTCGGTGGCTTGCTGTTTTGACGGTTGAGACTCGTCATTGATCGAAGTGACATTGGCATTGACGAGTGCGATTAACAAGCGCAAAGCATCCGGGTTGCGCCTGTCGATATGGTCATGGTCAGGCTGATTGAAATAGGACAGCAAGCATTGGTAACAACCCGCTTCGCAAATACTTTCACCCTCAGCGTTACGTTGTTCATGCTGTTCGAGTTCTTCAACGCTCGAAACGTTTTCCAGGGCGTCAAAATGCATCATGCGAAGCGCAGCGCTAGCCACCATTGCCAGACTGGTTGGCTCAGTGGCTAAGCGGGTCAGAACACCGGCGCCACCTTCCGCGGCTTCATAAAACAACAACGCCTGGCGATTATCAGCCGTAGGCAAAGGCTCTACAACCAGCTCTGATTCCTCTATTTGAAAAGTCTGCTCAATGCCGCGCTTAAGCGCTGCCTGTAAAGTTGCCATGGCTGCCAGAGACAAGGGCCTTACCGGAGCAAGGATCAAAATATTGCGGTGATCTTCTACAAACGGAACAATGCGTTGCTTGGGTACTTTATCGAGTAATGCCTCATCATTCTCAGCCCCATCGTCCTTATTCGGATCGTCCTGCTTGCTCCAAACACCTGTAATCGGATTGATGTAAAAGCCTAGCTGATTTTTATCTTTGCGCCGCCGCCAACCCCGGTTGATACGCCAAATACGTGCTGCCGGCGAGTAGGTCATGGCACAGAACACCTCATCATGATGGACAACATGCGCTTCATGCTTTTGCACCACACTATCCGAGTCAGGCAGAAATCGATAGGTGGTTTGTAACTCAAAGCCCTGGCGTTGGCGTTCTTCATCGTTGATTGAAATGCGTTCCACTGCAATAGTTTCGACGGTTTCAATACGGTACAGTTGATTGACCCAATCATGCTCGGTGAGCAATGCGCCGCAATTCTCGCAGCAGTTTGCCAGTGGTTCTGATTCATGTGCTTCGCCAAGGTGACCATAACCGCATTGGCTACAGATGCGCGCTGATACCGTCCCTAAAGTACTGTTTCCGGAAACATGATCCGCCGAGCCTACATTGAGTTTGGCACGAACCACACGATACATCTGGCCTTCGTGGTATATCAGGCTGCGCGGACCGAATTCTGACAGCGCCAGAAAACGCGGGCGACTCACCATGCTGCCTGTATCATCCTTGCCACTGCTATTTGCCCCTCCACGTGCAGGAATCCAGGCCATGAGCGGTAGTCGCGGAAAGTTGTAGCCCGGTAAAAAGCCTTGGCTTGCCAAATAACGATAGGTATAAAAATCGGAATTTTGGGTATTGCCTGTTTTTAATAACACGGTGTATTGACGTGCCGCGTCGCCGTAGCGCCGACGGGCATTTTCACGTTCGCTGTGCGATGCAGTATGGCTTTTGACGATGCTGTCAGCCATATCCATTTGCTTGAGGGTTGCATCAAACAACGTTCGCCAGCGTTCCAGGGCATTTGCAAACGCTTTGGGCGAGTCATTAATAGGCATCTTTCCTATTAAATTAAATAATTTTTAATATCAATACGTTATGATTTTGAGCATTTTTGTAAGCTGTTGATCTTAAAAAATAAAAATTATTTAGGAAAGATGTCTAATAACCTGCTCAACATAGTCACTATTGAACCAGTTAGTATCCTTCAATTCGTTTTGCAATTGCGCGACAACGCGCGTGGCTGCATTTCTGGCTTTGACCAGAGCATCGTTGTCGCTTAGACGAGCAAGTAATTCAGGCTTTATAGGTTTGCCCGGCTTTTCCAAGTCAACCAGCGGGGCGATACTGTTTTCCGGTTCCACTTCGCAACAGGCCAGCCATACTGCGTGTAAATGACTTTCCACCAAATCACGGTTTGCCAAATCCAAGGTAGGGGGTTTGACGATGCCGTAAACCATTTTGTCGGCATTATGAAAAAACCATTGATCATGAGGACTTAGCGCGGCGCAATAAGTGATAACTAAAGCTTGTTGGCCTGATCTGCCGGCCCGGCCACTGCGTTGCGAGTAATTGGCTGGGGTGGGCGGAACATTGCGCAAATAAACGGTATTGAGTGCGGAAATATCAACACCCAGTTCCATAGTGGGTGAACAAAACATCACAGGCAGGCGTTCTAGGGGCGCTTCATGCGCGGGATTCTCTGCCCAGTCCTGACGATCTTTGTCGGTATAGCGAAAGCGCTGTTCAAGCAACTGGCGTCGAGCGGCATCAACCTGGGCGGTATGCTCGTGAGCCTCAAAATCAAACAAGGGATGCGCAGGCAGTTTAATCATTTGCGCCATCATCAGATAAAGCCGGCGGAAAAAGGCATTGGGTTTTCGTTGATCTTCATTATCATCAATGAGCGGCAAGCACCAATCCATGGCTGCGGCGTTTAATCGCCATCCCAGAATTGAATTATCGATAGAGTGCTTATGAACATACCCGTAATTCACAGCTACATTAAGCAAGGCCTCCATCGCTTCAACCAATTCCTGTTCCTTCCAACTGGAAACTTGTCCGGCAAATGGCGACTCTTTCCAGAATGCTGCTCTTTTCAGTTGTTTGATGATGCGTGAACGCGGGCCGCCACTGACCAGGTCATTTCGGGGTTTGCCTTTATATTCGGGACGCTTGCCGAGAATCAGATACTTTGAGGTCGCCAAAGCCTCATCTGAGGTAAATGCCCAGCGTTCATTGAGATATTGATGGGCGGTGTTTTTGGTTTTTTCCTGGTCAACGGGGTTCAGATAACGGCTTTCCAAACAAAGCGCTCGCCGCATTTCATCAAACACCAACCTGCAGAATGCTTCACGCCCGCTTGTGTCCAGCCTGCGTAATAACGTTCCTGGTTGGCCAAATGCCGATTCATCGGCACAAAACTCCTGTAATTCACGGTAATTAATAACCAAAAGATTGAGTTGATCGAGATTGGGATTATTAAATCGCCAACCTCTACGCAAATCTCTCAGTAGCCGATAACCCAATACGAATCGTAAAGTTCGCTGCGCTTCTTGCCGGGCAAGCCCCATTAACTTGGGCGTGCGTAGATACTCTGCCAACGTTGCCGGGTCTAATTGATTGAAACCGAGCGCATTGAACACTTCGTCCGCCAAATGTTCTTCGGTCAGCAAGCCCCCGTTATTTTCCAAAGCGGCTATCAAGCCGGCTCGCAATGTAAGTAAAAACACGAAATCATTAAAGTGTCCGGCTTGTAAAGCGGCATCCTGGCGATTATCGGTAAAACCTAGCAATTTTCTCGGGTCGGGTATTCCTTTTGGAATATCGGTTTCAGCAAATAACTGTCGTAAGGCGCTCAGTGTAAGCATGGTTGTTGCTGATGAACGCCCTTCGCCTGAAAGACTGGATAACCGGTTGATGTCTTTGCCATGCGCCTCATGCAGATAGGCGCAGTTCAGACAAAAGCGGAATTTACCCGGTATAAACCAATAATGTTCACCTTGCTTTTCGACACCTTGTGGATCAACTTGCGTAGCAATGGGCAATGCTTTCTTATAATGGCTTTTTACTTTTGGCTGAGCTTTACTAAGATCAAGCCAGACTTCAGGCAGGTCTTCTATGTTCCCCTGAAATTGTTGACTGTTACTGCTTGGACATAAAAATCCAAACCGGGCATCTTCATTTTCGTCGGCGCTTATATCATCAATTTCCCGTGGTTTGAAATGGATGTCGCTATTTTGTTCACGCCAGACAGGATGATATTCCTGCCCACATTCCCGACAGAAATGGGTAGGGTATAAGAGTACGCATTCTGTTTGCCTTCCCGGCGCAAAACGTTGCGCATCCATAGTAATATGTCTGGCGCCTTGAGTCTCTAAGGTCGCATGAACTTTTCCGGGACCGCTAATAAATTGATGCAGCTTAAATGCAAACGGTGGTTGGTTTTGTGGTGTTTTGACACTGTGCTGGGCTGCTATGAGGAATTTTTGCAATCCTGCTTTTGCAATTTCCACGTTGCAGGAAGCATCTTGAGCCAATCGGGTTGCTGCTTCTGACAAGCTGATGGGTTTTGCTCGAACGGGTTCGCTATCAACGGGTAACTCAATGCCCAAATTCAATTCCACCCAAATAGCGATCGGATCGTTTCGAAAGTCTTCAAAAGCTGACCATTCAAAGGCTGTTCTGGTAAGTGATTCCAATAGAAGAAATCGAATGGCGGCAACATCCCGGGAAGGGTCGGTAACACGTACAAGCGTTTCACGGATAATGTCGTTGGGGGAGACTAAGGTGCCAAATAACTTACTGGAAACTTCGGCTACTGTTTTCATCTGGTCATCTTTGCTACCAGTGCTCGACATGGTTGCCGAGGTGCCGATACAAATCATTTGTTCGGCGTGCAATCATTCGCGTAATCGGCGAACTAACAAAGCAACATCGGCGCCTTGACGGCCTCTATAGGTATGTAGTTCGTCCAGGATTAAAAAATTGAGCCCTTTACAATGCTCGACAACACGGCGATCTGTATCCTCATAACGCGTCAGTATGAGCTCAAGCATCATGAAATTGGTCAGCAAAATATCCGGTGGGTTTTCTGCTATCGCTTCACGTTCTGCCTTGGATTCCTGTCCTGTGTAACGAGCAACACTGAAGGGCCTTTCAGCGTCAGCGTAGCCGTACAAAAATTTATTTAATTCCTCAAGCTGACTATTTGCTAGCGCGTTCATAGGATAAATGACAATGGCTCGGGTTTTTGCAGCACTATCACTTGCTTTATTTTGAAGAATTTTGTCGATTACGGGAATAAAGAAAGACAGCGATTTACCCGAACCAGTGCCTGTAGTTACAACATAGCTTTGGCCGGATTGTGCTTTAGCTATAGCTTGTAGTTGATGCGTGTAAAGATGTAACGGTTGTGGGTTATTTTCCAACTTACCCACTTGGAAAATATCAGCACATTTTTTATGCAGAATGCCTTGTTCGGCGAGTTGCTGAACTGTCGTTTTGCGCTGGTAATTGGGGTTTATTTGAATCAGTGCTTCAGGCCAATAGCGGCCTGCATCGTATTGGCGCTCAACTTCTTGACGGATGTCTGAAGCTGCAATGCGTGTGAAGCTACGTGAAAAGGAGCTGTGATCAGAAACCAGCTCATCACGGAAATCGAAAACATTTTTCATCGGGGGAACCACGTCCATTGGATCATTTTCTTTATTAGACTTTAACCTTATGTTTAAAGCAAATCTAAACTTTTAAAAAAAATCAGTCTCGATTGAACGCGAAGATTAATAAGAAATAAAATAAAACGCATCTTGCGGTAATACTGGGCGAAATGTTCAATGACGAGCGACTGACAAGTATGCTTAAAATGTGCTTCTCTGTGTTTACTACCCGGTATTTCCAAGGTTTGTGCGCTCCCATAATGACTTGTTAGTAGAATGTAAGGCATTTATATCGTCATTTATAGCTCGGCCTTTTAATGTGATGGTCGGTCGCGCGCACGATCCACAGTAAAATAAATATAAATCAAACAGTTGATCCTGCATAATCGGCATGGATGTGGTGAATGCAGATATTGCATAAGGCCATGGATGGCCTGTAGTAGAG
>ORMF011962737.1_pt1 | contig 13998 bp, 11 predicted proteins | sample 1779871 | NCBI WGS metagenome assembly ORMF01 (sample SAMEA104232316, study PRJEB22302) | groundwater metagenome | biome: forest; feature: aquifer; material: groundwater | place: USA | collected 2011-08-07 | depth 5.4 m | reverse complement strand
CTTGCTTCGGAAACAAACATGCTGAAAGACGCGCTGGAAGCGCGCAAAAAAATCGAACGGGCCAAGGGAATCTTGATGCGGCTACAGGGGTTAAGCGAGGCCGAGGCTCATGCGCTCCTGAATAAAAAAAGTATGGACCTCCGCAAGAGCCTGAAGGAAGTGGCTGAGGCGATTATTTTGGCTAGTGAGGTAGCATCATAGTTATCCACATTGACCAACAACAAGAGCGCGTGGTAGCTTTGAAGTAATAATATTTCGTGCACAATGGAGTGCGCCTCGAGCGCCGGACAACGATGTCCTCTGTTTTTGTAACTGAGGATTTTTTGTTTTGCGATTTCAGCAAAACAACCCTTCGAAGCTCGAAGAGCGAAGAAGGGTAATACTATTTAAGTTTCTATGGATGCATTAAATACCGGAGATATCGCATGGGTCGCAACTTCGTCGGCATTGGTGATGCTGATGACTCCAGCGTTAGGATTTTTTTACGCCGGTCTCGTGCGAAAGAAAAATCTTGTATCAACCCTTGTGCAATGCATTGTGATTTTTGCGGTCGTGAGTATTGCGTGGGCATTGTGGGGGTACTCGTTGGCCTTTGGCCCAAGCATTAATGGGTGGATTGGTGATTTGTCGTTTTTTGGTTTGAATGGCGTGGGGGCATTGCCGGACCCGCAGTATGCGGCCACTATTCCAGCACTCTTGTTCTTCTTCTTCCAGTTGAAGTTTGCGGCAATTACTCCAGCGCTCATTATTGGCGCATTCGCTGAACGTATTCGATTTAAGGCCCTCCTTATTTTTATTTTGTTATGGGTGACCGCGGTCTATGCTCCGGTGGCGCACTGGGTATGGAACCCGGCCGGGTGGCTCAAAGGCATTGGCGCGATCGATTTTGCCGGGGGCACTGTGGTGCATATTGCCGCCGGGTTTTCCGCCTTGGCCGCGGCCATCTTTATTGGTAAACGTCATGATTACAAAAATGGCAGTGGAGATTTTAAACCCAACAGCATTCCGTTTGTCATCTTAGGTACCGCGCTGCTATGGTTTGGATGATTTGGAGTCAATGCCGGGAGCGCCTTAGCGGCCAAAGGGTTGGCGGTCAATGCGCTGGTGGTTACGAATCTTGCTGCGGCCTCCGCTGCCGTGAGTTGGATGTTGATGGACTGGAGAAAGAACGGAAAACCATCGGCCGTCGGGATATCGATCGGAGCAGTCTGTGGATGGGTTGCCAGTACCCCGGCTTCTGGCTACGCGGGGGTGTGGGCGTCAGTAGTCATTGGCGCGGTTGCAGGCATACTCTCCAATATGGTGGCGCATTGGCGCACGACGCGCACCTCACTCGACGATTCGTTGGATGTTTTTGCCTGCCATGGGATGAGCGGGCTGTGGGGCGCTTTGGCCACCGGAATTTTTGCTACAATAACGGTAAACTCTACTGGGGTGAATGGGTGGTGGTACGGGAACCCTAAACAGTTCGGTGTGCAGCTCATTGCCTCGGTTGTGGTCGCTGTGTTTTCGTTTGTTGGCTCGTATATTCTCCTGAAGATCATCAACTGGTTTACTCCCGTGCGTGTCACTAAAGAGGAAGAGGGTCACGGGTTAGATATTTCCCAACATGGAGAAGAAGCCTACTCGTTGTAATGGGTTATGAAGTCTTCTGCGCCTTCAAATTCAAACACACAGAATTCATACAGTAGCGTTTGCCCGTGGTATGGGTTGGGCCGTCGTCAAAGACATGGCCAAGGTGGGAGCTACAGTTGGCGCACAATACCTCGGTGCGTTCCATGCCGTAGGTCGCATCATGTTCATATTTGACTGCCCCGGGGAGTGCTTGGTCAAAACTCGGCCAGCCAGTGCCAGAGTCGAACTTTGTATCCGACGAAAACAGCGGATTCCCACAAGCGGCACCCTCATACAAGCCGCTGGTTTTTTCGTGTACGTACTTGCCCGTAAAAGCCGGCTCAGTCCCTTTTTCGCGAAGGACATGATAAGCCTCGGGCGAGAGTTTCTTCTTCCATTCGTCGTCGGTTTGTGGCATGGGGTTTGGCATAGGAATAAGCATTGACTTTTTATACGGTTGTGGTATTATAACGACATCACCACGAAAGAGACCCTTGTAGGGCTAGTCCCTGCCGGGGGCTTTTTCTTTATGCTCTAATTTTCAACGATGCAGTATTGAGCGTTGATCGTTCAAATATGAAATTTTCGCACCCGTTCGTTTCAGAAGAATTGAACATTTTTCGGCGACCGCGGGAGAAACAACGCTAAGGAATTTATTTTGCTCCAATAAAAATTTAACTAAACCAGCATAATCCCCATCACTGGAAACCAGAACAGCCTTTGTAAAAGCGTTTTCGTATGCATCGCGCGTTGCCTTCAATACTAAATCCGCATCGCAGTTTCCTTTCACCTTACCCGTATTATCGTATGTTACTTCTTTGAAAATTAATGTAAATCCTGCTTCTTGGAGTGAGGTGTACAAATCTTTGTATTTTGGAACCAATCCAATAAAAATGTAGGCGTGATCAACGGCATACTTATCATGAAGCCAAACTCGAAATCGTTTATAGTTCAACTTCCAGCCGAGGTTTTCTGTTCCTCGGTGGAGATTGGCCGCGTCGATATAAGCGACATTTTTATCTTGGAGATTCATATGCCAGGCCATCATTGTAAGTAGAACCGGAAATGATTCAATATTGTTATTATAAACTTTCTAGAGAATGTCGCAAATCCAAGTGACTTAGAAAAAGAAGAAACCCCGTGCCAGAACGACAGCATGGGGCTTCGATTGGCGCGGGGCCGCGGACGAGTCGTTACTTCGAGTTGAACTCGTTGTGGAGCATTCGGATGCATTTTGCAAATATATAGACATAATGAGTATTTTCCAGTAAGGTGTAACTATATGAATACCGAATCCACCTTTTACCACCTTGGGATTGCCCCACGGCTCTTAGAGGTTCTTGATCGGCTGAAGTTCACAGTTCCCACGCCGATCCAACAAAAATCCATACCGGTCGCTTTGGAAGGTAAGGATGTTATTGGTATTGCACAAACAGGGACAGGAAAAACGCTCGCGTTTGGAGTGCCAATGATCCAGCGCTTGGCGCAAGTGAAGGGCCGAGGGTTGGTGATTCTGCCCACGCGTGAACTCGCCCTCCAGGTGGATGAAACCTATCAAAAAATTGGCAAGGGAATAGGACTCCGGACCGCTGTCCTTATTGGCGGGGCTTCGATGCATCTGCAAAATACCATGCTCCACCGGAAACCGCATGTGATTATTGGAACCCCGGGGCGTATCATTGACCATCTCCATCAGAAAAGTTTGACATTGGGCGATGTTTCGGTGTTGGTCCTCGATGAAGCAGACCGCATGCTGGATATGGGTTTTGCTCCGCAGATCAACGAGATCCTTCGCAGTGTTCCCAAAGACCGACAAACCATGTTGTTTTCCGCCACTATGCCGGATGACATCGTCCGCATCGCTTCGAAGAATATGAAATTGCCGGTACGGGTCGAGATTGCGCCCACTGGAGCTATGGCCGATAAGGTTGAGCAAGAACTCTATGTGGTAGGAAAGGACCAAAAAGATCGATTACTCGATAAAATTCTCAACGAGTATCATGGATCTGTGTTGGTGTTTACCCGTACAAAGTTTGGAGCCAAGAGAGTGTGTCGCAGTGTGCGAGGCATGGGCCATGGGGCAGCAGAGATTCACTCCGGCCGATCGCTTCCGCAGCGGCGCGAAGCACTCGATGGGTTTAAGTCAGGAAAATATCGCGTGTTGGTCGCTACGGACATTGCGGCGCGGGGGATTGATGTGACGGGTATTGAATTAGTGTTAAATTACGATATTCCGGAACACCCGGAAGATTACGTGCATCGCATTGGCCGCACCGCGCGTGCGGGGAGTGCTGGTACGGCAATTTCGTTTGCCACGCGCGATCAGGGCAGTGTGGTACGCGACATTGAAAAATTTGTGCGCGTTGCACTCCCCATTTCCAAACTTCCCGAGCTTCCGCCCGATCGACCACGCCCGTCGCCTGCCCTTCGAAGCTTTAGCGGAGGAGGGTTTGATGGCCCACGGCGGCCGCAACGACCCGGAGGGTTTGCCCCCCGTCGCCAAGGCTATGGAGGGCAGGGTGGACAACGGGGAGGCGCTAGTCGACCACAGCGAAGGCGCCCTTTTGCGCAATCCAGACCACACCAGGATTTTGGAGGACAGTTGTAGTCCTAACATATGTCTCATCGCGCTCTATTGGGTGTGATCGCTACTCTCGTGGTCGGGAGTCTTGTTGTGGTTGGAACGGTCATCGCGCAGCAATCGACCAATACAATTAGCGATGGGGTGTCCGTCGGAACAATTTCGTTGGCCGGAATGACACGAGCGCAGGCTATCTCCGCGCTGGAAGATCGCTGGAAGATTTTTAAAGAACAAGGCATTTCATTACGTTTGGGGCAGTCCCATGAAACCATTCGGGTTGAGACACTGGGGGCGCGGTTGGATGTTGACGCCACCGTGGACGCGGCTTGGGCGATCGGTCGCAATGGTTCATTGGTGCAGCAGTTGCGTGATCGATTTGCCCCAGATCAAACCTTCGTTCCCACAACACTTGAGTTCAGCAGGGAAGCGTTGAACGATGAAGTGAAGACAGTGAGCGATCGGTATGATCAACCACGTTTGGATGTGCGATTTGTGGTCGAAGGCAATACGTTGGACGTTCGCGTTGACGATGTGCACGCGGGTACCGTGGTTGATCAAGAACTACTCCAACAGATTATTGAAGTACAATTGCGCAGTTTGAACACAAGCGAAATTACCGTTGTCTTTAAGCCTGACCTTCCGCACGCTGATCCCGCCAGTGCTTCGGCGGCGTTGGAGCGCGCACGCGCCATGGTCGCATTGCCCATCATCCTTTCCGATGGAGCGGATCAGTATACAATCAGCCAAGGGCAATTGGTGTCGCTGATCACATCCGGGTACGAAGGCAACCATCTTGTTCCGGAATTGAAACAAGAACGGCTCGCCGAAATTGTTGTCCACATCGCTCTGTCGATTAATACAGAGTATCAAGCCACTCAATTGAGGGTTGTGGGTAATAAGGTTGTTGATTTTGTTCCACCTCGCTCAGGACGGAAACTGGAAGAAGAAAATACCATTGCGATGATTACCGAAGTGTTGATGGCGCGGTCATCGCGTGTGGAAGATGCGTCATCCGGTGTGTTGGCCGCTCCGGTCGTCGTGACGCACCCTCAGCCCGAAGCATCAGCGGCGTCGCTGGGGATTACACAACGGATTGGGAAAGCCACCACAACGTTTGTGGGGAGCCCCGCGAATAGAAAGGCAAATATTAAAAACGGTGTTCGTTTTCTGGGCGGAGTCATTATCGCCCCGGGTGAGGAATTTTCAACCCTCAAAACACTTGGAAGAATCGACAACACCACAGGGTATCTGCCAGAACTCGTGATTAAAGAAAATCGGACAATTCCGGAATATGGCGGGGGCCTCCGCCCAGGGTCTTCAACCACTGTTCGCGCCGTCATGAATGCCGGATTGCCGATCACTCAGCGTCAAAATCATTCGTATCGTGTGCCATACTATGAGCGGGATGGCCAAGGGCGTACGATTGGTCCGGGTCTGGACGCCACGATTTATTCTCCTGCGCCGGATTTTCGATTTCTTAATGATACCCCTACCTCGATTGTGATCCAAGGATACACCAAGGGGGACACTATCACCTTTGAGCTCTATGGTACGAATGATGGAAGAACCGCGACCATCGACGGGCCGCATACCCTCAGCACGGTGCCCCCGGGGCCAGACATTGTGGTGGAGACGGATACACTCACTCCTGGGACGAAGAAAAAACTCGAAAGCGCTCACCCCGGGGGTACTGCGATTGCCACATACACTGTCACTTACCCGGACGGCACCAAAAAAACGCAAGTGTTCAAAAGTTCATACAAACGTTGGCCCGCACGATACCTTATTGGTGTTACGCCAAAATCTCCTGAGGCAATCTTTGAGGGGAACTCTTTACCAGAATAATGAAAATTGGTATACTTTCAGCCAGAGTAGTTGGCTCCAGCCAGAGGCTGGTCAGCCTTTGGCTGAGATCCGCCTTTGGCGGAGACTTCTCATATTGAGTTTTTCACATGTCGCGCTCAAATGGACAGTACGCGACGTGATCTTGTTAGATCATATGCATGCAGATCGATGGCAAGAACTGAAAGAAAAAATGCGATCCCAGAAGATGGTCATCGAAGAAGAGGTGATTCATCATGACGAAAAAACCACTGAGCTGATGGTTGTTCAAACAACGTTGGGGAAACTCAAATTCGAATTTACTGAAAAACCAAGATTTTTAGGCACAAAAACCCAGTTTTCCAACCGGATTGGGTCAACGGTGGATGTAATTCCCGAATATTCAAAAAGTGATACAGTGACCATTTTAGATGTGTTTCGGTGGAATGACGCCGGAAATCGATGGGATCGTCTGGATCCAGCTGCGATACCACTCTAATATCCTGTCATGAATGAACCGATCATAAACAACAACCCTTTTATTCAAAAAAAGAATCCATCGCGTGATGGGCCTTCTATTCGTATTATCAAGCCATGGGAGCAAAGGGATCCGACTTATTCTCCTAATGTTGTGGATCTTCGTTCCACGCCTCGACAGTCCACTCCATCTTCTATTGAAGAGTTCCCCCAAGACGTGCCAGCTTCAGTGGCATCCCCGGTGTTGTCAACGCCCTCGTTTCATGACACGTTGGAACGATCGTCGTTTACGCCGAATCATCTAACACCTCTTATGTCATCCTCGGGCTTGCCTGTCCCGCTTGCGGGGACCCGAGGATCCAGAAATAACGATCGTCGTGGATCCCCGATCTCCGCCAGAGGCGGATCAGCCTCAGGCCGAAAGTCGGGGATGACAAATACAATGCTTCGCCGTACTACTTCAGCAATTTATAACACAACAGTAGGGCTATTGTTTAGACTTCTCACGCAACCATTCCGATTGATTCCATGGCTATGGTCGCGTTTACCGACAATACGGTCGTTATCGGGTGGTCCATGGGCCTCTTCACCGTTACTGACATCCGCGATGGAACCATTCCACCCCCAAATTCGTCGAGAGGTCATGGTGTTCATCGCAATCGTGGTAGCGATTGTTGGACTTCTGCATGCTCCACAAGGAATTACGAATGGAATCCATGGTGTTCAAGCGCAGAAACAAAAATTAATGGATAACGGCGTCGTCGCGATGACGAATTTAAAGAACACCCAAAAGGCATTGGAACGAGGGGATATTTCTGGTGGACTTCATTCACTGGAGTTGGCGCAGCAATCCTTTGAAGAGCTGAATCGTCAATTTCATGAACCAGAGTCACGAATTTTACGCATCGTCGGATATCTTCCATTCACCACCCGTTGGCATCAAGGGCGCGATATCGCCACAATCGGTAGTATTTTGTCGGCAGTGGGAACGCGTCTCCTCTCGTCAGTGGAACAATATCAGAACACTTCCGGATCGACGACTAATCTCCTCCAAACGCTTGCTCAAGAATCACAATGGGCCGCAGGACAACTACGTACAGCCACAACACTTAGTCAAAGTCTAACCGACATTCCTGGCGTGGGAGATATTCAAAAAACATTAGCGCTCTCTGGTACGGGCATGGATCGATTTGCTGCAGCCTTCGGTGCATTACAGAGTGCTATTGGAGGAAAAAGTTTAAAGAGATATCTTGTCATATTTGAAAACAGTGCTGAGCTTCGTCCTGCCGGAGGGTTTATGGGCAGTTTCGCATTAGTGGATGTGGCCAATGGAGTAATCAAGCATCAAGAATTTCCAAAAGGGGGGAGTTATGATTTACAGGGATCGTTAAAACTTCGCCTTCGTCCTCCAGAGCCGTTGAGTGTGTTTCGTAACATTTGGCAGTTTCACGATGCGAATTGGTTTGTGGATTGGCCGACGACTGCCCGAACACTCAAAACACTCTATGAACATTCCGAAGGGCCGTCAGTGGATGGTGTCGTTGCGGTGACTTCACCGGTTATTGAAAAACTCATGACGGTCATTGGTCCGATTACGGTGGATGGCGAACAATTGACCGCTGAAAACATTATCGATGTTATTCAACACAAAGTGGAAGTCGATTATGACAGAGTTGAAAATTCTCCAAAGAAGTACATCGAACAGGTGGCCACGGCACTTCAGCAACGGTTCGCGCAGTTGACCACGGCGCAGATTATGCAACTCCTTCAGTTGCTGGACGATAGTATTCATCAAAAGCTCGTGTTGGCGTATACCGACGACGTGAATCTCAATACAACGCTCCAGGAACTTGGGGCCTTAGGAGAAGTACGATCGACAGACGGCGATTATTTTCAGATGGTTTCCGCCAACATCGGCGGAGCCAAGACGGATCGAGTGATTCGCCGCGATATTCGTATTAATAGTGTTGTTTCTGACGATGGTCGCATGCTCAATAATGTTCAACTCCATCGCAGTCATCAAGGCGTGAGTGGTCAGGAGTTTTATGGAGTGAAAAATATCGAATACGTTCGGTTTTATGTTCCCGAGGGGAGCCGTCTTATTCGTGCGAATGGTTTTATCCCGCCCCCCCGGTTGTTCCGTGAAGCGTCGATCGCTTCTTTAAGCCAATCCCCGGATGTGAAAGAATATCCCGATCGATTGGAGCGCTTCCCTCAATGGCAGATCACTCAAACGACCGAGTTTGGTAAAACAGTGTTTGGGGGATGGCTGGAGTTGAATGCGGGATCAAGCCAAGATGTTGAATTGGTTTATGAACCTCCATTACAATTTACCTACGAGAAGGCCCATACATTACTGATACAAAAGCAGCCGGGAGAAATTCATACGCGCGTGCAGTATGCGTTGTCATTGCCATCTGAAACAAATATTCTTGTCGCTCTGCCCGAGATTTTACGAGCCCCCGAGAGCACAGCCACCGCTTCTTTTCGCTCAATTGATTTGACGAGTGATCAACTTTATGGAATCATCGCGCGTGTTTCATCAAAAACCCCTTAAGGCATCCTCTACTGAGCGTTTTTCTCGCCGCAAGCTCCCCAGTCAGCAGCGGTTGCGAGAAGAAGTTGTTGATCGCCAACTGAAGGTGATCTATCAAGATCGTCATGGGGGGAAACGAGACCTCACGCGCTTTGATCGTGACCGAGGTTTTTCGTGGATCCGGGGGTTTGGAATAGTAGTGCTATTGGCTGTGATAGGGGTTGGTGGATGGAAGGTGTACGAAACATTGAGTACGGGCGCCACACGATTTGGGGACAACCAAGTCGAACTTTCAATTGATGCGCCCAAGACAATCGCCGTGGGACAGAAGACAACCATCACCATTACAGCGGTGAATCGGTCACTACTTAAACTCAATGATCTCGACCTCCTATTACAATATCCAAAGGAATGGGAATATCTCAACGCCACCAGTCTTCCAGAGGGAACAGAACAACGACGATGGAAATTAAATTCCTTAGATCCTGGCGGCAGTGCTACCATAGGGCTTGAAGGGAGATTTTGGTCGCCTCTGCCTGCAAATTTTGAAGTACACGCTTCTCTCGTGTATACACCTGAAAGTTTACGCGCTTCATTTCGATCGGCAGCGTCGGCCACAATAAGTGCCGCGCCATCGCTCATTGTGGCGACGGTGAAATCACCCGATCGATTGAATTTGGGTCAAAAAGAAGAATGGAGTATTGACGTCACATCCAAAGCATCCGAACCACTTTCCACTCTATCGGTTGAAGTGCTGATGCCCAGTCAATTTTTACTCGATTCAACTTCTCCCACAGTGGACGCTCGTTCTGGTCTCAGTTGGAAGGGGCTCACTATTGAGCCAGAAAAATCCACAACACTCAAATTTTCTGGAACGTTTGTGGACACTTCTGGCGCTGGAGGGGATGGACAACCCGCCTCTAAACAGTTTACCGTTCGGCTTCTTCATGGGGAACAACTCCCGCCGCAACTCGTGAGCGAACAAACAGTATCGGCCGTAGTCATTCAAAGCGCATTTTCGTTGCGGCTGACCGTCAACGGTGCGCTCACTCGCTCCGACACTCTCCCCGCAACCAGTGTTCCGGTCAAAATTGAGGTGGTGAATCGTGGCGCAGACCCTGTGAGCGATGTACAATTGGGGTTAAAACTTCAAAGTAATGACCAGGTCGCCGATATTATTGCAATGGATGCGATAGAATCAAAATACACTCCGATGATCAGCGGTACCACTTTACATTGGGATAAAAAAAGCGTTGATGCGCTTGCATTCATTCGTGGGGGGGATACGGCGGTGGTCACTGTCAATCTTCCGTTGCGCGCTCAAGCGTTGGGATCTATTGATCTATCGGCGAGTGCGTCGTATCCAAAAGCCAACGAAAGTATGACCGCAGAAAGCAACTCGGTCACCCTCTCGGTGGCGTCCCCCATTACCTTGACCGCCAATGGCCGTTATTATGATGATGACAATTTAGCTCTCGGCAACGGTCCGTTGCCTCCACGGGTTGGTACAAAAACAACATTTGCGTTATTTTTTTCAGTGACAAAGAAGACATCTTCGTATAAATCTGTTGAGATTTCTTATACTATCCCCAATGGAGTGGAGGTTGTTCGCGTCCAAGCGCCGGTGGGCTTGATCACGAGTGATCGCGTGAGTCATACAATTCGATGGAACATTGACTCCATGCCCGAAAATATTACGAGTCTGACTGCTGATGCACGCGTGAGTATAACACCGACTGTAAATGATGTTGGAAATGTTTTACCACTACTGACGGGTGCCACAGTGAAGGCGCAAGATGTTAAAACATTCACGGTGATTACACAAACAACTCCTCTACCCGTCACGACCAATATTGACGGCGATCCGCAAGTGTCGGGTCGAGGAACGGTCGTGAGTGAATAGAAATATGTCTGCATCAGAGTTTCGCATTAAGGACGCGCACCATGTCTACATGGTCGGTATTTGTGGCATGGGCATGACGGCACTTGCGCAGGTGCTTCAAGGGTGGGGGAAGACGGTAAGCGGGTCGGATACCCAGGAACATTTTCCAACCGATGAAGTGCTCGAACGATTGGGCATTGTCGTGCATCATGGTTTTTCTGCCGCGCATGTGCCAGTGGATATTGATGTCGCGGTTGTGTCGAGCGCATATGGAACCAATCACCCCGAGGTTATTGCGTTACGGGAGCGCGAAGTACCAACCTTTGAATATGCGCAGGCGCTTGGGATTTTTTTTCGACAGAAACGACTCATCGCCGTATCTGGAACACACGGGAAAACAACAACCACCGCAATGATCGGGTCGGTTCTCCAGGAAGCCGGTATGGACCCCACGGTCATCGTGGGCGCTCAAGTCTTAGGGTGGGGGAGCAATGCGTTGGTGGGCAAAAGCGATTGGGTTGTGCTGGAAGCCGATGAGTATCAAGACAAGTTTCAGTATTACAATCCTGAAGTGTTGGTGATTACAGCCATCGATTGGGATCATCCGGATTATTTTACGGATGCGCAAAGTTACGCGCAAGTGTTTCGTCGATTTGCCGAGCGGGTGCCCAAACACGGGAGCATCGTCGCTTATACAGATGATGCAGACGTCGCAGAGGTGGTGCAGAATTTATCTGCGCCAGTATTGACGTATGGACGCCGACACCATCGCAATATGAGAATCATTGAGGAATCTCAGGATCATACTGAACAGAGGTTTTACCTCTTAACAAACGATCGTCATTCCGGCTTGACCGGAATCCGATCGGATGCTGGTCAAGCCAGCATGACGACACACGTTGGTCCGTTCTCACTTTTACTAGCAGGAAGACATAATGTCAGTAACGCAACAGCCGCTATTTGCGTTGCCATGAATCTTGGGGTTTCGATTGAATCCATTCGTAAAGGGCTAAAGAAATTTCAAGGCACCGAACGCCGTATGCAAGTGATTGGCACAATGGCGAATGGTGCAATTGTCATTGATGACTACGCCCACCACCCCGTAGAAGTTGCCGCAACATTGTCGGGGTTACGTTCGAAATATGGCGCGCAACCCATTCACGTTGTATTTCAGGCGCATACGTATACCCGTACGCAAGCGCTTTTGGAAGAATTTGCGCATTGCTTTGGGGACGCTGATGGAGTAGTGATCACGGATATTTTTGCCAGCGCACGCGAGCGAGGAATGCCACATACAGTAACGGCAGAACTTTTCGTCGAACGGATTGGCGAGTTTCATCCCCATGTTGAGTATGTGCCGTGGGCGAAGTTAGAATCAATGATTCGGCAGAAGGCACAGCCCCAGGATGTCTGGGTGATGATGGGGGCAGGGGATGGGTGGAGACTGGCGCGCGCGCTTGTTACTGAGTCACAGGGGGACTCTCCCGTCGGGGCGCTGCGGAACTCACATGCCCCCGCTGCTACGGGGGCACCGTCCCGACCCACACCAACTTCAACGATCCTTAGCGGGTCGGGACTTGCTCAAACAGTCCTCGTCGCCCCGAGTGAGAGTCCCCACGTGACTCAAGCACTCCGCGCGCTTGTTAGTGATGAAAAACAAGTAGAGGAAAATGTTCCATTAGCAAAATACACAACATTTCGGATTGGGGGTCCTGCTCGATGGTTGGTAAAGGCGCGATCGGCAGAAGAAATTGTGGCGGTTGCGCGCTTTGCCAACGACCAAAAGATTCCGCTCTTTCTGTTGTCGGGGGGCGCGAATATTCTTTTCAGCGACACAGGATTTCGTGGGATCGTCGTTAAGTGTGAAGACCGAACACTGGCGATCGAGGGTCTTCGCGTGGTCGCCGGAAGCGGAGTGCCGTTACTGTATCTTGCTCAGCAAATCGCGCAAGCCAATCTCACAGGCGCAGAGTTTTGTGCAGCAATTCCCGGGGCTGTGGGTGGAGCGGTACGCGGCAATGCCGGGGCCTTTGGGGGAGAAATGAAGGATATTGTGGAATCAGTGGATATTTGGGATGGAAAAGAACGCCGCACACTGAGTAATCTTGAGTGTCAGTTCGGATACCGCACGAGTGCGATTAAACAACACCAAACCCTACCCAACCTCCCCTTTACACAAAGGGGAGGGGCCGATGTCGTTTCCTCCCATTTACACAAAGGGGAGGTGAGGAGGGGTTCGCCATGGATCGTTCTTTCAGCAACACTCGAACTCAAAACGGGAGACGCTAAAGCCGCGCAAGAACGCATCAAAGAACTGTTGTTAAAAAAATCCTCCAGTCAGTCACTCGAAGACCCTTCGGCCGGATGTATGTTTAAAAACGTTGTGCTCCCCTCGGATTTTTGGCTTGATGCGCAGCACGCGCGATGGCGCGACATGGTACCGCAGGAATTCATTGCAAAGAAAATACTCCCCGCCGCCTGGCTCATCGACCATGCAGAGTTAAAGGGTCGAAAAATCGGCGGAACGCAAGTGAGTTTGAAGCACGGAAATTTTATCATCAACAACGGAAACGCCACGGCCGCGGATGTGCTCATGCTCGTGAGCATAATTAAGCAAAAAATCCGCACACTCTACGGGGTCCAGTTGGAAGAAGAAATTGAGATGGTTGGGTTTTGATTCATGCGCAAGCACGCTCTTCCCTCCCTTAAGCTAAGGGAGGGTTAGGGAGAGTTATGGTATCTTACTTCGTCATAACTCCCTCTGGCTCCCTCTTATCTTAAGAGGGAGAACTTCAAGGTAAAAAAACTCGCCCGTATCTTCCCATGTGTAGGGAGGAGGGGCGAGGGAGCGGTGGTAGGTGGCAGGGCTGTGCATCAGTCGCCGCCGGGCGGCAGACCGTCCTTGTCCAGGAACCTGCTGAGGTCCTGGGGCGGGGTGTGGGGGGTGTTGTCAGCCGCGGTGGCATCGGTGGTGAGGACCGGACCAGAGGAAGCGATGACCTGAGCAACGGCTTCGCGCAGCTCCTGCGCAGATAGCGGCTTGCTGAGGAGCCCCGCTCCCCGGGCCTGCACTTCCCCCACAACCCG
>ORMF012102191.1_pt1 | contig 14001 bp, 13 predicted proteins | sample 1779871 | NCBI WGS metagenome assembly ORMF01 (sample SAMEA104232316, study PRJEB22302) | groundwater metagenome | biome: forest; feature: aquifer; material: groundwater | place: USA | collected 2011-08-07 | depth 5.4 m | reverse complement strand
CAATTATTCCTGCTTTTGAGCTGTGAGTGTGTACTGTATCAAATTGTTCCTTTCTGAAAAAAATTACCATCTTATGATATGCAATAATATCTTGAATTGGGCTTATCTCTCGTTGAAGAGATTTTAGAGTAATAACTTTAATTTTGTCTTTTTCTGGATAATCAAATGCAGTTAATAGTTTGCCTTCTGGTCCTTTAGATGGCCCGGTAAGAAGGGTTACATCATGACCGTTTCGAATTTGCCCAATAATTGTAAATAAGGTGTTTTCTTGGGCACCGCCAATTATCATTCTCGTTATGACATGACATATTTTTAAAGTTTTTGGCATATGATACTTAGGTTGTGTATTAATTTAAATATAGCTTAGCTTGTTTACAGAGGCAGCAATATGAGTAGATGAGACCATCAAATGTTGATATTTTTGTTTGAGAAAATGAATGGCATTTTTTGCTTCAAATTCAGTTTTGCACAGTCCAAAAAGTGTAGGACCGCTTCCTGAGATAGTTACTGCATTTAAGCCGATAGAGTTCATTTCGTTTTTTAAAATATTTAATATTGGGAATTTTTCATAAAGAGCAAACTCTAATTCGTTAAAAACAGTTTTGACAATTATATCAAAGCTGCCTGTTTGTAAGGCTTCTATTGTTTCATTAAATGTTGGCTTTAATGTTTGTTTTTTTATATTTTCGTATGCCCATTTTGCAGAAACTGGAAACAGCGGCGCCAATATTACTACCCAGTAGGGGAAGTTGATGTTAATTTTTATTAATTTTTCACCAATTCCAGTAGCTGCAGATGGATATGGATTTAAAAAAAATGGGATATCTGCACCAAGCTTAGCTGCAAGTAAAAGAAGTTCAGAGTCATTTAATTTATTATATTTATATTGTAAAATTCGCAGAACGGCTGCTGCATCTGAACTTCCGCCTCCCATACCTGCTGTGACAGGGATATTTTTTTTAATTTCTATAATCCAGTTAGGTTTTATTCCAGTAAACTCAGAATATGCACTTGCGGCTTTATGACATAAATTAGTTTTGTCTAGCGGAATATTCTCTGAAAGAGATTGAATAGTTATTTCGTTGTTTTCTGTAAAAAATATAGTTATTTCATCTTGAATATCAGCAGTAGGTAGAAAGATTGTTTCAATTGAGTGATATTCATTTTTAAGTTTTTCTTTAATATTTAAAAAGAGATTAATTTTACCAGGTGTTTTAAGGTTTATAGCTTTTTGCATAATATACTCATACGGTTTGAGATTTAGGTATTGTACTGGATTGATTCACACTCAATTATAAAAATTTAACATACTTTAAGTATATTTAAATAATTCAGTTTATTTATTTTTTTTATTTACTTTGAATGGATATGGAAGCGTAACTAATTTATTGGAACTTCCTATTTGGGTTAATACGTTACCTATAGTATAAATATATCTGTAACTATCTGAAGCTGCTGCACATACATATATTTTGTAAATTATATTTTTAATTACAGTTTCAGTATCTAAAGCTTTGCAAAATTGTCCACGATTAGGACGTAATTTCCAATCGTTTGGTTTTATTGCAATTCCATCTCCTGAAAAAATATAGAAAATTCTTCCGTTAAATCCGATGTTAAGTTTTACACCAGCATCTTGAGCCAATTTAATTGCTATTGCACATAAAATTGAATCAGCGCCAATTTTTGTATCTAAAACTTTACCTATGCAGTAGAAATCAGCTTCTAAGTCGCCTGGAATTGATGTTACAAAGCCATTTTCTTTCATGAACCTTGCCAGATTTTGTATTGAAAAATCGCCTTTTTCTTTAAAGTTGGATGATAAAGCATCATATTTATTATTTAAAAACTGTATGTTATCACGCTCGTACCATAGTAGATGAGATTCACAAATGCTTTCCCAAAGATCTGTCTTGCCTTGATTAATTTTTGAAGCAAAATTATTTCGCAAATTACGAATATTTATGATAGAGAGTATTTGATGAATTCGTTTTCTTAATAACGGATTTTCGGAATCCTGTTCCGCTGCTATGAATGGAGCTATTTCGCAGCCAATAGATAAAAGCTTTTCCATTGCATTGGAAACAATATCTTCATCATCGTCTTCAAGAAGTGAGATAAGTGCTTTTATTTTGTTTTCATTCTCTTTGTCCATAAGTGATTTATTTACACCCATAACTATTTAGTTTTCGAAAAACTCATATAAAATCTGAATCAGTTCTATCGCAAATTAACCAATTTTTGGAATACCTTCGGCATATTTTATTTTTGTATTGGAAATTTTCCAGCGATTGCATCTTTAGCAATTTTTTTTGCATCATCAGGAAAACTCATTTTTAGCATCCACGCTAAAAATCCTGGATTTTGCGATGCAATATCACGCAGCTTTAAACCTTTATTTTTTCCAAAAGCAATAATTGCCTCATTGTTATCGTCCCATTTAAATTTGCCTGTGCTATCTATCCATTTTGGATCTCGTGGGTTACAAAATTCATGAAGAGCATTCATTTCTTTAGGAAGCTGAGTATATTTCATTAATTGAGCATCAAATACTTCAATGGTAGCTAGAACATCTGCTTCTGCCGTGTGTGCATCTTTGTGATCTTTATTGCAAAAAAATTGTACAGCTGCCCCTAAAGTTCTGGGCTCCATTTTGTGAAATATGTTTTGAGCATCAATAATCCTTTTGCCATCTATAGTGAAATTTAATCCAGCACGCTGAAATTCTGCTATTAAAAGTGGTATGTCGTATCGAATTATATTGTAACCTGCTATGTCGCTGTCCTCAAAATATAAATTTAAAGCAGCTGAGATTTGTTTAAAAGTAGGTTCATTGGCGACATCTTCATCTTTTATTCCGTGAATTTCGCTTGCTTCAGAAGGAATAGTTCTTTCTGGATTAACGCGTTTTGTTTTAACTTCACATCTTCCGTCAGGAAATAGTTTTGCAACACATATTTCTACGATGCGGTCTACCTGTGGGTTTGTTCCAGTAGCTTCAAGATCAAAAAAAATTATAGGTTTATTTAAAGTTAAGTTGTGAAGTTTTACGGGTTTATCCATTTTTAAATTCTCCAGCTCAGATTTTTTATTGTCGAAAGATTTAAGATAGCTCTATGGCGGTTAATTCCAAACTTATGAACAAAAACAGTTATTAATTTTAAATCACTAAGCTTTAAATTATTTTATCGTTTTTTCTTTAACATTTTAATTTGTGGACGTCGTTCTTTTAACCCTTTGTTAACTTTAATAGGAGTTCCGTTAATATCCATTTCCGCATAATACATTGCTGATGCTATAGTCATTGGAAGAGGTATAAAGTCTTGAACTTGTTCGAGATTCCATCTTTGCGATGTCAAAAAGTTATCAACCATTTTCATTTTTTCTTCAGTGCAGCCGGGGAAATTTGATATGAAATAAGGAACGATATACTGTTTCTTTTTGAATTTTGTACAGATTTCATCAAAAATTTTTATAAAGTCGTAAAAATCTTCAGATTTATTTTTTCTCATTAATTTTAATACAGAGTCTTCCAAATGCTCAGGTGCAATTTTAAAATGTCCTGAAGTGTGACGAAGTATTATTTCTTTCATTAAGTTAGGCTGTTTTTTGGCTAAATCTGTACGTAAACCAGAATTAATAAATGTGTGCTTAATTTTTGAAATATGTTCTGCATTATGAAGTAATGAAAGAAAATCAGACTCATTTATTTCAAAGTTGCTGCATGGAACAGGGTAGAGGCATGATGCTCTTTTGCAGATTTTGCATTTTGACAAATCTTTTTGTTTACAGCCATATGTGTTTGCCGTAGGTCCTCCAAGGTCAGAAACTGTTCCTTTGAATGCTTTGGAATTAGATAAATCTTTTAGAGAGTTTATGACTGAATCTTCGCTTCTTGAGGTAGTAAATTTACCCTGATGAAATCCTAAACCGCAAAAAGCACATCCACCTGGACACCCTCTAACTATTGTTATTGAATCTTTTATCATCTCAAATGCAGGAATTTTTTCACTGTATTTTGGATGTTGGTTTCCAGCAAATGGTAAAGAATAAATAAAATCCATTTCTTCAGGAGTTAATGGCAATTCAGGTTTTTCAATAACTACGGCTCTATCTCCGTTAAGTTGAATTAAAGTAGAATCTTTAAAAGGATTCATATTTTCTTCGGCGATTAAATGAGATTTGATAAATTTATTTTTGTCAGACATAACTTCGGCAAGAGATGACAATATATAAGTATCAGCATCTAGTTTTGAAATGATTTCTTCTGATTGTTTTTTTCCAAGTAAAACGGCTGTACCTGATATTTTTGATAAATTATTTTTAGATGAAATTTTTTCTACTATATTTATTGTTGCTTTTTCTCCCATTCCATAAACTAAAATATCGGCTTTTGTTGAAGTCAAAATGCTTGGCATTATTTCATCTTTCCAGTAATCATAATGAGCAATTCGCCTCATGCTTCCTTCTATTCCTCCTATAATAATTGGAATACCAGGAAAGCTTCCTTTAGCCAGGTTGGAATAAACAGATAAGGCTCTTGGTGGTCTTAATCCTGCAATTCCACCAGGTGAATATGCATCTTCCTTGCGTATTCTGCGGCCAGCAGTGTATATGTTTAACATTGAGTCCATATTCCCCGATGTTATAGCACAGCATATTTTTGGAGTGCCTAAAATTTTTAATGAATTTTTATCTTTCCAGTCAGGTTGAGATATAATTCCTACTTTATATCCTGCGGCTATTAAGCATCGGCCTATTAAAGCTGCTCCAAAAGAGCTATGATCTACATATGCGTCGCCAGTGATTAAAAGAACATCAACTAAATCCCATCCCAAGAAAGAAAGCTCTTCTTTAGACATGGGAATAAATCTAGGTTGAATAAGTTTTTGGTTACTCAATTTATGAATAAAATTTAACATCACTACTCCTTTTTAAGAAAAAAATGGCAGAATTTTAATTATTTTCAACTTGCAATAATTTAAAATAATTGTAGTTTAACAGCCTACCGATTTGCGGGGGCGTAGCTCAATCGGTTAGAGTACCAGCCTGTCACGCTGGGTGTTGCGGGTTCGAGTCCCGTCGCTCTCGCCATTTTATTCTCATAGTAATTTCTACTATTGAGAGTTTACTGTTAAAGTAAAAGTCTTTTTAGGTGGAATTCCTTTTTCCCAAAGCCTTGAATACTTGAATGTCAAAGTTGTTTTCCCAACTCCAACTACTTGAAATACATATCTTCTGAGGCCGCCTGAACCTATTTTTTCTGCGTATCGCTTATATTTTAAAGCGACTTGCTTTAGAACATATTCGTCATACGGTTCAAGTGTCCAAATGTAACCTGTAGAAGGGTTTGAATCTAATCCTATATCAAATTCTCTTCCTACATTTAAATCTACCGTTTTACCGCTGTCTTTTTGAATAAAAACTGGAGGGGATTCTTCAAACATTTTTTCCATAGTTTCACAGGATGATAATAAAAACTGGATCATAATGATTGCCATGATATAAAACATATTCTTTCTTAACATTTCGCCTCCGTTATGAATTTAAAGTTAATATTGCGTAATGTGATTATAGCACAATTGTTCGACATATGAATTGAAATCAGATTATTCTTTGAGATAAAGAAATAGTATTATTTTCAAATGCAAAGCGGCAAGTTATAATTTGCTGATAAGTTGTTATTTTTTTTGAAAATCATTTACGAAAGGTAAGCTCTATATATGAAAAATATCATTATCGCTATTTTTGCTCTGTTTCTAGTTGCTGGGTGCTCGATGTTCAATAAAGAATCTGAACAATCTAAATTCACAATTGGGTCTCCGATTAATGATATTAATTCCACTAATATGCAGATAAAAGTTTTGCCTTTCACCTCTTTATATCCCGCACGTACAGAAATGATGTTTTGTAATGGGGAAAATTCATTTGTTTATGATAACACCAATACATGGCTTAATACACCTCAAACTATGGTTACTGAATACTTTGAGCTTTATTTTAATAATCCACTAAAAAAATCATCTAAAAATTTTGAATACAAACTTGGAATAAAAGGGAGAATAATTACATTTGCCTGTAACCTTTTAAATAAAGAAGTTACTTTGACTTTGCTGATTAATATTTATAACACAAATGATGATACTTTAGTTTATTCAACCATCTATACAAGTAAAGTGACAATTTCAAATTTGTCCGCATCTGAATATTCAATTGCAATTTCCAAAGCTATAAACGCGATTGCCTTTTCTTTACAGCAAAAGCTTTTGACGTTGTAAATCTTCTTTTTGATGATTATGTTTCTTGTCATGCTTAAACTGTATTGTTTTTATAAAAATTATTAGGAATTAACAAATATTATGGAAATCGTAGCTCACCCCAAGGTGTTGGTTTCAGAAGAAAAAATAGATGCTAGGATAAAGATGTTAGCTAGGCAAATTGCAATAGACTATGAAGGGAAAAAGCTTACAATTGTCTGCATTTTGAAAGGCTGTATTCCCTTTGTTGCGGATTTAATAAGAAATATCCCGATTCCTTTTAGGATTGATGTGATTCATGCTTCATCATATGTCGATACAGAGAGTACGGGTGATGTAAAAATCATATCAGATTCTCAGCTTGACCTAGAAGGTCAGCACGTATTACTTATTGATGATATTCTGGATACAGGCAGGACTCTTAAAAAAATTATAACATGTTTTGAAAAGAAAAATGCCGAAAGTATTAAAACGTGTGTTCTTTTAGATAAACCTTCACGAAGAATAGAAAATATTTGGGCTGATTATGTGGGCTTTGAAATTCCAAATGCCTTCGTCGTAGGTTACGGATTGGATTATAATGAATATTATAGAAACTTACCCTATATCGGCACATTGGAATCTGACTAAAAATGCTTTATTTTCTTCACATATACAGCGTCTATATAGGACCGCTGAGATTATTTAAATATGTGACCTTTAGGTCTGGTGGTGCTGCTTTAACGGCTTTTCTTATAGTACTTCTTCTTTCTCCGTTAGCTGTCAAGTTATTAAAAAAATTAAATACAGCAGCTCCATCGAGGCATGAAGGACTCATTCCCGAAGAGTTCTTAGATAGGAAAAAAGATAAAACTCCCAGCATGGGGGGAATTTTAATTATTTTTGCAATAGTTGTTTCAACCTTGCTATGGGCTATACCTGTGAATCATGTTCTTCTTGTATTTCTGTTTACGATTATTGCTTTGGCATTGGTAGGATTTGGCGATGATTATATTAAGGCGGTAAAACGTAATAGAGATGGTATACCAGGTAAATTGAAACTTTTACTTCAAATAATTATCGCCTGCGTCGCTATTGTTTATCTCTTTACTGTGCCTGAAAATACAGTTTATCTTCAAAATATGATGATTCCTTTTTTTAAAGATCCTGTTCTTACAGGTTTCTATGGTGCATTACTTACGTTACCGCTTGGGATTGTCGTTGTTGTAGGATCATCAAATGCTGTTAACTTAACAGATGGAAAAGATGGTTTGGCAACTGGATGTATTATATTTTGCGCATTAGCATTTGCTGTTTTTGCATACCTTTCAGGGAATAAAATATATTCAGATTATCTCAATATACATTATATAACAGGGGCAGGTGAAGTGGCAATTTTTGCATCTGCTATAATTGGTGCAGGAATGGGTTTTTTGTGGCATAATTGCCATCCTGCGTCAATGTTCATGGGAGATACAGGAAGTTTAGCGCTTGGTGGTGCAATTGGACTTATTGCAGTATTGGTACGAGAAGAAATTGTGCTTTTTGTCGTAGGCGGTGTTTTTGTATTAGAAGCAGCTTCTGTAATTATTCAGGTTTGGTCTTTTAAAGTAAGGGGGAAAAGAATATTTTTGTGTGCACCACTCCATCATCATTTTGAACGAAAAGGGTGGACTGAAACACAAATCGTTGTCAGATTTTGGATACTGGCTTTGTTGTTTGCTCTCGCAGGATTAGCTACACTAAAGCTAAAATAATTTTTCCAACAGATAAACTGTCACAGACATAAAAATAGACTATACTGCTTAATAACTGATGTTACACAGAGGAAGCATGTTTCACATATTTTGGAGGGATTTGCTCCGTCAAAACCGTTATCTGTAACTCGGAAACGACATAGCGTTTCCTTCCGTTTTATATAAAAACTATTCTGCGTAATATCAGTTAATAAGAAATGAATTAGTTAAATTTTAAAATTCATTGCTGTTTCTACAGCTTTATGCCAGTTTTTTATTTTTTTTGCTCTTTTTATTGGATCAAGATGAGGAGTGAACTCATTTTTTTTGATCCAATTTTTTCTAATATCATCTTTAGTGTCCCAAAAACCGCTTTTAAGACCAGCAAGATATGCTGCTCCAAGTGCAGTAGTTTCTGGTACCGCAGATTGTATCACAGGAATACCCAAAATGTCGGATTGAAACTGCATAAGGAATTTATTTACTGATGCACCGCCGTCAACTTTTAATGATCGTATGACTTTACCTGAATCTTCTTGAAGTGCCTCTATCAGATCACGCGACAAAAAGGCAATACTTTCTAAAGCAGCCCGTACAATATGGGCTTTTGAACTTCCCCTTGTTATTCCCAAAATTGTGCCTCTGACATCAGAATCCCAATAAGGAGCGCCAAGGCCTACAAAAGCAGGAACAAGATAAATCCCACCACTGTCTTCAACTGAGAGTGCAAGTGATTCTGTCTCTTCTGCTGTAGTGACAATTCCAAGCTCATCCCTTAACCATTTTACAACTGCACCACCTATAAAAACAGAACCTTCAAGTGCGTATTCGAGTCCTTCACCTAAATCCCAAGCAACTGTTGAAAGTAATCTATTTTTTGAAATAGGAGCTTTTTTCCCAGCATTTATAAGGGCGAAACAACCAGTTCCGTATGTGTTTTTTGCATTACCAATGTCAAAACATGTTTGTCCAAATAATGCTGCTTGTTGATCGCCAGCCATTCCTGTTATTGGAATTCCAATACCGAAAAGTTCTTTTTTTGAAACACCAAAATTATCAATTGTTCTTTTTACTTCAGGAAGCAACTGTTTGGGGATTCCAAAAATACTTAGAAGATCACTATCCCATTCGCCTGTTTTTATATTAAAAAGTAGTGTTCTTGAGGCATTTGAAGGTTCAGTAAAATGATTACCTGTAAGTTTATAAAGAAGCCATGAATCAATTGTGCCAAAACAAATTTCGCCCTTATATGCTCTTTCGTAAAGTCCTGGGACGTTGTCTAATATCCATCTGATTTTTGTACCTGAAAAATATGCATCAAGCACTAGCCCCGTTTTTTCTTTTATTATGCTTTTTAAGCCTGATTCTTCAATCGCTTTGCACATCTCAGAGGTTCTTCTGCACTGCCACACAATCGCATTATGAACTGGTTCACCTGTTTTCCTATCCCATAAAACAGTCGTTTCTCTTTGATTTGTAATGCCAATTGAAACTATTTCTTCAGGTTTGACTCCTGTTTTTTTAAAGAGGGTTTCAGTTACATTTAGCTGCGTTTTCCATATTTCATTAGGATTATGCTCTACCCAGCCTGGTTTTGGGAAAATTTGAGGAAATTCTTCTTGGCAAGAGGCGACAACTTCGCCTTTTTTGTTAAATAAAATAGCTCTTGAACTTGTTGTTCCTTGATCAAGAGAGAGTACATATTTCTGCATGAAGCCCCCTTTTTTACTTTAGTATGTTTTTATGATTGCAATTTCATTTTTTAATATGAATTGTCTTTCAGTATTTGAGTTCCTACACCAGATGTTGTGAAAATTTCAAGCAGTATAGAATGAGGAGTTCTGCCATCTATCATATGCACTTTATTTGTACCTGCTTTTAACGCCTTTGCTGCACTGTTGATTTTGGGAATCATTCCGCCTGAGATTATTCCTTTGCTGATAAACTGGTTAATATCTTTAATGTTTATTGTTGATATTCTGGAAGTTTCATCTTTAGGATCGAGTAGAATACCAGGAACGTCACTTATAAAAAGCAGTTTTCTTGCCTTTAATGCCTCTGCTGTTTCAGCAGCAGCTATATCTGCATTAATATTGTAAATATAACTGTTAAAGTCTAGACCTAATGGGGTAATAACAGGTATTATATCTTTATCTAGAAGATAATTTATTTTTTTAGTGTCAACATGATAAATATCGCCAACAAAACCAAGATCGGCATATTCCCCATTTTCTGTTTGTGTTGGCTTAGCTTTTTGAACAGAAAATATATCTTTCCCAGAAAGTGTAATTGCTTTACCTTTCAATTCTGTAATAGTCTCTACTATAAACTTATTAACATCATTATGCAGAACATCATCTACTACTTTAACAGACTTTTCGCAAGTATATCTTTGACCGTTTATGAATTTTGTTTCTATTTCAAGTTCTTTTAACCTGGCAGTAATAGACTTGCCTCCACCATGAACAATTACAGGTTTCATGCCTACGCATTCAAGAAAAACAATATCCTTAAGAGTTTTGTATGCCAATTCTTTGTCTTCCAGCACACTTCCACCGAATTTAATTACAGTTGTAGAACCTCTAAATGATTGAATATAAGAGAGGGTTTCTATTAACGTTTCTGCTTTTTTGAGATAAGTATCCATTTTCATAGCCCTTAGATTAATTTTTAGTATAGCCTTGCTATAAATATGTTATTATTTAAAGTTCAATTGTGTCCCAAATATTTCCTATCTTATGAGTCTGAATTGAACTAGGGTTTCCATGTTCTCCTGTTATTATCAAAAAATTTATATTCTGGTTTTCATTGTGAATTTTTTTTGCAAATTCTAAACCGTTTAAAAACGCCGAAGTTGACAATGCGTCTGAAGCCACACCTGTCGGAGCAACCACAGTCACTGAAATCATATTAGCAACAGGATATCCTGTTTTTGGGTTAATTATATGGGAATATCTTTTTCCGTCAAAAATTATATACTGTTCATAATCTCCGCTTGTAGATAAAGCTTCGTTTACAAGCTTCAAGCTTCCATTCATTGTTTTTTCATTATCAAGCGGATCTCTTATTCCTAATACATAATATTTTTTGTTAAGTGGTCCATTAGGAAGACATAGAATATTCCCACCTAAGTTAATTACTCCTGAAGTTATTTTCATATCCTTAATCTTATCATAGGCATAATCAAGAGCAAATCCTTTTGCGATTCCTCCTAAGTCCAGCTCCATTCCTGCGACTGAAAATTGAACAGTGTGATTTTGATAATTAAAAATAAGTTTATTGAATCCTACTTTTTTAAGAGTTTCTTTTATTTGTAATGGAGTTGGAGCTTTATCTTGTTTCACATAAAATCCCCATAATTTCATTAGAGGTGTTACGGTTATATCAAATACACCATTGCTTTGCTCGTAATATTTTTTAGATAGCATTAATGTTTGCCACAAAATATCCGAACATTTAAAAGGATGATAATATGCAGAGCTGTTTAATTTTGCTAATTCGTCTTCTGAATTAAACCTGCTGCAAGTTTTGTTTATTTCTATAAATGCATTGTATATCTCATCTTGTGCAAGATCAGCATTTTTTTTATCTCCATAAAGGGTCGTTTGTGCCCAGGTTCCCATAATTGGGTAAGTTCTTGTAACTGGTTCAATGTATTTGGAAGTGTCTTGTCTCGTCGAATACCAACGCTGAAGAAGGACACAGACGATAACTATCATTAGAAGAAAATAAAATGTCTTCTGTAAAAGTAGACTGCGTTCTGTTTTTTTAGTATCCACTGAATCTTTGTCTCGTACAACTTACTTGTCTTTAGAAACACGTTTTTTAAATTTTAATAAAATAGGAAGCCCGTGAAGGTCGAAAGCTTTCCTTAAATAATTTTTCAGATACGTTTCATAATTGTTTTTGCATAATTTGGGATCGTTTACGAAAATTGCAAACATTGGTGGTTTATTGCAAACCATTGTAGCATAGAAAATTTTGAAAAATTTTCCATTCATGCATGGAGGATGATTTGCCGAAACAGCATCGTTTAAAATCTTATTTAGGGCTGAAGTTGGAATTTTGATGGTAAATTGGTCGTTTACTTCTTTTATTTCAGAAAGGAGATTTTTGAAGTTATATCCGCTGAGAGCACATGTAAAAACAATTGGAGCATATGCTAAAAAAGGCATAACTCTTCTTATTTCATCAGTTATCAATCTTTGCTTTAAGCCTGAACATTTATCCCACTTATTAGCGACGATTATACACCCTTTGCCTTCATCGCTGATTAGTCTTCCGATGTGAGCATCTTGGCTTGTTGGTCCAGATTCGGAAGCTTCTATAGTCAGTAGAACTATATCTGCTTTTTTAATTGCATCTTTAGCCCTCATTATACTGAAAATTTCAATTGCTGAGTCGGCTCTTCCGCTTTTTCTCAATCCAGCAGTATCAATTAATGATGCTTTAATTATTTCATTGTCTGCAGGTATATCCAAAGGCATATCAACAGAATCTCTCGTTGTGCCTGCGATATCACTTACGATAAGCTTGTTTTCACCTATTAAACGGTTAATTATTGACGATTTCCCTACGTTTGGTCTTCCTGTAACTGTGATTTTTATACGCTCTTCTTCTTGATAATCTTTTTTGCCGTCTAATTTCCCTGTAAAAAGATCTATTAGTTCACCAATACCTCTTCTGTGAAGGCATGAGACAGGGGCGACATCGTCAACACCAAGCGAATAGTACTCACTTAAATTTCTTTCAAGTTCAAGATTATCAACTTTATTTACAACAACAATTATCTTTTTGCCAGATTTGCGAAGTGTATTTGCAACTTCCATGTCTATAGGTGTAACGCCTGATGTGATATCGGTAACCAGAAGTAATATGTCTGCAGATTCTAACGCTACAGATACCTGTTCGCCAATTTTTGTATCAAAAAAATCTGCACGTTTTGACGGTGTTGTTACACCTTCTCCCAAACCTCCAGTGTCAATTATTTGATAATAGCCGCTATCCCATTTGAAAGGAGCTATTACACTGTCTCTAGTAACGCCGCTTTGTTCGTGAACTATGGAAATTCTTTTTTTTAAAATTGCGTTAAAAAGTGCCGATTTTCCTACATTTGGCCTGCCAACAATTGCTATTGTTGGTATTTTATCTGATATCTTAACAACCATAATTATGCCCTTAACAAATTTTTTTTTAGTGAACTTAAAGATAATCCTGAAGCTATTTTTATCAATAGAGAAATTGTCATGGGTATAAATAGCTGGAAAGCCATCAAAAAGGTTGATGGCTTTCTTTCATTTTCACAATATTTAAAAGTCGTGCTATTAATTGAAGTTAGAGAATTATGTGTAATACCCAACTATTAGCACAAAACAGCTTAAAATGAATCTTGTACTGTTTAGTTTTTAGCTGATTTTGCTATCAGTTCTTTAACTACAGCTTTTTTTCTTTCGTTATATCTTTTTCTGCGGTTTCTTTTTTCAACTTTATTAGATTGTTTGCCCATAATGATTCCTTCTGTTTTTATAAATTATTGACTTTAACTTATTTTATATATTTTATGAATTGGTTTTAGAAAAACTACAGCTAAATTCTAAGCTGTTATTACAATTCAAATTTTAACATTTAAACATTTTTAGTATTATTTACCAAAAAAAGAACTATAAGTTAGTTTAAAAACTGTTTAAATCAAATTTTTTTTATGGAATTGAAGAATGTTTAATAAACTTGATAAGCCTTTTGCATTAATTAAAGCTAAAAGTAGAAGAGATATCCTGTATATTTCTGGAAATGTTTCGAAAGTTAATTCTCTTGAAGATATAAATTGGGAAGATGAATCTTTTTTTATTGCACCTTTTTCTCAGATAAAAGAGAAAAATTATGACTTTGCAGGTGAAGAACTTCCGATAATGCTTTTTTCAAATTTAATAAAAAAATCATACAGTTATGATGAAATGATCTCTTTGTTACCTGAAGAAGATATAATTTTGTCAAAAGAGATCGAATACAATTATTCTGATGATGAATAT
>ORMF010511361.1_pt1 | contig 14006 bp, 9 predicted proteins | sample 1779871 | NCBI WGS metagenome assembly ORMF01 (sample SAMEA104232316, study PRJEB22302) | groundwater metagenome | biome: forest; feature: aquifer; material: groundwater | place: USA | collected 2011-08-07 | depth 5.4 m | reverse complement strand
CCATGATGCGCCGCGTCCGTTCGTCCAAATGCGGCCATGCGGTACGAAACTTCCGCTTCAATTCGGACAGGTTGTTCATGCTCGGAAAGCATACAGCAATCACCCTTTGATTGATACCTTTATTTATTTACAACGCCTTAACCCACCTTGTTGTCGATCAGCGTGTACTGGGGCCGCCGAGCTTGAAGATACGAATCGCATTGGTCTCGGCTAACTTCCTCGCTGTTTCTGGTTTGAGCTGCCCGAGGAGTTCGCGAAATCGATTTGCGCGCTGGGAGTAAATTTGAGGGTTGTTACCTGGTGCGTGCGCGACATCCATGCCGAGCATAAAGCGGTCAGGAAATTCTTCATAGAGCGATTTCATGTCCGGGAGCAGCACGCCACCCTGCTCGATGAGCGCGGTGAATTCCTCTCTCCGCGGCCAGCCGATGCCGTAGCCTGTGGTGCCCACGTTCGTCATATTGGCCAGGTCACAGAACAAATTCGGATGACGAGTCAACATGCCATGGATGACGGGCGCCTTGCTGCGCCCGCAATTGTGCGCCCAGACGAAGCGGGCCTTCGGGTATTCCGCCAGCAACTTTGAGAAATCATCGACCAACGCAGGGTAACCTTCCATATGGACAACCATGGGCACATCGAAGCGTGCCGCGATGGCGCTCATTCTTTGCACGAAGGTCGAGTAAATCGGGTTTTCCTGTTCGGCGTGTGACCCGCGCGAGTATGCCCAGTGGCGCACGATGAATTCGCCGACGCCGAAGAACCTGCCGGATGCAATCTTACGTTCGGTCTCCTCGATGAGCCGCTCGACCTCGCGGTCGGGAGAGCGCCATTTGTGCGGTCCGGTGAGCAGCGGCTGCTGCATGCCTACCAGTGGAAAGAACTTGCCCGGATACCGCTCGGCAAGTCGCAGGGCGTCTTCGTCACTGCCTGGCAGGTCGCGCGAACCTTCTGGACCCGGGTAATAGCGCGCCATCACGGTCCTGTGCGTCACGTTGTTCTTTTCCATCGCGTCAACCATAATCTCCCAGTTGAAGGATGCGCCGAGATGACCGTGGGCATCTATAATCGGCCCTTGATAGGGCTGCGCCAAGAGCACGGTGCTTGGCAAAAGCATCAAAGACAAGACCAAGAGCCGAAACCTTTTGCACCGCATAGTTCGATTGCTGACACCCAACGTCGTGTTCATCTGCGCGTATTCCGCGTCGCTCTGGAGCAGAGGGCTAGACCTAGAAATTCAGAATGTCCCGTTTTCCGGGATCTGGGTTTCCCTGCGGAGGAGGCCGAGCACCTGCTTGTGCGATCGGACTTGATGATCAAAATCCAGAAACTAATCGTAGCTCGACGCCTTAAGCAGGCGGAACTGGCAAAGGTTCTTCGAGTGACCCAGGCTCGGGAAAGTGACGTGCTTCGAGGGCGGATCGATTTGTTCAGCACTGACGCGCTCATCGACACGCTCGCCCGCCTCGGCGTCCGCGTCCGCCTCGTTCTTAAACCGGGCCGTCGTGGTCTTGAAGCCGGATAATCGGACTTATCCCCCTTTTCCAGTCGAGCTTTTCGTTTTCTTGATCTGGCGTCCTCGATGACCAGCGCGTCCTTATCGTGTCCCGAATACTGTCAGCTTTTAGATTTGGGGAGGTTTCGAAATAGTCCTGTTCGTAGGCCTCTTTGAAGAGCTTAAAAAAATCACTTCTGTATGGCTCTTGGCCGATGTATCCGCGCACCTGCTTAAGCTATTGATCTAGGTAGTCCACCAGCGTGTCTATAATTTCGTCGCGCGTCATGGATTATTCCGCCTCGACCGCGCTCTTTAGCACAATTTCTGTCCACGGTGACCCGGAATGGATCGAATGGCCATGTTTCCGTGGATTGTGATTTGAGATAATCGCGAGCAGCGAAGACTTCTGCCGTCCGCATTCTTTCTGCCTGCAACGCTTCAAGGCATTAGTGAGCACTGCCGTCGTAGCGATAATCATAGTCTTTCTTTTTAAGGTCATCGCTCATTGGGCGGTTTGACCTCGTAAATTAGTATTTCAAGCAGCTCCGTGAGTAGAGTAGCTACCATCCCAAAAATAACGAGGACATAAAACGGAAGATAGATCAAAAATGAATTACCAAAATAATAATGCGCGTAAGTTACCGCAAATAGACCAACAATCCAGCCTGCCATACGCAATTGATAATGCTTGGTTCGCTCAGCGGGAGTTCTATGTATCATTGTCCACTAACAAGCTTTTTAAACTCGCGGTCAGGTAAGCCGCCACGAACGCGATATTAACGAGTAATCCATAAGGCCGTAGCCAGACCGCAAGCTTGCGGATTTGCGCATCTGACAGCATAGCTGACCGGCAGCTCGCCCGGCGACGAACAAATAGATATAAAAGCGGAGAACGCAGGGCATGCGTTGGCCTTTATCGCCGATGGGGTTTGATTGCAAGGACAGAGGTATCAGGCTTTTTAGGTGTTCCCATGCCTAGAGGTGGCCTCAATGATGACCTCGCTTGATTGGCGGACGCCTTATTCAAGGTCAAGGGTCGGTTTACGGGGTCGTGCCTTGATATCGATTCTGCTGACGAACCCCCTATTCATGAAAATTCGGGATGAAGAAAATCATTGACTACTCAAAAGCATTTTCCAAGCGATCGTTCCCCCAGAACAGTTCGTCTCCGACGCGCAGGCTCGCTGCCCCGAAAATGCCGAGTTGCACGGCTTCGTCGGTCTGTCGCCGCAGGCGATCTTTAGATTCTCTCGTCTGCGCTTCCTCGATGATCGCATCGGCCGGCTGACCTATACTCGACACAAGCCGCGCGGTCACTTCAGTATCGGAGATGTCGAGGTCCTCGCCGAAGTTCGCAGCAAACACAGCGCGCACGAAGGCAGCGGTCCAAGGCGCATCGGCAAAGTGATAAGCGATGCGTGCAGCGAGCGCCCCGTTGCGCGGAAAGACAGTGGGCTTTCGGAACGGGATACCCGCGGCCGCGCAGATCCGCTCAACGTCGCGCCACATGTAGCGTCCCTTGGCGACATAGATATTGAACGGAGAGGTGTCCCATCCTTGTTGACTGAAGATCGGACCAAGCAAGAAGGGCCGCCACACCAGACGGGCGCCGGCCTATGCTGCCAATCGCTCGATCCGCATGGCGGCGGGATACGAGTACGTGATCCCAAACTCGAACCAGAACTCGACAGCCATCGGTGTCATGTCTTGTGTCGAGCTAACGCTGACGCTCAGCCGACGCACTTTTCAGCGATCGGTCTGAAGCGTTTGGTTAGCCGTCCTATTTCTTTTTCTTGGAATTCCCGATTTTAGCGAACGCTGCGTTCTCGCCGAAGAGTCGAACGTCCTCATCGAGTGCGCGCCAAGTTTCGGAACGGAAGGCCCGGTTTAAGTCCTTGCGATACGACCGGTCAATTACTACATTCTGTTTATCTGACAATCCCTCGATTTCACGGGCCACCCTGACAGCCCGCTCTATGAGATACTTTAGAAACCCCTCCGGAACCACCACATCACCGCCGATAACTCCGGTGCCAGCGCTTATTTTAGTCCCTTTCCAATGGTCTGGGTTTTTGCAATTGATAAATCCAAGAACGGTCATCCTACCCATTTTGGTAAAAATAAAAGCAGGATTGCCATCGGATAAAGCTAGGTTCACATCGGTTGCTCGCAAAAAATAGCGGTTCATGTTAGCGGGCAAGTAGGTGATATTGTCCATAGATTCAATCGCATCATGGAAAATCATGTGTTGATGGAAGGGCGCTGGATCATCACGGCGGTCGAATAAGAATGACTTCCAGGTTTTAAGAACTTGTGTCATTAACACTTCCGCGTCTTGCGAATATTCCGTTCCGTCGACGCTCCGGTACCAAGAGAGAACTCTCCAAGATATAGATACGGCAAATTTAAGAAGCCACGACTGATAGTGAAATATGTGAGCATCGCGGCGGTTCAGGGGATGAAAGATCTTGTTGGCGACCGGCGTTTCCCAGCGATTAAAGAGCAATTCGCATTCACCACAAAGAATATGTTCCTTTGGACCGTCTTGGGACCGCCTGTTAACAACCGGCGAAGATCTGATGAAGCCAGTGGCTGACGATTCTTTCTGCCACTTTACGACAAACTGCGGAATGAGGTGACCTAGACGCAAGTCTTTAGATTCGCCACAGAGACTGCATTTACCGTAAGTAGGCATAGTCTTGAAGAAAGCTAACTATTAAGTCACTTGGTCAGCGAATCACCAACCCCAGATTTCACCAAGATTTTCAGATTCCATCATTCTTCGATCAGTTGGTCGAGTTAGTTTGGTCGGATGTTCTGACGGCAAACACAGACCAGTTTTTCCCTATAGTGCCGTTGACCAGAGATCTGTCTAAGCTGGGCCTGGCCCTTTCGCAAACGTCAGCCGCCGGTAGACTTGCCGGGCGGTGTCCACGTCGCGTTTGCAGTATTCGTAGATTTCGGCAAGCTTGCCGGCGCGGTAGTAGGGGTACACTTTCGAGCCGTCGAGATTTTCTTTGGGCGAAGGGATGCCGAGGGCTTTCGCGAGCGAGTCGAGGCTCGCGTGTTCGCGGCCCCACTTGCTCCATTCTTGCATCGTGTCGTAGATCGGATTGTTGCGAAAGCGGGTAAAAGGGATGTCGCGCGGCGGCTTGATCTGGTGGATGATCGAGCGCTGCCAGATAAAACGCAGATCGAAGTCGAGAATGTTATGGCCGACGAAGAGATTAACATCCAGCGCGAGCTTCCAGAAATTTTGGATGATCGCCTTTTCTTCACCTTCCAGGACATGCACCGGGGAGTCCGCCGGCGGATCGATGGCGTAGGCGAGGCAGAGAATCCTGGCCGTCGCTGCCGACAGGCTCAATTTCTTGAGCAGCTCCGCCTCGTCGAGCTTGATTTGAGAATCCAGCAGGCCGTTGTCCTTGAGCGACTGATCGGTGGGAACGGTTTCGATATCGAAGAAAAAGATTTTCATGGTCTTGCTTGGGGGAAAAGCTCTCCTTGTTCGCGGGCTGGCTTGATTTCAACCGCCTCGCCCAGGCGCAGAAACATCAGCTTGAACGCCGCCACCTCCCGCTTGAGGCTTAAACGCGCGGCTTCGGCATAGATTTGCGCCTGTTCCCGATACCGTTCCGCGCCTTGCTCCAGCTCCTCGTGGGCAATCCTATCTGTCTTATAGTCGGCTAGATAAAGCAAGCCGTCGCACTCATAGATGAGATCGATGACACCCTCCATGATTTGCCCGTTCCAGGGCATCAGCAACGGCACTTCGCGGCCGAGAATGCGCGCGCTGGCCAGTTCGGCATAGGCTTTGGAGCGAAAGAACGGGAAAAAGATTTCCTCGAGTTCGTTCTGAATCGCTGCTTGCTGTGGCCGGTAATCTTGGGGTAGCCAATGGTCGATAGTTAGCTTCAATGGGTCCATGAAAGCGCGGGCGTCCAATGCAAAATCCCAGCTTTGCAGGAAGCGATGCGCTAATTCGCCGACGAGCATGGCCAGCGTGCGCTTCAGCGGCGCTTGCTGGTGCGGCACAGCCGCTTCGCTCAGTTCTGCTTCCTGGCGCTTCAACAACGTCGGTGTGAGGAACACCGGGCTCTTCATCGCTGCTGCAAAATCGTCGCGGCGGCGGCTCCAGATGTCCACATAAGGCCGCCAGTCACGTTTTTCACTTGCGCGTGTTCCCGCGGTTTCTGCCCGTCCCGGTGCCGCCAGACTTTCTGTGACAACCTGGATAGCCATCTTGCCTGCGCCGACAGAAACGATCTTGGACTCGGCGATATCGTCGGATTCCATGCCGAGAGTTTCACCGAGCATGGCAAGAAAACTGCCGCCGGAGCGCCGGCTGGTCGGCGCGCATGAGATGATGAGATGTTCGCGCGGCCGCGTCATAGCGACGTAGAATACGCGCTTCTGTTCTTCCTCGGCGCGAAGCCTTGCCTTCTGGGCGATGTAGAGTCCGGGCAGATCCCAGATTTGTCCGACGCGGATCCCCGTGAGGCCGCTGGACCAGTCGGACAGGGCTTCCGCGCTCTTTGCTCGCCTGGCGTCCGTCCCGCCGTGGCAGCCGGCCAAGACGACGACGGGAAACTCCAATCCTTTGGCTTTGTGAATGCTCATGATGCGAACCGCATCGACGCTTTCTTCGGCGAGCACGCTTTCGCCCTCTTCTTTGACGTCCAATACGTGCTGTTGCAGTTGGCGAATGGTTTCATTAAGGGTCATCAGCCCCTCACGCCCCAACTGTTCCGCTTGCTGTCTGAGTTTGTCGAGATTCGCCACCGCTTGTTCGCCGTGGAAGGCGCAGGCGGCGAGTAATCTTACCGGCAGCGAGGCGAAAATCCGTGCGATCGCTTCGCTCACCGGCAGGAGCCGCGTGTCATCGTGCAGGCGCGCCAGTGTCTGATACAACTCAGAAACGGCGCCGGGGAATTCTTTGCCGTTCAGCCGCTCCCCCTTGCGGTAGTCGAGGAGGTCCCGGCGGTGCAAATCATAAATCAGCTTGTCCGGGAGCGCGCCCAGGGGCGAGCGCAACACACCCACGAGAGCGAGACGGTCATGGGGGTTGTCGATGGCGCGCAGCAGATTGACCGCGTCGATGATTTCCTTGGCGGCGTAGAAGTGGCGCTCTCCCTCCACCACGTAGCGAATATGGCGCCGGCGAAAGGGCTCCAGATAATCGTGAATGTCGGTAAGCTTGCGAAAGAGAATCGCGACGTCCCTGGGCTGGACGAGCACCTGCTCGCCGCGCGCGTTGGTGATCGACGCTTTCTCGAGCATTTCATCTCTAAGCCAGCGTGCCAAACTCTCGCCTTCGAGTCGGCGCGCGGTTTCGGCGTCCAGCGCCGCGCCCTCGGCGACGATTTTCCGCAGCGAGACTTTCGCCATCTGCGGCGCGGAGTGAAGCTTCGTGTTATCCGGTTCTGTCGGCGAAGGCGGATGGATCGCGATGTAAGGCGGCTGAAGGCCGTCTCGTGGTTGCATCAAGGTCTCAAAGACGCCGTTGACGACGCCGAGAATCTCCGCATGGCTGCGGAAGTTGGTCGTCAGCCGGCATTCGATGCCGTCCTGCGCCTTGATGATTTTTTCGATCACTTCGAGATATGCCTCGATGTCGGCGCGGCGAAAGGCGTAGATCGATTGTTTGGGATCGCCGACCACGAACGCTTTGCCCGGAGTGATCTCAACGGCGCGCCAGTCCCGCGCCGATTGGCCGGATCGCTCGGCCAGGTAGAGGAGAATTTCGTACTGGATCGGATCGGTGTCCTGGAACTCGTCGATGAGGATCGCGCGGTATTGGCGCTTGAGCTCCTCGCGCACGCGCGGGTGATCGCGCACCAGGTTGCGCGCGCGAATCAACAGGCCATCGAAAGAGACGAATCCTTCGTGGGTGAAAAACCGGCGAAATTGCACGGCAAATGGCGCCAGCAGCCGCCATAGGAGCATCGTCAGGTCTTCGTCTACTTGGGCGAGACCCTGGGCCGTGCGCACCAGTTCCTGGGCTTCGGCGACATCCTCCGCCGTCCAGCCCTTGAGCTTGGCATTGATCGACTTCTCAGCGAGGAGCCCGTGTTCTTCGGTCAAACTATTCTCGGCAATCGATCCGTTGTGGCGGCATGCGTCGATGATAGCTTTGGCGGCGCGCGCCAGTTTTTCGTTCTGCCGGTCCTCCGGGTGGCGCACCACCAACGCGGCGGCGCGCGTGGCGAGATTCTCAAGCCAGCGGCTCAGCGCCTCGCGCGCCGCGCCGCTTTTTTCCCCGTCCCGGCCAAGCTCCACCGTTTCGGCGCAGAGCGATTGGGCGAGGGTCCTGATCTGTTCGAGTGGGAGCTTGGGTAAAATGATTCGCCAGTCGCCGGCGTGGGAGCCCGTGAGGGCCAGTTCCTGGTCCAACCAGAGGTCCCACTGCTCGTCGAAAAGACGCTCGAATTGCTTGCCGTCGTCCTCGCGAAATTGCGGATCGACCTCGGCTTCGAGGGGATAAAGACGGAGCAGGGTGGCGGCGAAGCTGTGGATGGTGCCGATCTCAGCCCGTTCGATATGGCGGATGGCCTCAAGGAGGCGGCCATTCAGTTCATCCTTCGAAAGTTGATAGCGTCGGATCAGCGCCGCGACTTCGGCGGCGGTTTTCTTGTCGGCTTCAGTGACGGGACTTCCGGCGAGATCCGTATCGAGATAGCTCTGGAGCCGCTCGCGCAACCGGAGCGGGATCTCGTTGGCGGCTTTGTTGGTAAAGGTCAGAGCCACGATCTCAGTGATCTTCAATGGTTCGGGGTTGCGCGCCAGCAGGTGCAAGAGCCGGTCGATGAGCAGGGTCGTTTTTCCCGTCCCCGCGCCGGCGGTGACCACGATGTTGCGGTCGAAGGTGGCGACGGCGCGCTCGCGGTCGGAGGCGTCGCCGAGGGCAATGTTTTTTGGGCGCGCGCTCATAGTTTCTTTAAATCTTTACCCCGCAGCTCGCGGTGCGGCGCCGTCACGGGATCGTTCTCGGCGCGCCACAGGCTCGGCGGATGATTCTTGCGGCAGATTTCCGCGACGTCGCAGTGAGCGCAGTACTCGCCGCGCTGAATGAAAAACCGCCCTTCGCGAATGCCGTCGGCCAGGTGAGTCATGGTATTTCTGATTTCCGCGCCGAGCTGTCCCGAAAGCCCGTCGGCGCCGAAGCTCTCCGTTACCAGCGGGCCTTCGCGCCAGCGCGGCGCGATGTAGTAAAATTTCGCTTCGACCTGCGGCTGCGCGCTTCGAGCGGCGTCGCCCGCTGCGCGCGGCCCTAATAGCGAGTAGAACGGCGGCTGCAATTTCTGTCCGCGCAGCGCCGAGCGGTATAGATTCTTGTCCGCGGTTGACGGCTGGGCGCCGAATTTGAACTTGTAATCGATGACCCGCAGGCGATTCTCCGCCGGGTTGCGGTCGATCCGGTCCATGCGGCCGTGAATGGCCATTCCCGCGAGAGGTTTCGGCCAATCGGACGAAAGCGTTTCACTGCCGTCAAGTTCGAATCCGATGGGAACGAAACCTGAGGCGGAGAGTTCGCGCAGATCGGCGCTGATGACCTGTCTGAGCAGTTGCGCCAGAGATTCTTTGACGCTTTCCCACGCCAGCGGGTAGCCGACCGGATGTTTCGCCTCGTACTGCGCGAAGATGTTCCGGGCGATGGCTTCGAGCGTCGCTTCGTTGTCGAGGTTGCCGGCCTTGCCCTCGAAAAACCCGTTGTCGCTAAGGTGCTGGTAAAATACTTTTAGAATTTCATGGCCCAGCTCGCCGAATTCCCCGAGGCTCGGGCCCATGGATTCCTCCGGGCAATCGAGCCGCTCCAGCCGGAGCACATGATTGGCGAAAAATTGAAACGGGCAGCGGGCATAAGTTTCCAGCGCCGTCGGCGACAGGCCGCGCTGCGAGATGTGGTTCCAATATTCGATGAGCGGCCCGGTGACGCCGTCGAATGCGTGCAACCGTTCCGTGCTGCGGTCGAGCTCGGCGACGACTTTACGGCCGGGCTTGTACAGATTCGGCGCGAGGGCGCAGGCTTCGACCAGCGATGTGGGGTCTTGGCCGTCGAGGCTCAGGCGGATCGCGAGCTCTTCGGGCAGCAGGAGATCCTCGCGGGTGAAAGGTTCAACTTCTGACTTGTCCGTGACGCTGCGCGGAATCGTGATTTCTTTAAGATGGCCATGGGCGTAGGAGCCGAGAGCGCGCTTGATATCGTTTAAGTACCACGACGGCGTCAAAGCCCGCCCGCTGTCATCGGCGCGTTGAAACGAAAGGTAAAGCCGCTCGCGGGCGGCGCCCACCAGCAAAGTAAATAAGAGCTTCTCCTCGTCAAAGGCGGCAAGTTTTTGGTTGATCTTGTAGCCCAGATCGCGTTCGAGGATCTCCCGGTCGCGGTCCCGCAGAAAAGCGTCTTCGCGAATCGTGCGCGGAAAGACGCCCTCGTTCATGCCCAGGACGAAGAGCGCGCGAAAGGGGAGGCCGCGCGCCGCCGTGGCGCTTGCGACCGTGACGCCAGGAACGTCGTCGGGCTGCGCGGTTACCGGGGCATGTTCGAGCCAACGCTGAAAGGTGTCGCTGAAGCCGGCGAGCGAAACTTCCTCATCCAAAGCATCCAGCCCGGCAATTTGTTCCAAAGTGTCGAGTATGGTTCGCCGCACGAGCTGTTCACCGCTTGCTTCCGACGCTGCGATCTGCGCGTCGATGCCCAGGTATTTTTTGAACAGATGACTCCACCGGCCGGCGTAGCCGCTCCACGAAGCCCGCGCCGGCAAGCCGGTTAAATCAGCCGCCAATGCATCGCTAAGATCCGCCAGGGCGCGAATCTGTTCGGCGCCAATGCGGATCTGCCGCGCTTCCTCGTCGCCGGCGTATTGGGAAAAGGCCAGGCCGCCGGTTTGGTAGTTGCGCAGGCGGCGCCACTCGGAGATGCCCTTGCAGATCGCCAGCTCGCGCGTGGCGAGGTCCCAGAGATCGGGGCGTGGGCGGATTCCTTGCAGGCCCACAGCGTCCAGCCGAAAATGGGGGGAGCTCAACAGATCGATCACCTGCGAGCGGAGAAAATCTTTCGCCGGCAGGTTCAGAAGCAAGATGGCGGCGTGGGTAAGGGGAAATTGCGCCAAAGATTCTTTGATGGCGCCGCGGATGGGAATCTGGTGGGCGTGAAAAATGTTCTTGATCGTCGCGCCGTAGCCCTCCAGGCCGCGGGCCACGACGCCGATCTCGTCAAAGCGCATCGCGCCGTCGCTGGCGAGCCGGACGATTTCCTTGGCGGCGGCGCCGACTTCGTCTGCGGCGCCAAAGGCGTTGCTGATCGTTACGAACCAATGGTCCGGCGGCGCGCCGTAGCTTCGCTCCGCGGCCTCATCGAACAATCGAAAGGTTGCGGGGAGCGGTAAACCGGCGACCTCGATCAGGTTGGTCACGCTCGAAATCGAAAACCCTTGGACGTAACGCTGGAAAAAACGTTCGGCGAAGCTCCAGCCGTCATGGCCCGGGCGCGACTCTAACAACGGGAAAAACAGTGTCGTCGGAAAATGGCGCGCGACGGCGTGGAAAAAATCCACTTGAACCTGTGTGAGATCGTAGAAACCATAGTAGAAGATTTGCCTGAAGAGGGCGAGAAAAGATGATGATAAAGCCCGCTCGGTTGCGCGTTGGTCCAGGTCTGAATGGTCCTCGATCCCTTTGCGCCGGCAAAAATCGCGCAGGGTTTGCTGCAAGCGAAGCAGGTCCGCCGTTCGGCTGGAGGTCTTGGCGCTGAACTGCCCTTCGCGCAGCGCCTCCAGGGCCACTTCGGGCTCCAGTTTGGCGTCACGCAGATCGCGTAAGGTTTGCCACAAGGCGCTGGAGCCGCCCGCTCTTTCCTCGATGCCGGCGAAGGCCGCCGCGCCAGGCTGCCGGGCGCGGACGATTTGGCGCACGACTTCCTCGAGAAAAAGGTCGTCGCGCAAAATTGCCGGATTGCCGCCGCTGCGCTCCGCGAACAGTTTGGTGGCGAGCTGGTGGAAAGTCAGGATCGGAACGTTGAGCAGAGCTAAACTGCGTTCCCGCGCCAGCAGAAGTTTTAACCTGCGGCGCAAAGAGTCGGAGGGAACGAGGATCAGAAGCGCGCACAACAAATCCTCTTTTTTATATTTCAGAATTTCGTCGACGACCGCGTTTTCGAGATAGGGGTGAAAGGGTCCCAGAATTGTTTGCATGATCGGCCGGCAATCGCCGCGCGGCAAAGCCGCCGCAGGGCCAATATGGAATATGGAACTTTGATTGGCAAGAGAAAACCGCATTGTGGAAACAAAATCGCTTTTCGCCTCATCCGCCGGTTTTTAAGTTGCAAATCCACCTCCGACACATTAAACAAAGGGATATTCAGGCGTCTGTGTGGCTAACCTGGCCAACGCTATTTAGGTGCAAGGACTCGAAATTTGCACCGCGGAGGCGCTGAGGTCGCGGAGAAGGGAGAGTAGAAAGTAATCTCTGTGAACTCTGCGTCTCTGTGGTGAATAGTCTTTCACAGTAATCCCGGAACACCCAAACAAAGAGACAATGATGCTGCGCCGTTTATTTATCGCGAGAATTGTTTTCACCTTTATCGCCTTCGCCAGCGTTCTGTGCGCGCCGCAAACCGGTTTCGCCCAGCGCGCCAGCTCCGGTCTAGTTGTATCGGATAGCCCGCTCGCCACCAAGGCCGGCATGGAAATTCTCGAGCGCGGCGGCAACGCGATGGATGCCGCCATCGCGACTGCGTTGGCGTTGTCGGTCGTCGATCAAGCGTCGTCCGGCCTCGGCGGTGGTGGCTTCATGGTGGTCTACGATGCCAAAGAGCGGCGCGCCCACGCTCTCGATTTTCGCGAAACCGCGCCGGAGGCTGCGCGCAAAGAACTCTACATGAAAGACGGCAAACCGGCGCCATCGTTGAGCCTCGCCGGCGGTTTGGCGGTGGCCGTGCCGGGAGAGGTGGCGGGTTTGCTGACGGCGTTCAAACGGTTCGGCAGTTTGCCGCTGCCAGCGCTTGCAGCTCCTGCCATCAAGTACGCGACGGAAGGCTTTCCGCTTGAAGCGGCCCTGCGCTTCGCCATCGACCGTCAGCAGGCGACGATGAAAAAATTTCCGGACCTCGCCCGCGTTTTTCTGCCCAAAGACGAGGTGCCTGCCGAAGGGGAACTGATCCGCCAGCCGGAGCTCGGCGAGACTTTGAAGGCGATTGTGTCCCAAGGGACTGAAGTCTTCTATCAAGGCTGGATCGCCCAGGCGATTGTCGATTCGGTAAAGAAGGAAGGCGGGGTTTTAACTCTCGGCGATCTCAAGAACTATAAAGCCGTCTGGCGCGAGCCGTTGATCGGTCACTACCGCAAAAGGAGCGTCATCGCCATGCCGCCGCCGAGTTCCGGCGGCGTAGCCCTATTGCAGATGCTCGGCGTGCTCGAGGGCCATACGCTCAACAAGCTGCCCCACAACGAGGGGACCTATCTCCAATTGCTCGCTGAGGCGATGAAGCATGCCTTTGCCGACCGCGCGCAATATCTCGGCGACCCGGATTTCGTCAAGGCACCGCTGGCGATGCTTACGTCCAAAGATTACGCGGCGTGGATTCGCGGGCGCATCTCGCCGGTGAAGACCCAGCCTGCTAAATTCTACGGTCTGGTCAATTTCAAAGCGGAACAGGGCGGCACGACGCACTTTAGCGTCGTCGATCGCTTCGGCAATGCGGTCGCTTGCACGCAGTCGGTCAATACCCGCTTTGGCTCGAAGGTGCTCGCAGCCAAGACCGGCATCGTGCTCAACAACACGATGGATGACTTTGCGATTCATCCAAGCGGCAACGTCTATGGTCTGACCGGCAATGAAGCCAATTCATTGCAGCCGAAGAAAAGGCCGCTGAGCAGCATGGCGCCGACAATCATTTTGCAGGGCGAGCATCCTGAAGTCGTCGTGGGCGGCGCCGGCGGGCCGCGGATCATCAGCGCGACCTTGCAGACGATTCTAAACCTGATCGATTTTCAAATGCCGGTGAAAGATGCGGTGGCGGCGCCGCGCATTCATCACCAGTGGATGCCGGACAATCTCATCGCCGAGGCGGATATTCCCGCTGAGGCCAAGAGGTCGCTGGAGCGGCGCGGGCACAACGTCAGGGAACGCGGTGTGGCCGGTGTGGTTCAGGCGATCACGGTCAAGCAAGGAAAGGCGAGCGGTGGGGTGGACCCGAGGAAAGAAGAGCGGGCGAGGACGGAATAAGCTTACGAGCCGTTCAAATCGTTCAAGCAGTTTCAGCCAAGCCCAGCCAAACAATCTGAGGCTGGTCCGTCCTACGGCGGACAAAACGTTCAAGCGGAAACAGTTTGCGATGGCGTGAGGAAAGGACGGTGGCGAACGCTGCGCTTGAGCGGCGAGCGGAGGCGGCGCCAAGCGCCGACGTAGCGAGTCCGTCTCGAAGCGCTTGTTAGGCCGCCGTTAGCCGGATTTTCCCAACATTGCCGAGTTTTACATGCTGTTTCGCGTGCCAGAGATCGTGGTTGTACTG
>ORMF011411804.1_pt1 | contig 14008 bp, 10 predicted proteins | sample 1779871 | NCBI WGS metagenome assembly ORMF01 (sample SAMEA104232316, study PRJEB22302) | groundwater metagenome | biome: forest; feature: aquifer; material: groundwater | place: USA | collected 2011-08-07 | depth 5.4 m | reverse complement strand
TCGAGACCACAAAAGTTCCGGACAATGTTGGGGCCCCAGTAGCCGTAGCCGATTACGCCAATGCGGATCATCGTTGCCTTTCTCCGCCCTTACTCGCCCCTTACTCGCCAATGGATATGGATGAACATTGCCGCATCAGGACGGCCTTTGCAACACCCTCCCCAAGCATTCACACCGTTTCGCGCGGGAGAGCAGGAACATTTCTCTGCAGAACTCAGCATCCACCTGCGTCGCAGTGCGCTCCTGCAACGCTCCCATCTTCGCATCCGCCACCTCTCTCATCAATGGTAGGGGTGTACCAGTTCGTTCGGTACGTCCGTACCCCCGTTGTTTGTCTGCGATTGTTCCGCGCTCGCCGCTTTCCCACTCCATGCCCTCACTCGCGCTATCAGTCTGCCCTCTTTTTCGCCGCCTTGTCACGCACCGTCATCCTGAGGGCCAGCGCTTTTTCTCGGGCAAAGGTTCTCTCTTCGTTCTTCGTCCCTGCAACTCTGCCACTTTGCGCCCTATTTATCCTTCGTCCTTCTCATCCGCGCTCATCGAGGTTTCTTCCGGCCCCAAAAACAACTGTGGGGGCGCCCCGTTGCTTCGGGACGCCCCCACAATCCAGTGTGAACCACTCATCGCGAAGAACGGAAGTGCCAGTCGGTCCAGAGACTAGAGAGCGCCCTTGCCGGAGAAAACCGCTCGAGGGGTTTCAAGAAGAATCTTGAAATCCAACCAGAGCGACCAAGACCGGGAGTACTGAAGATCCAGGCGAACCATCTCGTCAAATGTGGTGCGGCTCCGGCCCTTCACTTGCCACAAACCGGTGATGCCAGGCTTTGCCTCCAGGACGCGCCGGCGGTGCCACAAATCGTACGCTTCAAGCTCGTAGGGGATCGGAGGCCGTGGCCCCACCAACGACATCTCGCCCTTCAGCACATTGATGAATTGGGGCAATTCGTCCAAGCTGCTCTTGCGGAGAAACTGGCCGACGGAATTAACGCGCGGGTCGTTCGCGATTTTGAACACGCCGCTTTCACCGTTCGGAGCGGCATCGCCGCGAATCAGATTCGCCACGTATTCCTGGTGAATCTTGGGGTCGTTATTGACATGCATGGTGCGGAATTTCAGACACCCGAACGGCACGCCATGTTTCCCGACGCGCTCCTGCCGGAAAAAGACAGGGCCCATTGAAGTCAGTTTGATCGCCAGCGAGATCAAAAGGAACAACGGGGAGAAGAGAATCAGGGCAGCAATACTTCCGGCAATATCCAGAAGACGCTTCAGGAGAAGCGGAAACTTGCGGGCATTATGTTGCTCGACAACATCTGGATACAAACGGCGCGTGCCACGCTGGCCCGGCTTGTGCAGGCCCCACTCCTCCGGGAAACGGTAGAAGGAAAGCTGGATCCGGTCGAAGAGTTCAGGGGACAAGCGCTGGCTCAAGGCGGAACTGACTTTGTCCCGCATCTTGTCCATTGTGCCGTTCTCCAGGTTGCCCACCTCGGTGAAGATGGTCCCAATCACAGACTCAGCAGAGTGCCAGCCCGTGATGTCGGTATCTCTCGTGGATGCGCCCAACCCCTCCACAACCTGTCGCAGAACCCTTCCCGGCTCGGAGCTTCCGAGGGCGTCATCCAGGTCCGCGAGCATCACGACAAAGGGCTTGCGCGATCGCTCGGCCCTCTTTCTCTCTAGGGCCAGCAGTGCGAGGAATGATTCCTCAGAAAGGAGTCCCAGCTGGCGGTCGTCTAGCGCCTCCTGATTTCGGGTCCCACGCCTTGCAAGGCGGCGCGCATTTGCATCCTTCGGTAAGGGCTCGATTTGGAGTGACGACATTCCCATGGTGTATTTTGTCTAAACTCTTGTTTATCTACCGCTTAAAGAAAGCTACGCAGGCTTGTATTCACGATTAACTTTCAAAGCCAATACGCTAAGATTAGAAGCAATTCATCTGCCATAAATCCGAACTGTGGCAGGTACCATAACAAGCGCAAATCACGTATATAAGCTGTTTTCTTTGAGTATGTTAGGAAAGAAGCCACGAGGCGAAGGTTAGCCTCGTGGAGGCTGGCCAGCATCCGGCGTGTGAAAGCGTTTTCCATATTTTCCCAATTGGATTCCGCCTTACCTCGCAAGCGGGGTCGCTACGGTTGCTGTCGATCCTAATCGACTGCTGGCGATTCTGAGCCGAGTGTTTTCGGATAGGTCCCAAAGAATCAAGCTATTGCAGACGAAATGCGGCTTAAGAGCCTGTCATTTGCCACCTCTCGACCAGCCCTGTAATAAACGGCCTGCATGGCCAAGATGATTTGCATGATACCTGCTGCGTGTTTCAGGATCATCAGGATTATGAGGAGAGGCTGTCGTCCTAATTCTATTCCTCATTCTTTTCCTTAAAGACGGGCTCGGCCTATGTTAGGTGCGGGAAGATGGGGTACAATTCGCGAGGGGGGACATCCGTCTGGAACACCGTGATCAAGCGTTAGTTCTCCGTGGATCCGGGAATCCTCCAATCGATAGGCGGCTGGAAAGAGCGATGTCTTGCCATGGGATGGGACTGTTGCGGACTTCGTGGGTCCAATCGCGAAGGCCCCACTCGCTCGTCTTTCGTTGTCTCCTCATTTTGCTTTCGGCAATGTGTTCGGAACATACGAACCGTGCCCTCGCGGGCGTGTCCCGAGCGTGTTTACCCATTCAAGCCAGTTGAAGGAGTGGGAGATGGTCTTTTTAGTTTTTCCGTGTAAGAATCATTAGCGTAGATCGGGGCTGCTAATGGTCTTTGTTCGCCCAGGGAGTTCCCAAGGGTATGGTCGTGCGCGTCACGCTGCGCGCGGACTTTGCGTGATTCTCCTATCGCTCAGTCTGCTAACTGCAGGGTGTGGCGGCGGTCCGACAGGTCCTCCGACGCAGTTCACGGTCAACCCATCGGGAAGCGGAAGTCCTATCGCGGTTATTGGGGCGGATCCCCCGTCGCCCCGTGCTACCCTGAACCCTAAAGTCATCAATTTTGGTGAGGTTCCTCTCGGAATTCCCATCACACTGCAAGTCACCCTGTCTAATCCCGGGAACGCGAGTGTCAAAATTACTAGTGTCATCATTACTAGCGTCCCCCCCTCCAATAATGGGTTCTCGCACGATCTGGACATAGCACTCAAAGCTCTGGCCACGCCAGAGACCTTGGCACCCGGCCAGTCAGTCCTATTCAATGTGACCTTTTTGCCGATTCCCCCTACCGGAGATGTCAAGGCCAGTCTTTCGATCGTCAGCACGGCCCTGGATTCCCCGACGATTCTGCAACTGTCCGGGAAAGGAACGCAACCCGCGGCGGGCTCGCTGATCGCGAATCCTCCGAGCATTCCGTTCGGCGACACGGTTGTCTTGCTCCCTACTGCTCCGGTGAGAGTAACTCTCACAAACGCGGGCGGTACCCCAGTTACCATTAATTCTTATACTCCGCCGGGGCCAGACTTCGTCGTCACAGATTTGGTCACAGGCTCGCCGCCCGCCATACCGCCGAACATTGTCTTGACTCCCGGCCAATCGAGGTCCTTTACGGTTAAGTTCTTGCCGACCGCCCCAGGACCTCCTCCTCCACTTCCAAGTTTGATCACCTTTCAGAGTGACGCGGCCAACCCCACCACTACGATTTCTCTTTCTCGCGGAAACGCAATTGCGCAGGATTTGCGTCTCTCGGTCTTTCCTGCAGCCATAAACTTTGTCGATGTTGCCCCGGGTGGGCTCCCCGCCTCTTACCCGGTGACAGTTACAAACACCGGGAACTTCGACGTCAACATCACCGGCTCGACCGTTACCCCGGTAGGAGAATTTAGTGTGACGGGGCTGGCAACGGCACCGCCGCTAGCGCCAGGCGCGAGCAGAACGTTCACGGTACAGTTTCAGCCCGGCGCCTTGGGACCGGTTCCCAAACGTACTATTTCGTTGACGAGCAACGCCACTTCTTCGAATTCCATCACCGTTGATGGAAATAGAATTCCCCAGCCGCTGGGAACTTTATCGTTCAGCCCCCCGATCGTGGATTTCGGAAACGTCATTGACGGAACCACACCGCTCCCGAGCCAGATCGTGACGCTCACAAACACGGGTAATGCCGCGCTAACGATTCCTGCCACGCCAGCCCCCCCCGCCGGTTCCGGATTCACGGTGACCGGGTTTCCACCGGTCCCGCTGACGCTGGCTGCCAGCGCGAGCAGAACGTTCAATGTGCAGTTTGCTCCATCGGGCGTGCCTGCTAACGCCAATCTTTCGATTGTCAGCACGAATTCTTCGAATCCGAATGAAAATATTCCCTTGAGTGGGAACGGCGTCCTGCAAAACCTTCAGTTGACCTTCAATCCGACGAACCTCGATTTCGGTCCGGTGGTAGTGGGAGGGATACCCGCCGATCCGCCGCGACCTGTGACGGTAACCAACACAGGGAACTTCGACGTCATCATCGCTGATCCGAACCCGAGCGCACCGGCAGGATTCACTGTGACCGGGTTGACATTGGGATCGCTGGGGCCGGGCGTGAGGAGACCGTTCTTCGTGCAGTTTACACCCGCCTTGTCACAGCCGTTTGGTGGCAGTATCTCGTTGACGAGCAATCCCCTCGTTTCTCCGAGGTCCATGACGGTTTCCGGCACCGGTGTTTCCTCCGGACAGCTCAACCTGAACCCTTTGAGCATCAACTTCGGTACTGTCGTGGTCGGGACTCCCCCCGTTACCCGGTCGATCACTGTGATAAACACAGGTGGAGCGCCCGTGGATGTGACCTCCATCGTGGTAACGCTGGGAGGAGCGGTCTTCAGCATCGGCAATTTTGTCCCCGGGCCTTCGCCGCCGACTCAGACGCTGGCCCCCGCCCCCGGCCCCGGCAACAGCATGACATTCGATGTCACCTTTACGCCCACTGCAGGGGGCAATTCCGGAACCATCAGAGTCGACAGTAATGCAGTGAACCCTGTGGCGTTCGTGTCGATGTCGGGAACGGGCGACCCGCAAAGACTCACGCTGAGCGCGAATCTCCCCATTTTGGATTTCGGTAACGTTCAGGTGAATAGGCCGAGCCAGCTGCTGACCGTGACGCTCACGAACACAGGCAACACCACGGTGACCGGGATAGCGGCCGTGGTAACGCCCACCTCAGACCCGGGCTTCAGTGTGACGGCGGCGCCTCCCCTGACATTGTTGCCGGGCGCCACCGGCAATTTCACAGTGCGATTCTTTCCGACCTCTGTGGGAGTTGGAAAGACAGGGGGCGTTTCGGTGACAAGCAACGCAGCAACTGTGAGCATTGGACTTTTGGGCAACAGCACAGCCGCTCCAACTGGTAATTTGAGCTTGAGCCCGGCCAGCCCCCCGAACTTTGGGAGCGTGGTGGTTGGGGCAATGAGTCCGCCGTTGACTGTGACCATGACCAACACAGGAACAGGGCCGGCGGTCACCATCAACACAATCACGACGGGCGCAGGATTCAGGGTCGTTACCGCTCCGCCCCTTCCCGCGACCTTGACCAATCCGGGTGACTTCGCCACCTTTACTGTCCGGTTCGAACCTACCTCACCGGTGCCGGTGCCGACAGTTATCGTTGGTATCTTAACTGTTACAACATCCGCGAACAGTCCCTTTGTGACTCTGCAAGGCACAGCCCTGCCGCAGGCGCCAATGCTGAGCGTCAGTCCAACCAGCTTGCCTTTCGGCACTGTAAACGTCGGAAGCCCCTCTTTCCTGACAGTCACGGTCACAAATACTGGCAACACCCCGGTGACCGGGATAGCGGCCGTTGTAACGCCCGCCTCAGACCAGAGCTTCACTGTGACGGCCCCTCCTCCAACGACATTGGCGCCGGGCATAAGCGGCACCTTCACAGTTCGGTTTTTCCCTACTGCACTGACGCCGACGCCCGCCAACGGCAGTGTCTCCTTGACCAACACTAGTAGTGCGCCTACCGTCACGATCAATTTGTCCGGCACCGCCGTCACTCCGGTGCTGACGCTTACCGTGAGCCCCACGAACATCAATTTCGGTGACGTCCTTGTCGGGGGTAGCGGAGTGACAGCGACGGTCACCCTGTTGAATTCCGGTGCCTCCGACATCACCCTGACCATCAACAACCCGACCGGAGACCCTGGCTACTCCGTACCGAATTTGATCCTGCCGTTTACGAAGGTGCTGCCCCCCGGCCAGCCGTTCAGTTTCACCATTCGTTTCTTGCCCACTGCGGCCGTCATTTCAAATGGGTCGGTTAGGATCAGCGGCAATGCGACGAATTTGCCGATTGACATCACCCTGAGTGGCAGAGGAACCACGGGGATCAAGTTGTCCTGGGATGCCCCCAACCCGACGCCCGGCGTGGTGGTCGTGGGTTACAACGTGTATCGTTCGACCGTGGCCGGCGGGCCTTATGTGCGGCTGAATGCGCTCGGATCCGTGATTCCGGGCACCACCTATACCGACAGCACCGCGCAGGCCGGTACCAAGTACTTCTATGTCGCTACTGCGGTGGATGCAGACGGTGTCGAGAGCATTTTCTCATTCGAGTTCAGCCCTCCTTAAGTGGTCCGCCGGGCCGGCCTTGTCGGCCGCGTCTGCCAGGGGATCCCGCGTCCCTCAAACGAAAAAGAGAAGGAACCTGCATTCAGGTTCCTTCTGGGATCATGCTGTGACTCGTAATTCACATCAGTGGAAACAATCTTCTCAAGCTCCATGGGAAAACGAAATCTGTCCGCTGCCGAAGGTTGAAGCAGGTCTCTGCAAAACAGCGGCATAATCGAATCCAGGATCTGCGCACTGCTGTTGGCAATCCATTTGCTCTCATACGGACTGCGGGCTACTTCGGCATGGATCGAAGAAGCGCCCGATTGCGGTGCATGCGGGAAATTCTGGCAATCGCCCAGATGGCGCCGGGTAGTCCGCACCAGTTTCCTGGGAAAGGACGGTCGTGTGCTTCGGCATATTCGGCGCAGGCATTGTGGAGTTCTTCTGAGACGGCACCCCCCGCCAGCAAGACTGAGGTTTTCGCGCATTCATCAAAGCGCTGACGGCTCCACCTGCTCGGCCCTGCCGACCGGTTCCGCTCGATCCGAAGCGGGGGACCCAATCACCGGGACCAACCCACAGCCGATGAACCGAGTCGAGGCAGCATCCCCAATCGAGCCATGGCGTCTCAAACCTTCGCATGGTTGATTAAGAACCTCCGATTGGCGACCGTGCATTCCGCAGTTCTGTGGGCACACTCAGCATTGAAAAGAGATACAAGCTGGGGAAGTAGATTGCGCGATGGATCTGTTTCTTAGATGTGGCTGGTGCGGCGCGTTGACAGTGGGCCTCTGAGGACTTAGTCTGTGTTGTCGCTCGATTGGGCGTCTCTTCGCACTGTTCTTACTGATATCTGAGGAGCATATGAGCCGATGCATGTGCCCTACTTCGATCTGAAAATGCAGTATGCCGTCTTGCGCGATGAATTGCTCGCAGCTCTGGATGGGGTGTGCAGGAACACCGCGTTCATTTTGGGTGAGGAAGTCGACAAGTTTGAGCAGGAGTTTGCCGGCTACTGCGGCGTGAAACACTGTATCGCGCTCAATACCGGCACCAGCGCACTGCATCTGGCCTTGCTCGCTGCGGGTGTCGGCCCGGGCGACGAGGTCATCACCACGCCGAACACGTTCATCGCCACAGCGGAGGCCATCTCCTACACAGGAGCGAATCCTGTTTTCGTGGATATCGATCCAGCAACGGCGAATATCAATCCCCAGTTAATTGAGAAAGCCATTACGCCCCGGACGAAGGCCGTGATTCCAGTTCATTTGTACGGCCGGCCCGCGGATCTCGAAGCGATCCTGGCCGTTGCCGAGCGCCACAAGCTCTCCGTGATCGAGGATGCCTGCCAGGCGCATGGCGCTCGCTATCGCGGTCAGCGAATCGGAGGGTTTGGCAAGGCGGCGGCGTTCAGCTTCTACCCAGGGAAAAACCTCGGCGCCTACGGAGAAGGCGGCGCACTCACCACGAACGACGATGCGATAGCAAAGTTTTGCCGGATTCTGCGCGACCACGGGCAGGCCGCGCGCTACTACCACGACTATGTCGGCTACAACTACCGCATGGATGGATTTCAAGGCGCGGTTTTGCGAGTCAAGCTCCGGCATCTGGACACATGGACCAAGCGCCGGCAGGAAATCTCCGCGCTGTATCGAAAGCGGCTCGCGGGAGCGCGCGTCGAGTTTCCCTGCGACGATCCACAGAATGAGTCCGTGTATCACCTTTTCGTGGTCTGGGTCGAGGAGCGCGATGCAGTTCGCGCGGAGCTCGAAAAGCGCGGGGTGGGCTCGGCGATTCACTACCCGGTGCCAGTCCACTTGCAGAAGGCCTATGCGCAAATGGGCCACAAGCGCGGCAGCTTCCCGCACACGGAGCGGGCTTCGGATCGGGTATTCAGCATGCCGCTATTCCCTGAGATGACAAACGAGCAGGCTGAGTACGCAGCGAAGGCTCTGATCGAAGTCGTCGGGCGCAAGTAGGGACCTGCGTCTGCTGCTCGCGCAACGTCGTGCCAGGCCTCAGATCCGGCTTTAAAAAGCCAGGCAGCGATTGCTGCAAAACGGAGGAGGAAGCATGGAAAAGCACATAGGCAAGTGGAGTTATTTTGGTGGGGTCGCAGGGGTGGTCGTTACCGTTGTGTGGCGCTTGCTGACGATGGTTGGCGCCATGCCCAAGGAGCTTACGCAGGGTTCCCACACATTGACGTACGAAACTCTGATGAAGGGCGCGCTTATGCTGTTGGCGATCACGATCGCTACGTGCGCTTATGTTTTGACGCAGCAATCGAAGGCCTGATCGACAGGCGAGCGAAGATATTGAAATGCACGTGAGGCAAGGTGTTTGCTGACCCGTCTGCGTTGCAGAGCTTGGGCCAGTCATTCGTGTGGCAACCCGTGCCCACCATCTCGTTCACCGAATGCGTCTATTTCTCGGTGCGCGACGCGATCGAAGCCTGAGCCAGACTGATGAGCGCGAATTCCAGACGAACCCTCCTGACCGGCGGCGCCGGTTTTATCGGCAGCCACACTGCCGAGGCCCTGCTCCGCCAGGGCGCCGACCTCACCATCGTAGACAACCTGGATGAGTTCTACCCGCCGGCGTGGAAGCGCGCCAACCTGAAGGACGTCCAAGCGGCCGGCCACTTTGCCTTCGAACAGGTGGACATCGCCGACTATGACGCCCTGCGCGACGTCGTGGCCCGCTCCAAGCCTGAAGCCGTCATTCATCTTGCCGCGCGCGCCGGCGTACGCCCATCCATCGAGCAGCCGCGCCTGTACGAGCGCGTCAACGTGGCCGCCACCCTCAACTTGCTCGATCTCGCGCGAGAGTTCCACGTAAAGCAATTCGTCTTCGGTTCGTCCAGCTCCGTCTATGGCGCCGCCAGCCTTGTGCCCTTTTGCGAGGACCACGTCGAGCTGAAGCCCATTTCGCCCTACGCGGCCACAAAACTCGCCGGCGAAATGCTCGGCTACACCTACGCGCATCTCTACGCGCTTCCGGTGATCTGCTTGCGCTTCTTTACCGTCTACGGGCCGCGCCAGCGCCCCGACCTGGCCATCCACAAATTCACCGCGCTGATCGAGGCCGGCAAGCCTGTGCCCATTTTTGGCGATGGCTCCACAGGCCGCGACTATACCTTTGTGGACGACGTCGTCGCCGGCGTTCTCGCCGCGCTGGAATACTCTCCGCCAGCCACCGGCGCGCCATTCGACATTTTCAATTTGGGGAACTCCCATCCAGTGAAACTGAATGAACTGGTGGAAATGCTCGAGCGCGTTACGGGGAAGAAAGCCATTCGCGATCCGCAGCCGCTGCAGCCCGGCGACGTGCCGCTCACTTGGGCCGACGTCTCCAAGTCCGCGCGCCTGCTCGGCTACAAGCCCGCCACGCTGCTCGAAGACGGCCTGAAGAAATTCGTGGCCTGGTACCGCTCCGCTGACTTCTCCCGCCGCGCGTAACGCACGTGACGCGTTTTTCTCCCGATTTTCGGATTTCGATTCTTGATTGTTAATTCGCTGGCGCCTTCTGCTGCCGCACCGCGCGCGAAAGAAAGAGTAGGGCCTGCTGCAGGTGGGCGACGCCCAGACCCCAGCGCAGCTCAGCCTGCGCCGGCGTGCCTCCGCGGCCGACGAGCATAAGCCGCAGCGCATAGCCTTGGCTGCGCGACCCCTGATACGCGCACCTCAGCACGCTCACCTCAGCCGCCAGCGTGTCTGCGCCGGATTCCCGCTCCAGCAACTCGCGCAGGCCCTCGGCCAACGACACGTATGTGCTGCGCTCGAAGTTGTGTTTCTGCCCGGAGAAGATCATGTCCACACGCGACCCGAACTCCGCTGCTTCTGTAGCGCCGGGGTTTTCTTTTGTCCAGGTGCGGCAGGCCACGCTCGCAAACTCGGACTCTGCGCTGTTCAACGCCATGAGCATCCCGCGCAGAGGCCGGTAAAGGCGCGCTGGCTCGATCTGCTCGATGGCCCCTGGGTTTTCGCGCAGGTTGACGTAGCCACCGGGCTGCCCGCCTTCGGTCATTTCCAGCCCCGCAGGCTCCGCATCAAACTCCAGCCGCAGCTTCACGCGCATGGAAGAAAAGCTATACCGACGCCTCCATGTCTGCAAGCGCAAACACGGCCCCCTGCGGTAGCCCAAAAAGCCCTTGACACACCAGCCGCACTGATGTATTAGTACAGTATGCTCCTGCACGTCAACCCCAGCTCCGGTGTGCCGCTCTACCTGCAAATCCAGAATCAGGTGAAGCACGCGGTTGCCGCAGGCGCGCTCAAGGCCGGCGACGCGATGCCCTCGGTGCGCAAGCTGGCCGCCGACCTGGGCATCAACCCCAATACTGTCGCGCGGGCCTACCTCGACCTGGAGCGCGACGCCGTCATCAAGGCCGTGCCGGGCGGTGGCACTTTCGTCGCCGACGGCCAGCCAGGATTGCTGAAGGCGGAGCGCGTGCGCCGGCTGCGGCCCGTGGCCCGCCAGGTGGCCGTCGAGGGAACGCAACTGCGCCTTTCGCCCGAGGAGATCGTGAAGCTGGTTGAGGAAGAGTTGAAGGCATTGGGAGGGAAATCATGAGCGAACATGCGATCGTCACCCAGGGACTGGTGAAGCATTACGGGAAGCTGGTGGCCGTCAACGGCTTGGAAATGCAAGTGCCGCGCGGCGCCGTGTACGGCTTCCTGGGCCGCAACGGCGCCGGCAAGACCACCACCATCAAGATGCTGCTGGGGCTGGCGCGGCCCACCGCGGGCAGCGCCCGCGTGCTTGGACTGGCTGTTGCGCAGCAGCGTCTGGACATTCTCCGCCGCGTAGCCTTCGTGGGCGAAAATAAGGCTCTCTACGACCAGCTCACTCCCGCGGAAATGGTCCGCTGTACGCGCAGCTTCTACCCCGGCTGGTCGGACGCCGCGGCGGAGAAGTGCGCGCGGCAGCTCGAAATCCCGATGCAGCAGAAGTTCGCCAAGCTCTCAAAGGGCAACCGCGCCAAAGTATGGTTGCTGCTGGCATTGGGGCAAGCGGCGGATCTGCTGATACTCGACGAACCCACGGCGGGGCTGGATCCCTTCATGAACGACGCGCTGCTGAAACTGCTCGCCGAAGACACGGCCTCCGAGGGCCGCACCGTGTTCTTTTCTTCGCATCACCTGGCCGAAGTCGAGCAGATTTGCGACTGGGTGGGCATCCTGGACGAAGGCCGCATGTTGCTGGAGGCACGGCTGGAAGATATCCGCGAGCACTACCGGCTGGTGATTGCGGCGGGACGCGACTTGCCGGTGGGAAAGACGTCGCCCGTCGTGGCCGCGGCACGCAACGGCCAATTCTCACGCTACCTGTTGGCCCGCGATGCGGAAGCCTTTGCCGCCCGTCTGCGCGGGCAGGGCGCGGCGGTGACCGAAGTCTCGCCGCTCAGCTTGCGGGAGATTTTTGTCGAACTCGTTCGCAAGGAGGAATCATGTACTTCTGGAAATGCTGGCGCGACACCCGCGGTTGCTTCTTGATTCTCCTAGGCGCCCTGCTGGCGGCGGGCGCGTTCGCCGCCTACGTAAAATTCGACCCGTTTGGCTGGATTGCCGTCAAGCCGATGGATTTGCGTATCTTGTGGCAGGGTTTAGCCACCGCGCTGCTGGATACGACGGCGCTTACGGTTCCGATCGCCGGCGGATTGTTCCTGGGTGCGCTCGGCGTGGGCATGGAGTTTGAAAAAGGCACGGCGGATTTTCTGCTCACTCGCCCGCGCACGCGGCGCTACTTCCTGTGGACAAGCTGGGGGCTGGGCGCGGCGCAGATGGTGGTGCTGGTGCTGGTAGGTTGCCTCTTCCGATTCGCGCGTCTCGGCGTTCGTCCTGTAAAAGGCCCAGGAGACTTCTTTCGTCTCCTTGTCGCATTGTGCACGCTCGCCCTGTTCTGCTACACGGTTACCTACCTGATGACGACTCTGGCCCGCAACAGCCGGAACGGCACGGCTCTCGCCATCCTTGCCGTATCGGCGTATGAGGGGCTGTACGCGTGGCTCCGCTTCTGGTACGAGATCAAAATCCCCTTTTTCTTGGACCTCTTACGCACCCCCGGCGCTGACGCTGATTTCTCGTTCACCCCCGTGGCTGGCTGGCTTACCGTCTGTCTGGCGCTCATGCTGGTGGCTCAATTCCGTCTGGACCGGGCGGAGGTTTGATCGTTCAGCTCTCATGCGAACCCCATTCGCGCGGTTGGTGAAACTGGCAGATTCGCGTATAATCAACGTTTGTCTGTGGCCTAGCGACGCGGCAGGAGCACACTCGTTTGAACCAAACCGCGCAGACCGGCCCGGCGAAAGGAAGTTTCCGCATGAAAGAAGGTATTCATCCCGACTACCACGAACTCACCGTGGCCTGCGCCTGCGGCCACACCTTCAAGACGCGCTCCACCTTCAAGGGCAACATCATGCGCGTGGAAATCTGCTCGAGCTGTCACCCGTTCTTCACCGGCAAGCAAAAGCTGATTGACAGCGCCGGCCGCGTCGAGCGCTTCCAGCGCAAGTACGAAAAATTCGAGAAGGACAAGGCCGCCAAGAAGTAGCGGCGCTGCTCGGAATGCCTCCAGCGGCGGCATAGGGCCGCCGCTACATTTTTCTCCCGCACGCGTTGTACAATGCCCCACGAATGGCCATGCAATCTTCCATGTCCCCCGACGCGCCGCCGGATCGGCAGGTCGAATCTGCGCTCCCGCGTGTCACGCTGCGCAACTTCTTCTCCCATTCCTACGATTCCGCCATTGCCGCCGCGCGCACCTGCTACTCGCCGCGCCTCATCGGCCCGGAAGAAATCACCGACAAGCAGCGACTGAACATCGGCGCGGCCACCTTCTACGGCGGGCACCACACCGTCTTCCAGCACGCGCACTTTGAGTTTGGCCTCGAATACGTCAGCCGGCAATTCGTCTGGTCGTTTCTCCACGCGCACCCCTTCTACAATTCCGAGCAGCAGTCGCAGCGCTACGTGCGACTCGACCAGGCCCGCGCCTACGTGCCGCCGCCCTCGCCGCGGTTCGGTCCGGAGGAGCGCGCCATCTACGAGCGCGCCGTGGCACGCGCCTGGGAGTACTACCGCGAGCTCACCACATTACTGAAGCCCCACACGCGAAAAATCCTCGACGACATCTGGCATGTCAGCGCGATGTCCCATCCCAAGCGCGTGGAAAAAGTTGAAGCGCAGGCCGAAAAACGCGCCATCGAGGTTGCGCGATACGTTTTGCCCGTCGCTGCTTTCACTACCATGGTGCACACGCTTTCTGGCATCGTGCTGCATCGCCTGTGGCGCATGCAGGCCGCCAGCGACACGCCCAGCGAAGCGAAGCTCGTCATCGGCGAAATGGTCGCCCGCGTCCGCGAAGTGGACCCGCAGTTCTTCGATCGCCACGAGAACGAGCCGCTGGACGAGTTGCCCGAATGGAAAGATCCGCAATCGGACGGCGAGGCCTTCGCCCGCGAATTCGACGCGCGCCTCGGCGG
>ORMF010284134.1_pt1 | contig 14008 bp, 15 predicted proteins | sample 1779871 | NCBI WGS metagenome assembly ORMF01 (sample SAMEA104232316, study PRJEB22302) | groundwater metagenome | biome: forest; feature: aquifer; material: groundwater | place: USA | collected 2011-08-07 | depth 5.4 m | reverse complement strand
CGAAGCAGGGCGGCCGATCCGGCCGCGATGGCGGCTGGACCGAGCTCGGCCGCCGATCGGGAATCGACCCCCGGCTGGAGGGTCGCCGGACCCACCCCGACGAGGACCGACCCGTTGGCGGCCGGAGCCTGGCTGGGATTCCCCCCCGCGCCGCGTCGCCCGAACGGCGTCCAGGCCAGCGGATCGAAGGCCCGATGGCGGACGGCGACCGAGCCAAACGGGCCCGGGTCGATCGGGCTGTCGGCGAGCGCGCCGAGGATCGGATCGCCGTCGCCGCGAATGCGCCGGTCGTCTCCACGAGGGATCGGCGGATCGCCCCAGGCTTTCATTGCCGCGGAAGTGTCCCCGAGCCGCCCCAGCTCTCGCCATGGGTCGAACGTCCTGGGACGAGCTCAGAGACTCGCCAGCTGGGGGATCACGTCGCGGCCGATCAGCTCGAGACTGGACGTGTCGTCGACGCCGCGGACGCTGAAGATCACGTGCTGGGCCCCGGCATCGGCGAGCTCGCCAAAGCGATCGACGATCTGGGCCGGGGTGTCCGTTCCGCGCCGGCCGTCCGAGCTGATGTTGACGAACTGGAGGGTCGACCGTTCGATCTCGTCGTAGTCACGCCCGAGCCGCTCGCAATGCGCGCGCAGGACGGCGTACTTGTGGGCGATCCGGGGTGGATCGCCGAACACGTTGCAGGCATCGCCGTACTGGGCGACGAGGCGGAGCGTCTTGTGCTCGCCGCCGCCGCCGATCATGATCGGGATGCGCGGACGGGACAGGGACTGGGGCGAGCTGAGCAGCCGCTCGGCCCGGACGTGCTGGCCGACGAAGTCCTCCTCGCTGCCCCGTTCGCCGTGCCACATCCCGTGGGCCATCCGGAGGGTGTCCTCGAGCATCTCGAAGCGCTCGCCGAGGGGCGGGAACGGGAAACCGAGGCTCCGGCTCTCGCTCTCGTTCCAGGCCGCCCCGATGCCGAACCAGGCTCGGCCGCCGGACACCACGTCGAGGGTGGTCGTGGCCTTGATCCACAGGCCCGGTTGGCGGTAGTGGACCCCGCCGACCATCAGCCCGAGCCGGGCCCGCTGGGAGTTGGCGGCGATGAATCCGAGGGCGGTCATCCCCTCGAGCATTGGCTCTTCCGCGGGCCCGATGCTCCGGATCTGGAAGAAGTGGTCCATCACCCAGATCGAGGCGAACCCAGCATCGTCGGCGGTCCGCACGATCCGGGCCAGGGTCGGTCCGATCGCGGCCGGGCCACCGGGCCAGGTGAACGAGCTGATCTGGAGGCCGAGCTTCACGCCGTCATCTCTCCGCTGGGTCGTTGATTGCAGGGTAAACGAGATGTCAGCGGAACAGGTCGTCCGAGCCCAGGATCAGCCCCTCGCGGATGGCACCCTCGCCGAGGACCGGATGGCCGCCCCGGACGAGCGCCGCGGGCCGGCCGGCGATCTTGCCAAGGGCGAGCTCGGCGGCCGAGGCGAGCTCATCGGCCACCGCGCGAACGGTCGAGCGCATGACCCGCCCATCGGCATCGGGCGTCCCCCGCAAGTCCTCGAGCGGATGCAGGCCGGACACCCCGATCGCGACATCGACGATGCCCCAGCGCCACGGTCGCCCGAACGAGTCCGAGATGACGACCGGGAGGTCGATCCCGATCCGCGCCCGGACCGCCCTTCGGATCCGGGCCGCCGAGGCATCCGGATCGACCGGCAGGAGGGTCACGATTGAGCCGCTCTCGGGTCCGACGTTGCTGGCGTCGATCCCGCCATTGGCGCACACGAACCCGTGAGCCGTCTCGGTGATAATCACCCCGTTGGCCATTCGGACGACCCGGCGCGCCTCGCGGAGGACGACCTCGACCTGACGCGGATCGCGGTCCCAGCGCTCGGCGAAGGCCACGGCCTCGGGACGCGGCTCGATCGTCGTCAGGTCGACGATCGCACCCTCGGCTTTGGACACGATCTTCTGGGTCACCACGAGCACGTCGTCCGGCCGGAGCCCGCCGAGGGTCGGGTCGGTATGAAGAGGGGCCAGGCACTCGGCGAGGATCGTGGGGAGGTCGTCGCCGGGCCGGATCTCGGGGATCCCGGCCAGGGCGATGACGGTCAGCAGGCCGTCGACCGCGGCCCGCGGGTCAGCCGGCATGCGCCGGATCGAGCAGGCCGAGCTCCTCGGCCCGGATCAGATCCTCTGGCAGATCGAGATCGAGGGCCAATGGACCGGCCAGCTCGACGGTCGTGGCCCTGGTCGCGCTCGCAGCGGCGAGGTGAGCCGTCCGGCTAGCGGCCCCGAAGGCGAACGAGATCGCGTCCGGTGGCGCCACCAGGAGGGCGTTCGTGCCGCGCCCGTGGCGGTCGGGCACGATGGCAACCAGCGGCCTGCCCGGCTCGAGACGTTCCGCCGCCTCGGCGACGAGGTCCTCGATGGCCGCGACCGAAATTCCGGGCAGGTCGCCGGCCAGGACCAGGACCGCCGTCGCTCCGTCGGCGATCGCCCAGCGGGTCGCGGCGCGCAGCCCCTCGTTGAGACCGTCGTCGACCTGGCGGATCGGCGTCGCACCGGCGGCGCTGGCAGCCCGCAGGACGACCGGATCCCGGCTGACGACAACGACCGTAGCGATCGGGCCCGCGGCATCGGCCGCCCGGACGGTTCGGTCGAGCAGCCCGAGCACGAGCGCCTGGCGCTCTTCGGCGTCGAGCGTGCCGCCCAGTCGCGATTTGGCACCCTCGAGGGCACGCACCGGGATGATCGCCACCAGACGCGACAGATCGGCCGGTCCTGGAGAGCTCGTCATCGGCGTCATCGTAGCCGGGCGGCGGGATGGGCTCGCCGGCCGCGGCCCGTTGACCCGCCCAGGGACCGTGGTCGCTCAGCCGCCGATCGCCAGCCGCCCCGCGAAGGCCAGGATCTCGTCGGCCAGCCGCGCCCGCGTCGCGTCGTCGGTCATCACGGTGTCGGTCACGAGGGTTCGCAGGCCGAGCGCCGCGATCGCCGGCGCCAGGATCGCGTCGATCGTGTCGAGGACGAACCCGTCGATCCAGGGCGCGTACATCCGGGCGACGCCAAGCGCGCTCGACTCGTGGCCGAGCGAGGTCAGCATCCGATCGGCCGGTCCCTTGAGTGCCCGTCCACCGACGAGCCCCGACACGGCCACGACGGGCACGCCGCGGCTGCGCACCGCCGCGAGGGCCTCGGCCATGCCCGGGACCGCCACGATCGGACCGACCGAGACGATCGGATTGGACGGGGCGACGATGACCGCCCGGGTGCCCGCCAGCGCCTCGATCACCTCGGGTGTCAGCCGGGCGACCTCGATCCCCGCGAGGCGGACCTCGTGGACGGTCGGGGCCTGGTGGCGGTGGACGAAATACTCCTGGAAGTCGAGCCAGCCGTCATCGGTCCGGAGTTCCGTTCGAACCGGCTGGTCGGTCATCGGCAGGATCCGGGCCGCGATCCCCAGCGACCGCTGGAGACCCAGGTCAGCTTCGGTCAGCCGCGCACCGGCCGCCAGGCGGGCGGTCCGGACGATGTGCGCCGCGAGATCCCGATCGCCGAGCCGGAACCAGGTCTCCTCGCCATAGATCGCCAGCTGGTCGGCGACGGCATAGCTCTCGCCGCGGATGCCCCAGCCCTGGTTGCGGTCGTCGAGACCGGCCAGCGTGTACAGCACGGTGTCGTGGTCCGGGCAGACGAGCAGACCGTGGCGCTCGAGGTCGTCGCCGGTGTTGACCACGACGGTCAGGTCGGCGCCGACGGCCGCCTGCACGCCGTGGGCCAGCTTTGCCCCGCCGACCCCGCCGGCGAGGACCACGACCGTCATCCCGGCGAAGCGCCCTCGTCGGCGGCCAGGCGATCGAGCGCCTCGCGAACCTCGCCGATCCGGGCCAGCGTCTCCGCGTCGTAGGGGGCCGGGAGCCGGGCGATGACCGTCCGGAAGCCGAGCCGGTGGAACGGCAGGATCTCCGCGGGCATCGCCGCCGGCGGCCCGAGCAGGACCACGGCGCCGATCGTGGCGGCGTCGCGAGCGACACCGTTGTGGGCCAGCAGGCCCAGAAACGCCGCCTCGGCGTCCGCCGGGTCGTCGCGGATGACCAGCGGGAAGCTGATCGACCGCTCGATCGTGTCGGGGTCGCGACCGACCGCGGCGCAGTGCTCGCGCAGGATGGCGTCGCGTTCGGCGACCACCTCGACCGACCCGGCGGTGTTCCAGGCGTCGCCGTAGCGGGGGGGGGTGCGGAGGGTCTTCTTGGGCCCCGCCCCGCCGATCAGGATCGGCAGGTGGCCCTGGATCGGGCGGGGTTCCAGGACGGCGTCCCGGAGCGTGTAGGCCGGGCCGGCATGATCCACGGTCTCGCCGTCGAGAAGCCGGCGAAGGATCCCGACCGACTCATCGAGCCGATCGAGGCGCTCACCGACGCTCGCCCCGAAGTCGATCCCAAAGGCTTCGTGCTCGCGTTCGAACCAGGCCCCGCCGAGGCCGAGGATCGCCCGACCGGCGCTGATGTGGTCGAGGGTCGTGGCCAGCTTGGCCAGGTGGCCGGGGCCCCGGAAGGTGTTCGCCCCGACCATCAGCCCGAGCCGGATCCGGGAGGTCTCGGCGGCCCAGGCGGCCAGGCACAACCAGCCCTCGAAGATCGGCTGGCGCCACGATCCCTGGATGGCCAGCAGGTGGTCCCAGGTCCAGAGCGAATCCCATCCCCCGGCCTCGGCGGCCTGGGCCGCGCCGCGGATCCCGGCCCAGTCGCTCGCCTGGGACCAGAGTTGAGCGCCAAATCGGGTTGGAGCGAGGTGTCGGGACGTCATCGGGGCATGGTAGCGGTGCGATCACGAAGCGTTGTCAGGACGTTGATAACAGAGCCTTGACGTGGCCTGGCATGCGGCTGCGACAATGGACCCGACGTGGGGCCTGGCCTTGTCCGGGACCCACCGCCTGCCGCGAGCACGGCCGCAGTGGCGGCCAGGAGGAGACGTCGATGGAGGAGACGCCGATGGCATCCGCCCGCGACCGCAGGTACCAAGGGATCAATTCGTTCTAATGGGAGAAACGACGTTGCCAAACAAGCACACGCCCCGGCTGCTGGCGTTCGGCGCCACGGCCATCCTCGTCCTGGCCGCCTGCTCATCGGGCGGAAGCACCGCGGCACCATCCGGTGGCGGCGGCATGGACGCCCTGGTTGCCGCAGCCAAAGCCGAGGGACAGCTGACGGTCATCGCCCTGCCACCCGATTGGTGCGGCTACGGCCCGATCATCGACGCCTTCAAGGCCAAGTACGGCCTGACCGTCAACTCGCTTCTCCCGAGCGGCGGTTCCGGTGACGAGATCGAGGCCATCAAGGCCAACAAGGACAACAAGGGCCCGCAGGCTCCCGATGTCATCGACGTCGGAATCTCATTCGGCGATCCGGCCAAGACGGACAAGCTGATCCAGCCCTACAAGGTCTCGACCTGGGACACGATCGATCCCAAGCTCAAGGACCCGGACGGGTACTGGTACGGCGACTACTACAGCATCCTCACCTTCGAAGTGAACAAGAAGGTCGTGGCCAATACCCCGCAGGACTGGGCGGACCTGCTCAAGCCGGAGTACAAGGGCCAGATCGCCCTTCCGGGTGACCCTCGCCAGTCAAGCCAGGCCTACAACACCGTGTACGCGGCGGCGCTGGCCAATGGTGGCTCGCTCGACAACGCTCAGCCCGGTCTTGACTTCTTCAAGCAGCTGAACCAGAAGGGCAACTTCGTGCCGACGATTGCCAAGGCTCCGACGATCGACTCCGGCGCGACGCCGATCACCGTCCGCTGGGCGTACAACGCCCTGGCCCACAAGGACACAGCGGCCGGCAACCCGGTGATCGATGTCGTCGTCCCGAAGGCCGGTCGATTCCTGGGCGTCTACGTTCAGGCGATCAGCGCCTACGCTCCGCATCCGAACGCGGCCAAGCTCTGGGAGGAGTACCTCTACTCCGACGAGGGCCAGGCCGGTTGGCTCAAGGGCTATTGCCACACGACCAGACTTGCCGACCTGACGGCGCGCGGGTTGGACAAGGATCTGATCGCCAAGCTTCCGGACATCACCGGAGCGGTCTACCCCAGCTCCACCCAGGCGGCGGCCGCCAAGACGCTCATCACCAAGGGTTGGGACAGCAACGTTGGTGCCGACGTCAAGTAAGCCCTCCTAAGCCGTAGCGTCGTGGCTTCGACCGCGGCGCCCGGAGCGATGCGGGACGCGCCCCAGGCACGTCCCGCATCGCGTCGTTCCTGGTCGTGGGCCGGCCTGGCCCCGTTCTTCCTGTTCGCCCTGCTGTTCCTCGGCCTGCCGATCTCGTTCCTGGTGGTCGGCAGCTTCCTCAACGACCAGGGTGGGGTGACGGTTCAGAACTACGCTGACCTGTCCGAGCCACTCATCATCACCGCCTTTCGGAACAGCATCGAAGTCAGCCTGGTGACCGCGGTCGGCGGCGGGATCTTCGGGTTCCTGCTGGCCTACGCGGTGATCCTGGGGGGGTTGCCCAGGTACCTCCGGACCGGCCTGATGACCTTCTCCGGGGTGGCCTCCAACTTCGCCGGCGTCCCCCTGGCCCTGGCCTTCACCTTCACCCTGAGCCAGGCCGGTCTGCTTACGGTCCTGCTCAAGGACTTCCTGGGGGTCGACATCTACAAGGGCGGTTTCACCCTCTTTGGCAAGCTGGGCCTCGAACTGGTCTACATGTACTTCCAGTTCCCGCTCATGGTCCTGATCATTGCCCCCGCCATCGACGGTCTCAAACGAGACTGGCGCGAGGCGGCCGAGAACATGGGCGCCAGCTCCGGCCAGTACTGGCGGATGGTCGCCTTGCCGATCCTGTTCCCGTCGTTGCTCGGTACCGTCATCCTGCTGTTCGGGAACTCGTTTGGGGCGCAGGCCACGGCGTTCCAGCTGACTGGTGGCACGCTCGCCCTGGTGCCGGTGGTCATCGGCGCCCAGATCAGCGGCGACGTCCTCCACAACCCGGGCCTGGGCTATGCCCTGGCGATGGGGATGGTGGTGATCATGGCGATCACGATCGCCATCTACTCGCTCCTCCAGCGGCGCGCCGAGCGCTGGCATCGCTGATGAGCGGGATCGTCGCCGTCGGGGCCGTCGTCCTGGCCACCATCGGGGTGTACCTGCTGTTTGGCGCCGGGCCGACCATCGGGCTCGTGTTCCTGCTCGGGCTGGCCGTCCTCGTCGCCCTCCGCCGTCGATTTGGTTCGGCGGTTGTCTTCGTCATCGGGTGTGTCTATTTCATCCTGCCCTTGTTCGCCACCCTCCAGTGGTCGTTCCAGGCGCGACCGGCGATGGCCGCCTACACCAACTCGCTGGCCGACTCGGGGTTCATCGGCAGCCTGATCTATTCGTTCGTGGTCGGCCTGGTCACGATTGCCCTGAGCATCGGTCTGATCGTCCCCACGGCCTACTGGGTCCGGCTCAAGGCTCCTCGCCTGCGCCCGTTCGTCGAGTTCGTGACCCTCGTCCCGTTCGTCATCCCGCCGGTGATCCTGGCCTTCGGGATGATCCGGGTGTACAGCCGACCGCCGCTGCCGCTGACGAACCTCAGCTTTGGCAGCGACCTGCTGCTGGTCGCGGCCTACGTCGTCCTGTCGCTGCCGTACATGTACCGGGCGGTGGACACCGGGCTGCGCTCGATCGACGTGCGCACGCTGACCGAGGCCGCCCAGAGCCAGGGCGCCGGCTGGTTCACGATCCTGTGGCGGGTCATCTTCCCGAACCTCCGGGTCGCCCTGCTCAGCGGTGCCTTCCTGACCTTGGCGATCGTGATCGGCGAATACACCATCGGCAGTTTCCTGTCGCCAAAGGGCTTTGGCCCGTATCTGTCGCTGCTTGGCGATAGCCGGACCTACGAGCCGGCGGCCGTGGCGATCATCAGCTTCGGGCTGACCTGGGCGGCCATGGGCGTGATCCTTGTCGTCGGGCGCGGGTCGCGCACCCGGATCGAAGTCACCGGAGCCCACTGATCGGGATGGACAGAACCGTGAGGACGAGCAGACGATGGCGTTCCTAGAGCTGACCGGCGTCCAGAAGCGCTTTGGCGTCTCGACCGCGGTGGAGAACTTCGACCTCACGGTCGAAAAAGGCGAATTCGTGTCGTTCCTCGGCCCCAGTGGCTGTGGCAAGACCACGACCCTTCGGATGATTGCCGGGTTCGAGCGGCCGACGGCCGGGCGGATCTCGATCGATGGCAAGGACGTCACCGACCAACCGCCAAACCGGCGCAACATCGGGATGGTCTTCCAGTCGTATGCCCTGTTCCCGAACATGAACGTGATCCAGAACATCGGCTTCGGGCTGCGGGTCCGCAAGCAGGAACCGGTCCGGATCCAGAAGCGGGTCGACGAACTTCTCGAGCTGATCAAGCTGACCGGCCGCGGCCAGCGCTATCCGCACGAGCTGTCCGGCGGGATGCAGCAGCGGGTGGCGCTTGCCCGGGCCCTGGCGATCGAGCCGCAGGTTCTCCTGCTCGACGAACCGCTGTCCGCCCTCGACGCCAAGATCCGAATCTCGCTGCGCAACGAGATCCGTTCGATCCAGCGCCAGCTTGGGATCACCACGGTCTACGTGACCCACGACCAGGAGGAGGCGCTGTCGCTGTCCGACCGGGTGGTGGTCATGAGCGAAGGCCGGATGGAGCAGGTCGGCACGCCGTTCCAGATCTACAACTTCCCGACGACCTCGTTCGTGGCCAAGTTCGTGGGGACGCTCAATGTCCTGCCCGCCACGGTGGTCGATGCCGCCAGCGGGCGGGTCGCGCTGGCGGGCCAGCAGATCAGCACCTCGAAGCCGATCGGTCGACTGGCGGCTGGCGATCCGGTCACGGTGGCGATCCGACCCGAGAGCGTGACCATCGGGGACGGCGCTCCCGGCGCCAATCGATTGACCGGCCCGATCCACGACATCACCTTCCTCGGATCGATCGTCCGGGTCCGGATGAGCCTTGGCGACGGCGGGACGGTGATGTTCGACACGTTCAACAACCCGCATCTCGCCCTGCCAAAGACCGGCGACCCGGTCACGGTCTCATTCGCGCCCGAGACCTGCCTCGTTCTCGACCAGCCGGCCGACGCGGTGGAGCCGGACCCGGTCGAAGCCGAGGAGTGACCGGCGCCGGACCCGCAGACGTCCGGACGGTGGCGCAAGTCAACCTCGACGAGATCGCCCTGGTCGTCTTCGACAAGGACGGCACCCTGATCGATTTCAACCGGATGTGGAGCGGCTGGTCGACCGAGCTGGTCCGGAACCTCAGCACGATCGTCGGCCCCGGCCCGGCTGCGACGCTTGGTCCCGCGCTGGGACTCGATCCGGCGACCAACAAGATCGTGCCCGGGAGTCCGCTCGCGGCGACCCCGATGGGCGATCTGCGGGCACTGACCGTGGCCACCCTCGTGGATACGGGGCTGACCCCTGAAGCGGCCGAAGCCGCCGTCGCCCGAAGCTGGATCCCACCCGACCCGATCGGCCTGGCCCTGCCGTTGGCCGACCTCGGGGCGCTGCTCGGTGGGCTGCGTGGGGCCGGCAAGCGGATCGCCGTGGCGACCTCGGACGATCGGGCGCCCACGGAGGCGACCCTGTCTTTCCTCGGGATCGCCGGTCTGGTCGATGCACTCGTCTGCGCCGACGATGGGCTGCCGGTCAAACCCGCCCCCGACACCCTGCTCCGGTTGTGCGCCGCGCTCGGGGTTTCGCCGGCCCGGACGGCGATGATCGGCGATTCCGGGGCGGACGTGGCCATGGGCCGGGCGGCCGGCGCTGGCCTGGTCATCGGCCTCCTGTCCGGCGCGGGCGTCGCGGCCGAGCTCGAGCCATTCAGCGACCTGATCCTGTCCTCGATCGCCGAGCTGCCTTCGCCCCGGGGGTAGGTCAGGCGATCCGCTCGCCGGCGGCAACGGGTAGGTCGAGCCGGTTCTCCGGCGGTGCCAGGGGGCAGGCCCAGCGCGGATCGAACGCGCACGATGGCTGGTAGGCGAAGTTGAAGTCCACGATCAGCGTCCCGTGTTCCGGGTTCCCGCCGAGATCGGCGCTCTTGGCCGCATCGAGCGCGTAGCGTCCGGCGCCGTACGTCTCGGTCCCGTTCGTCGCGTCGCGGAAGGGCAGGAACAGGCCGCCGGCGTAACCCTCCATCCAGAACACCGAGAGCCGTCGCTCGCCGGCGGGGAAGGGGACGGCGACACTGCCGATCCGGCGGAACGAGAGCGTGTCGGCGCCGCTGTTCGGGAGGGCCAGCCCGAGGCCAAGCGACGCGCCGGGCGTCGGCGGCGGCTCGGGATCGAGGCGCAACTCGAACCGGAGGCCCGGGTCATAGGGCCAGTGGCGGGCCCGGAACGTCGGCCGATCGCCGGCCGCGACGGGCGATTGTGGGTGGACTCGGTACAGCCGCTCGCGGGTGTCCACCCAGTGCCGCCAGGCGATCTCGGGATCCTCGGCGGCGAAGTCACGAACGTCGGCGTACAGCTCGGCCACCCGCCGCCGCCAGTCAGCCAGCTCGAGCTCCGTCCCGGGGTCGGCCGCCATGCGCCGAGTATCGGCCCCGGGCGGGCCGGCCGTCTACGATGGCGTCCGACGACGAACGCCCGACGAGGCGGACCAGACGAGGAGGATCGCGTGGCGGGCCAGGCGGAGATCGGGGTGTTCGGCGGGTCGGGGTTCTACTCGCTCCTCGATGACGTGCGCGAGATCAAGGTCGACACGCCCTACGGACCGCCATCCGACAGCTTCTTCCTGGCCGAGGTCGCCGGTCGCCCGGTGGCCTTCCTGCCCCGTCACGGCCGGCGCCACACGATCCCACCGCACAAGGTCAACTACCGGGCCAACGTCTGGGCGATGAAGGCACTGGGGGTCAAGGCGGTCATCAGCCCGTGCGCGGCGGGCAGCCTTCAGGTGTCGGTCGCGCCGGGCGATTTCGTGGTCTGCGACCAGTTCGTCGACCGGACCAGCGGCCGCGCCGACACGTTCTACGACGGGCCGATCGTGAGCCACGTCAGCTCGGCCGAGATCTACGACCCCGAGCTGCGCCGGATCGCGATCGAGGTCATCCGCGAGCACGGCATCCCCGTCCACGAACGGGGCACCGTGGTCGTCATCCAGGGCCCTCGTTTCTCGACCAAGAGCGAATCGAAGTGGTTCAGCGATGCCGGCTGGGAGGTCATCAACATGACCCAGTACCCGGAGGCGTATCTCGTCCGCGAGCTCGGGATGGCGGTCGTCAACATCAGCCTGATCACCGACTACGACGCGGGCGTCCACGAGGGCACCGAGGCGGTCAACGCGATGAGCGTGCTCGAGGTGTTCGAGATCAACGCGGCCCGCATCCAGAAGGTGGTCCTTGAGATGATCCGGCGCTTCCCGGCCGACCTCGAGGCGTTGGGCGCGGCCGACATGCTCGAGTTCACCCGGGGCGACGGGCATACGATCTCGGCCGAGGACATCCGGCTGTACGAGACCGGGCTCTAGGGTGGTCGACCCGAAGGCGCCACGACTTCCGATCGGGGTCTCGATCCGGACGATCCGGGCGACGGCGGACTGGTGGCTGGAATCGGCCAGGCGGCTCGACGAGGCCGGCTACGCCGGGGTCTGGGCCTGGGATCACTTCATCGGCAAAGGCGACCGGACGATGCCGGTGGTCGAGAACTGGACGATCCTCACCGCGGCCGCGATGACAACCCGGCAGGTGACCGTCGGGCCGTTCGTGATCAACGTGATGAACCGCCACCCGGCCGTCCTGGCCCGGATGGCAACCACCCTCCAGACCGTCAGCGGTGGCCGGCTCCTGCTGGGGATCGGGATCGGCGGACATCCGGACGAGCACCGGGCGCTTGGGATCCCGTTCCCCGAGGCCCCCGAACGAGTCGCCCGGCTCGAGGAGGCGATCGCCGTCCTGCGCGCCGTGTGGAGCGGCGGCCCGGTGACCCGGCCGTCGCCGTTCTATCCGCTCGAGGACGCCGTGATCAGCGTCGGGCCGTTTCCGCCGCCCCCGATCATCGTCGGCGGCGAGACCCGGACCGGGGCCCGGCTGGCCGGCCGGCTGGCCGATGGCTGGACCGCGTTCGAGAACACCTTCGAGGCGCACCTGCCGGCCTATCTTGAGGCGCTCGAGGGATCCGGTCGGGCCCGGGTCGACCAGCGCCTGCTGGTCTCATTCGAGGGCCCCGACTGGCTGGGCTCGGTGAGCAGCGTCCTCGATACGCCCTGGGTCGCCGCCCCGCGGGAGACCTGGGAGCGCTGGCATGCCGCCGGTGCCGACGGGGCGATCGTGACGGTCCGGACCAGCGCAGACGTGGACGCCCTGGTGTCGGCCGCCGAACGCTGGTAGGGATTGCCTCACCCGCCCGTGACCTGTCGACGGCCGATGTGTCATCCGCGTGGCACCATGCACCGGTGACCCCCACGACCGCCCGACCGACCGCCGAGCTGACCCAGGGCTGCGTCCGGTGCGGCAGGACCGTCCCGCTCGGGACGGCGATGTGCGATGACTGCAACCCGCTCGGATTGAAGCAGCCGGCGCCGTCGCAGGCCCATGGGACGGTCTTCCTGGCGATCGTCGGGGCGGTGATCGGGCTGGCGATCCTCGGCCGCGTCGCGCTCAACGGGATCGGTCCGTTCAATGGGGCGATCGGCAACGTCGTCTCGGTACCGCCCGGTCTGGCGATCACGGTGACGGTCACCAACCTGGGCAGCTCGGCGGGCTCGACGACCTGCCGGATCTTCGATCCAAGCACGCCGGGACTCGGGCCGGAGGCCGCCTTCATCGTGTCGCCGCGGATCGAGCCCGGGAAGACGATGTCGTTCTCGAAGGAGGTCACCGGCCTCGGCAGCACGGTCCGACCGCTGTCCGTGGAGTGCACCGGCCCGTGACCGCGGACGTCGTCGGCGGGACGGGCAGGGACCTGATCGCGGCCAGCGCGGCGGATCTCGACCTGGCCCTTGGCCTGGCCGAGCGCGCCGGGGCGCTCCTCCTCGACCGGCTCGGCCGGGTCGAGACGGTCCGCCACAAGAGCCCCAAGGACGTGGTCACCGAGGTCGATCATCTGAGCGAGGCGCTGATCGTCGACGGGATCCTCGCCGCGCACCCCGACGACGGCATCCTGGCCGAGGAGCGCGGCCTGGTCGCTGGCCGCAACGGCCGGGTGTGGGTCATCGATCCGCTCGACGGGACGATCAATTACGCCAACGGGATCCCCCTGTTCTGCGTGTCGATCGGTCTCGTGGTCGACGGGCTGCCGCGGATCGGGGTCGTCCGCGATCCGATCCGGGGCGAGGTGTTCGCGGCCACGGCGGAGAGACCGGCCACCCTCGATGGCCGGCCGATCCGGGTCAGCGCCAAGCCGCTCCTGTCCGACTTCGTGATCTCGCTCACGATCGATGGCCCGGCCCTGTCGGAGCGCCTTGGCGCGATCCGCGACGAGATCCGGGTCACCCGACGTCTTGGCTCATCGGCGCTTGCCCTGGCCTATGTCGGCTGCGGCCGGTTTGATGCGTTCGTCCAGACCCACGGGCTGTCGGCCTGGGATGTGGCCGCCGCCGGGCTGATCGCCGAGCGGGCAGGTGCCACGATCAGCGCGGCCGACGGCGGACCGTGGTTCGACCTCGCCCGCGGAACCCGGCCGTTCGGGGTGGTGGCTGCCCCGGCGATCCATCATCCCCGCCTGCTCGCGCTCGCCCAACCGCCCGCCTGACGGGGCGGGTCAGCCGTCCTCGCTCCAGCGATGGGGCCGTCCCCGTAGGCGGGGCAACCCGATCCCGTCGCAGAAGGCCAGCCAACGCGCCCGCGGCGCGCCGCGCCAGCCGAGCTCGTCGACGGTCCGCTGGGGCACTGGCGCATCGGTCCGGAGCTGGGCCAGGGTCCGGTACAGGAACGCCTCGTCACGTCGGTCGCGGAGGGTCGCCGCGAGGGTCGCCGCCCCACGGACCGGCACATCCCAGTCCGCGGCTCGGGGCGGGATCTGGTCCAGCGAGCCGGAGCGGAGGAGGGCGGGCGCCGCCCACCTG
>ORMF011257867.1_pt1 | contig 14015 bp, 11 predicted proteins | sample 1779871 | NCBI WGS metagenome assembly ORMF01 (sample SAMEA104232316, study PRJEB22302) | groundwater metagenome | biome: forest; feature: aquifer; material: groundwater | place: USA | collected 2011-08-07 | depth 5.4 m | reverse complement strand
TTTTGCCTGGGTTTATTGCTACGCCAGCCTTCATCTTGCTCTCTTTGATCTGCTGGATGGTTCTGTGCAGATGTGGACACGCCTCTGCATGGACGGTGACGATGTTCGCACCAGCCTTCGCAAAATCGGCTATGCAGCGCTCCGGCGATTCGATCATCAAGTGACAGTCCAGCGTAAGTTTCGTCAGCGGTCGCAGCGCTTCGACGATCAGCGGGCCGATGGTCAGATTCGGCACGAAGTGCCCATCCATAACGTCAACATGAATATAGTCGGCGCCTGAATTTTCGGCGGCCTGGACCTGCTCGCCCAGGCGGGAAAAGTCAGCAGATAGTATCGACGGGGCGATTTTTATATCGGGCATATCGTTCCTTTCAACACGTGAGCTATTTTAGCTTATTCAGAACAAGTTGCGCGAAAATTTAACAATAGTTAATTGACAGTTTTAGCTTTGAGTAGTACCTTTGAAATACCCCGAGCAAACCAAAATCTAACTGGGGGTTAAAGAAAGGAGTGTGTAATGCCAGATAGTAGTAGGTTCGGACAGAAGATACAGATGAGACAGCTCGCTTCAAGAGGTTGGAGGGGAGAACTGTAGCTTCGTCGCCTTAGCGTTACCACAAGGTTCTGATACCCAGCAGATACTCAGCATGACAACCTCCATGAGTTAAGAGCCTGCATCGGCAAAGATCAGGACTCGCTTGTCACGACTGACGGCGACCAGAACCGAAAAGTAAGATTAAAGCGAAGAGCCCTCCGATAAATCGGAGGGCTCTTTGCTTTTACTTAGCAGATGCTCGGGTCTGGAACCGTTGGGCAGCCTTGATCTGAGACATGACCTGATCAGGCGCGGTACCGCCTACAGTCTGTCGGGATTCTATAGAACTCTTGATAGAAATCTTAAGGACATCGCTTTCGAATGACTTCGAGAGCTGCCTGTATTCTGCAAACGTCAGTTCGCTCAGTTCTTTACGTTTGCTGGAAGCATACGCAACTAGCTTGCCAACGATCTCATGCGCCTGTCTGAAGGGCATGCCTTTTACGGTGAGGTAGTCCGCGACATCTGTTGCGAGTATGTAGCCGCGGCCGGACATTTCCAGCATACGCTTTTTATTGAACGTCGCGCTTGAGAGCATACCGGCCATGACCTCAAGCGTCGATGTAAGAATATCGACTGTCTCGAACAATGCCTCTTTGTCTTCCTGCAGGTCACGGTTATAAGAGAGAGGCAAACCTTTAAGAGTCGTGAGAATCGCTATCAGGTTGCCGTAGACCTTACCCGTCCGGCCTCTCGCAAGCTCAGCAACGTCAGGATTGCGCTTCTGCGGCATGATGCTTGAGCCAGTCGTGTAGGAATCGTCCAACGAAACGAACCCGAACTCGTCCGAGCTCCATACGACCAACTCTTCTGAGATACGGGACAGATGCATCATCAATATCGCGGATGCAGCCTGAAGCTCAACGATAAAGTCGCGGTCAGAAACGGCGTCTATGCTGTTCTGGCTGATCCTGGAAAAGCCAAGTTTATTCGCCACGTACTCGCGGTCTAGCTTATAGGGCGACCCGGCAAGCGCGCCGCTTCCCAGAGGCATAACGTCGATGCGCTCAAGCGATTGCCCCAGACGCTGATTATCACGCTCAAGCATCTGGCAGTACGCCAGCAGATGATGCGCCAGCAGCACCGGCTGTGCGTGCTGTGTATGCGTGAACCCCGGCATATATGTAGAGATATTCGCTTCTGCCTGGCTCACGAATGCCTTATGGAGCTCGATTATGCCAGCGGATATTTCAGCGACCGCGTCTTTGCAATACATACGCACATCAAGCGCTACCTGGTCATTGCGCGAGCGCGCCGTGTGCAGCATGCCAGCGTCACTGCCGATGATTTCGCCCAGGCGAGACTCTATGTTCAGGTGTATATCTTCCAGTTCAGACCTGAACTTAAACTTTCCGGATTCCATCTCTTTGAGGATTTGCTTTAGGCCGGCCACAATCTTGTTCGCGGCAGCAACTGGAATGATCCGCTGACGGCCGAGCATCTCAGCATGCGCAATGCTGCCCTCGATGTCGTACTCGGCGAGGCGCTTGTCATAGCTGATCGATGCCGTATAGTCCTGCACGGCTCTCGTCATAGGCTTGGATTGCCTGGCTCTGGAAGCTTTCAGTTCTGGCATATAGCCACTGATTGTATCAGACACAAATGCATGAAAGATTACACACGTACCACACGAATAGTCTTGTTATAATCGGGGCATGGACTACCTTGAGGGCCTCAATGCTAATCAACGCGAGGCTGCGCAAACTATCGAAGGCCCCCTGCTTATCATCGCAGGGCCTGGAAGCGGCAAGACCAGAGTAATCACCCACCGTATCGCACACCTCGTAAAGACGTGCGGCGTAAATCCCCGGCGAATCCTCGCTGTAACCTTCACGAATAAGGCTGCCAAAGAGATGCGCCTCAGGCTGGCCAAACTGCTGGGACAGGGACAGCAGGACGTAATGCTAGGCACATTTCACTCGATATGCGCCAGGTTGCTGCGCATTGAGGGCCAAAACATAGGCCTGGATAAAGACTTCGTCATCTACGACGACAGCGACCAGATATGGGTAGTAAAACAAGCCCTTGAAGACCTGAACCTCGACCAGAAAAAGGTCGTGCCCAGAGCCTGCCTGCACTTCATCTCTACTTCTAAATCACAACTGTTAACGGCTGAGCAAAATGTCGCACATCTGCACGGTCAGTTCGAAGAGACGGCTAACCGAGTATATGAGAGATATGAACAGCTGCTCGCTGAGAGTAAAGCCCTGGACTTCGATGACTTGCTCACAAAAACCGTAATGATGCTCAATACTCACCCAGAAATATTAGAGAAGTACCAGGAACGATATCTGCATGTCCTGGTCGATGAGTTTCAGGATACGAACATTTCCCAGTACCAGCTTGCGCGGCTACTGGCAGGAAAGCATAGAAACATCTGCGTTGTTGGCGACCCGGACCAGTCGATATATTCATGGCGCCAGGCAGACATACGAAATATCCTTAATTTCGAGAAGGATTACCCGGAAGCCAAAGTAATAACGCTGGACCAAAACTACAGAAGCACAAAAACTATCCTCGAAGCTGCCACGAGCATGATCTCTGCCAACAAGCAGCGTAAACAGAAAAATCTGTGGACTGATAACGAAGCGGGCCAGGCAATCCTCGTTGTTGAGGCGTACAACGAGAAAGAGGAAGCGCAATTTGTAGTACGAGAAACCGACATATTAACGAAACGAAAAACGTTCGACCCGGGCGACATCGCGGTTATGTACCGCACCAACGCCCAGTCGCGAGCTTTAGAAGAGGCTTTCCTCCGCCACGGCATACCTTACAGACTCGTCGGCGGCCTGAGGTTCTACGAACGCAAAGAGGTCAAGGACGCCCTGGCATACCTACGCCTAATGCAGAACCCGTTCGATTCTGCCAGCATGGCGAGGATCATAAACGTGCCCACCCGCGGCATTGGCGACCGCTCAGTTGAGGAGCTGACCAAGTGGGCACACAGCATGAACATACCTCCCTACGCCGCGCTGCAACTTCTGGCAAATGCTGAGGAACCCGCCAAACAAGAAGACAAACCTGAATCCCCTTTCAACGCCCGCACTGTACAAGCGCTGGCCGGTTTCTTAACTCTGATCAACGGCCTTATAGAAAAAAGCAAAAACATGGATATAGTCCAGTTGCTGGACGCCGTTATGAAAGATACGGGTTACAAGAGCTACCTTGAAGAGGATGAAGAAGGCGAAACGAAGTGGGAAAACATCCAGGAGCTTAGAACCGTCGCCGCTGAATATAAACAGATGATGCCGGAAGAAGGGCTGCAATCTTTCCTTGAGAACGTGGCGCTGGTGTCCGACGTGGACGGAATGGACGATGGGGGCGAGGCCGTTACTCTTATCACTCTCCACCTGGCGAAGGGCCTTGAATATCCGGTCGTATTCATCATTGGGCTGGAGGAAGGACTGCTACCCCACCAGAGGTCTATAGACGCCGACAACGAATCGCACGACGAGATGGAGGAGGAGCGCCGACTCTTCTACGTCGGTATGACAAGAGCAGAAAAGAGACTATATCTCATACGGGCGTTCCGCAGGTCTTTCAGGGGAATGACAGGCGCCAATCAGCCCTCAAGATTCCTGTATGACATCCCACGCAACCTGATAACGACTCCTGCGCAGGCGGAGAAACAGGCACGATTAAATCTTTCGCCCCAAACGCAATACCCGCAGCCGCAGCGCATCCCATGGGATAGCGCTGGTACGCCGCCAAAAGATGCAAAGCCAGCACCTGATTACAAGGCCGGCGACCATGTGAGACATGCGGCGTTCGGAGAGGGTGTCGTAGTCAACTGCGTGCCTAACGGGCAGGATTACGAAGTGACGGTTGCGTTCAAAGGAACAGCGGGAGTGAAAAGACTACTGCTTAGCTACGCGCCTTTGGAGAAGGTCGTGTAGGCTCAGAGGCCTGCTTGCCCTTCACATTATTTTTCTGCTCCTGCCACCACTCCTTCAATATCTCCATCTGAAGGAAGTTATAGCTGTCCCTTCTCACGTTCTTTATCGGAACAAAACCAGCTTTTTGAAACGATTTGTGAGCCCTGATATTCCAGTCGAGGGTGTGGAGGTATACGCGTGAGATAGGTGTGTGCATGAAGATGTAGTCAAGCAGAGTACGGACCGCGTCAGAGCCGTAACCTTTACTCCAGTAATCGCGGTCTCCGAGCATGATACCCATTTCGGTCTGGCCGCCGCGGAGATCGATGTCGTAGTACATGCAGTTGCCGATATGCTTGCCATCGACAGTATCGATGCCAAAACGCCTGCGGCCAGGTGACGGGTAATCTATTTCTTCCCGATAGAAAAGCATGTATTCCCGGTACGAAAGTTTAAGAGGAGGAGCCGCATCAAGGCGGGTGAGTTCTTCGTCGAGGCGCCACTTGTAATCATCAGCGGCGTCGGATAACTTCTTGTCCCTCAGGACAACTCGTTCACCCTTTAGAGCTATTAAGTATGGTTCGTTCATTCTTAAGGTTTTCAATCACTCCAATGGCTTTTTGTACTATCTGCCCTTCGCTCTTGTAGGAAAGGACGCGCAGCGCTTCCTCGGTCGGAAACCATTCAACTGTATCAAACTCGGCGTCATGGAGGGTTGTAGAGCCGCCGGTCACAGACATCAGGAAAAAATGGACTGTCTTATTGATCCTATTGTTGTCTGCGCGAAACCAGTAGTTAACACTTCCGACAGGCGCACAGATGCCTACTTCCAGGCCCGTCTCCTCAGAGACCTCCCTGACAGCAGTCTGCTCAACGCTCTCCCCGGGCTTTGGAGTGCCCTTTGGCAAAGCCCACAGCTTGGGTGTGAACCTTCCGCATAAGGCAAACTTTAACTGCCCGCCGTCCTCTTTAAAAACGACTCCACCTGCAGAGACATGCCTCTCTACACTCATATTGGTTTCCTGACTAGTTACTGAACCCATTGTAAATTCGCCCACTTTTAGAGTCAAACGAAGATGTCATATTCTGTTTGCCAGTTTCAAAAGTCATATGTTATACTCGTACACCCGCGAATAAATTCATTTATATTGCAAAAGGAACCGTGGAACAACACCATCAAGAAAACCCAACTATAGAAACTTCCGCTGTTGCGGTGCAGACAGCCCCGCAAGTTGCGATGCCCGTACCTGCCCAGGATGGCGTTTCAATGAAAACGCTTCTGGAAGCAGGCGTTCATTTCGGCCACCAGACGAGACGCTGGCACCCGAAAATGAAGCAGTTTATCTTTACAGAACGTAACGGTATACACATTGTAGACCTGCAGCAGACACTTGGACTCCTGATAAAGGCTTGCACCTATATCAGAGACCGCGTCGCTGGAGGCGAGAGCATCCTGTTTGTCGGTACCAAGAACCAGGCACAGGAAACAGTGGAAACCGAAGCAAGGCGCGCGGGAATGTTCTATGTCAACCAGCGCTGGCTGGGCGGTACCCTTACTAATTTTTCACTCATGCAGTCCAGGATCGACCACCTTGTACGCCTGGAGAACAGAAAAGCGAGCGGCCAGTTCACTACTCTTATAAAGAAAGAGGCCGCCAAGCTGGATGAAGAAGTTCTCAAGATGAACAAGGCCTTCGGCGGCGTGAAGACCATGACAAAAATGCCAGGAGTGCTTTTTGTTATTGATCCCGGCAAGGAAAAGAACGCAGTCGCAGAAGCGATTCGCGTGGGAATCCCTGTCGTAGCCATAGTTGACACTGACTGCGACCCTGATTTGATCGACTACCCGATTCCAGGCAATGATGACGCTATTCGCTCCATTAAGTTGGTCACAAGCCGAATAGCCGACGCATGCGTGGAAGGTATGGCGATGCGCCAGATGCGCGCTGATGTCCTGGCTGCACAGAAGGCCGAGACTCTGGCTGCAGCTCTTGAAGCGCGTTCAGCCTCTTAATTAAGCACCAGTTACCGTAACTTCTGGGAGGAAGATTTGCCAGTTAGTGCCGATGCAATAAAAGCTCTGCGTGAAAAAACAGGCGCAGGAATAATAGACTGCAAAAATGCCCTCGAACAGGCAAACGGAGACCTTGGCAAAGCTGAGCAGATCCTCAAGGAAAAAGGCTTAGCTTCTGCGGCAAAAAGGGCCGAGCGCAAGACCATGGTAGGTGTTATAGAGCCCTACATCCACGCCGGTGGAAGAATCGGCGCGATGGTAGAGGTGAATTGCGAGACGGATTTTGTAGCCAGAACAGAAGAGTTCAAGAACCTGGCCCACGATATCGCTATGCAGATCGCCGCACTCAGACCCCAGTTTCTTAACGAGGAAGATGTGCCTGCCGATTTCACCGGCGACAAAGAATCGGCTGTCCTCTTGAAACAGCCTTTCATCAAAGACCAGTCCAAGACGATAAAAGACCTGGTAACTGCTCTCATAGCAAAAACTGGCGAGAACATTAAGATACGCCGGTTCTCTCGCTTTGAACTGGGCGACTAGCTCGGTTCTTTCTTCCAGCAAACAATAGTAGAATAAGACGCAAGGTCTTCTATATCCATATGCCAAAATCCTTTTATTCACGCGTACTGCTGAAACTTAGCGGCGAATCCCTCATGGGCAGCCGTGGGTTCGGAGTCGACCCGGTTGCGGTCAAATACATGGCTCAAGAAGTAAAGTCCGCTCACCAGACAGGTGTGCAGCTGGCACTCGTCGTTGGCGGAGGAAACTTCTGGCGCGGTTCCTCAGCAGAAGAGACAGGTATGGACAGGGCAACAGCGGATTACGCAGGCATGCTGGCAACCGTTATTAATGCGCTTGCGCTCCAGGATTCTCTCGAACAGATAGGCGTCGATACGCGGACCCAGTCAGCTATCACGATCCAGGCTGTATCAGAGCCTTACATACGCAGGCGAGCGATACGCCACCTTGAAAAGGGCAGGGTTGTCATATTCGCCGCAGGCACAGGAAACCCGTTCATGACCACTGATACTGCCGCAGCGTTGAGAGCTGTGGAGATTGGCGCAGAAGTACTGCTCATGGCAAAGAACAAAGTGGACGGTGTATATGACTCAGATCCACTTAAGAACCCGAATGCCAAAAAGTTCGCGGCAATCTCATATATCGACGTACTAAACCGCAGGCTCCAGGTGATGGACAGCACGGCGCTTACGATGTGCATGACCAACAATCTGCCGATCAAAGTCTTCGACCTTATGAAAAAGGACAGCCTTGTAGAGGCGATGTCCGGGAAAGCAATAGGAACACTAGTTACCGCAGATAATGACACAACGCTTGCAGAATTAGTTCCCTGATGAGAGGAACATTATGACGACTCAGGAAAAACTGGTCTCAGCAGACGCCAGGATGAGAAAAGCTATAGAAGCGCTCGTAAAAGACATGAGCGGTATCCGCACAGGACGCGCAAACCCCTCCCTGGTAGAGGGTCTGCTGGTAGAACATTACGGCACTACGATGCCGCTGAACCAGCTTGCAAATATTTCTGCGCCGGAAGCGCGATTGATAACAATACAGCCCTGGGATAAGGCTGCGATACCGAGCATAGAAAAGGCCATCCTTAAAGCAAACCTCGGCTTTAATCCTTCAAATGACGGAACGGTCATAAGGCTTGCGATACCGCAACTCACTGAAGAGAGACGCCTGGAAATGGTCAAAACAGTCAGGAAGCGGGTAGAAGAGGGCAAGGTAAGCCTCAGAAATGTACGGAGAGAAGTTCAGGACGAAATCCGTGCCCTTGAGAAGGATAAAAAGGCCTCACAGGACGATGTAAGACGTGCCCAGGACCAGCTTCAAGCAGTCACAGATAAGTTCATCGCTCAGATAGATGACTTAGTTAAAAAGAAAGAGGCAGAACTCATGGCGGTTTAGCTGCGCTAAACTAGTCAGAGAACTGTACCAATTGGCCAATTCATACAAACACATCTCAACCCTACGTGTCGGCTAGATAGCTTGGCTGCTGAAGTTAGAAATAAGCAGCATATTAGCAACCTCGCATTACGTTCCATCACAGGCATCGTAGGAATCCCATCCCTCATCGCCGTTGCATGGTACGGCAACCCTGTATTGGTACCTCTCGTTGCCGCAGCGGCTACAGTCGCCGTGTGGGAATTTTTTAAGATGGCCGAGCATGACGGTGCGTACCCTGTTAAATTGTTCGTGCTTTACGCGCCTTTTTTCGCGATAAGCGCCTGGCAGGACGCTTCCATCGAGTTCGTATTAGCGGGGGCGCTCGTGCTGCCGTTGGTAGGACTTCTCATACAGAGGCGAGGTAATGCATTCCACAGCTGGGCGTGGGCCAGCCTGGGGCTCTTATATGCCGCATGGCTTCCCGCTCATGCGATCCTCCTCAGGAATTCAGATGACGGTAAAGGCTGGTTGTTTATCGCTGTGTTCTCCACATTTGCGGTAGATATCGCGGCTTACTTTGGCGGACGGGCGTTCGGACGTCATAAGCTGGCGCCTTCGATCAGCCCAGGGAAAACAAAAGAGGGCGCCGTTTTTGGATTTATCGGCGGAGTGCTCGCAGCGTGGGTAATCTCGATCCCATTCGATTTCCTGCCCGTTGGCGAGGCGCTCGCGGCAGGCGCCGTTATTGGAGTCGTGTCGCAGGTAGGCGACCTTGTCGAATCAATGATAAAACGGAGCGTAAACGTTAAGGACACTGGGGTGATAATTCCGGGCCACGGCGGGATATTGGACAGGATGGACTCCCTAGTATTCTCCATTCCAGTCATCTATTATTTTTTCACTAGGGGATAATCTCCATGCCAGTCAAAAATATCGTAGTCCTTGGCTCTACCGGCTCCATAGGAAAGCAGACACTCGATATCGTTCGCCATTTCCCTGACAAATTCAGGATCGTAGGTCTTGCCGCGGGCCAGAGTTCTGAACTACTCGCATCTCAAATCGAAGAGTTCAAGCCAGTCTACGTATTTTCCAAAGACGAATCGTTTCCAGTTAAAACTCTTAAAGCGAAAACACGCCTCGCGACGATGGAGGAGATGGTTTCCGCAAGCGAGACTGAACTTGTTATGGCTGGACTGGTGGGGGCTGCTGGACTAAGCCCAATTTTGACAGCTTTGCGTCACGGCAAGACCGTAGCCCTGGCCAACAAGGAACCGATAATCATGGCCGGCGAGCATCTGATGGCTGAAGCCAAACGCAATCATGGACAGATACTCCCAGTAGACAGCGAACCAAGCGCTATATGGCAATGCCTCAGGGGCGAGACTTCTCCTGTCAGAAAAATCATCCTTACAGCTTCAGGTGGACCCTTCAGGTCTGCTCCATTAGAAAGCCTGAAGAAAGTTACCCCAGAGGAAGCACTGCATCATCCGACCTGGAGAATGGGCAAAAAGATAACTATAGATTCCGCTTCACTGATGAACAAAGGCCTGGAAGTTATCGAGGCACACTGGCTGTTCAACATGCCGTTTGAACAGATCGAAGTGGTGATACATCCGCAGAGCATAATCCACTCGATGGTTGAGTTCTACGACAGCTCAGTAAAAGCTCAGCTTGGCATACCCGATATGCGAGTCCCAATCCAGCTGGCGATGACATACCCGGAACGCTGGGAAAACTCTGACCTGCCGTCTGTAGATTTCGTAAAAGCAGGTAAGCTGACCTTCGAGCCCATGGATATCGATAGGTATCCATGCTTCAAGCTCGCGCTGAACGCGGGAGCCAGAGGTAAGACATTTCCGGCCGTGCTTGCCGCTGCTGACGAAACTGCCGTGGGACTGTTTCTAAAGAAAAGAATCGGATTTATGGACATTCCGAGCCTTGTAGAATCGGCCTTAAATGCCCATAATCCTGTTAAAGACCCGGGCTTAGAAGATATACTGCTAGCTGACTCCTGGGCAAGAGAGTTTACATCCAGTAAGGTACCCGTATAAATGCTATTTGTACTCGCAGCGATCCTTGTTTTTGGGCTCCTCGTAATAATTCATGAGCTTGGACATTTCTTTGCGGCTAAAGCTTCAGGCATTCAGGTACTTGAATTCGGCGTAGGGTTCGGTCCAAAGATATTTAAATTCACCTACAAGGGAACCCTCTACTCAATAAACGTTTTCCCCCTCGGAGGATTTGTGAAACTCCTTGGCGAAGAAGACGCCAGCCTCCCGGGAAGTCTAGCCAGCAAATCTAAGCTTACTAGATTCATTGTGCTTGCAGCCGGCTCCTTTATGAATGCGGTACTCCCAGTGGTTATCTTCTCGATATTATTCATGGTGCCGCAGGATGTGGCACATACCGACGTTGTCGTAACAGGGGTCTCCGTTGGATCGCCTGCTGCCGCTGCGGGGCTACAACAGGGCGACATCATAAAGCGAATGGGCGATAAAACTCTTAACAACGGGAGCGACCTGGCATACAGGGTCCAGCTTAACCTTGGAAGCAGCACGAAGCTCGAGTTTGAACGTGCTGGGACGATTATGTCTACATTCGTAAAACCCAGATACAACCCGCCAGCAGGACAGGGCTCTATGGGTATAACTTTTGATCCACAGAGAAACCTCAGGTATGTCAGAAGTTCTGATCCTTTCTGGGAGGCCATACCCAAGGGGTTTCAGCGTACGTGGGAAACCCTGATCATCTTCAAGAACGGCATCGCGCAGATGTTAAGCGGCGGCTCAAAAGAGGTGTCGGGTCCTATTGGGATTGTGAAGATATCAGGGGAAGTCGCAAAAGAGGGTTTCAGCCCGCTATTCACGCTTGTCGCACTCCTGAGTCTTAACCTGGCTATCATGAATATGCTTCCCATACCTGCTCTCGACGGCGGACGGGTGCTCTTTCTCGCAATCGAAGCTGTAAGAGGTAAGAAGATACCCGCCCAAAAAGAAGCCCTGGTGCACATGATTGGCTTCATAATCTTAATCACATTCGTGGTCATCGTGAGCTATTTTGACGTGGCGCGAATCCTCAGCGATGGAAGTGCGAACAGGTAATGTTCAACCACCTACATCTGCACACCGAGTTCAGCCTGCTTGACGGCCTATGCCAGACGAAGCCTCTCATAGAAGAGGCGCAAAGGCTCGGTATGACTGCCCTCGGCCTCACCGACCACGGCTCGATGTACGGCGCTATCCAGTTCTACGAAGACTGCAAGAAGGCCGGTATCAAGCCGATCATCGGCGTTGAAGGCTACATGGCACACACCAGCCGGCTGGAAAAGACGACGTCAGAATCCAAGCCATTCCATATCACGATGCTTGCCCATAATGATGAGGGCTATAAGAACATTCTGACCCTTGTCACAAAAGCGCATATGGAGGGGTTTTACCACAAGCCCAGAATCGATAAAGAGCTCCTGGAAAAGTACCGCGAAGGCATAACCGTCTTCTCGGGATGTGCCAACGGGGAGATTCCACGAATGCTTGTCGATGGGCGATATGACCAGGCGACCAAGATTGCCAAGTGGTATATCGACAGGTTTGGAGAGAACTTCTTCCTAGAGTTGCAGGAGCACAAAGATGTACCTGAACTAGAGCCTGTAAATAAAGGCCTGGCGCAGCTTAACAGGGAGCTAAAAATACCGCTGGTTGCCACCAACGATGTGCATTATGTACACCAGCACGATTCGTCCGTGCAAGACGTCCTGTTGTGCATCCAGACCAACACAACCGTTAATGATGAAAAACGTATGCGGATGTCAGACCCCTCTTATTACCTTAAGAGCCATGAAGAGATGTCCTCATTAGCGCTTTTCAAAGAGTTCCCGGATGCAATCGAGAACACACAGGTCATAGCGGACAGAAGCAATATCAAGATTGAGTTCAACAAGCCTCACCTGCCCAAATTCAAGACGCCTGACGGTATGACCGCAGACGCTTATCTGAGCGACCTTACCTGGAAAGGCGCGAGAGAGCGGTTCGGAACCATCACGGCTGATATGCAAAAGAGGCTTGAATATGAGCTGGACGTTATTCGAAAGACCCAGTTCCCAAACTACTTCCTGGTGGTATGGGACATTGCCTCCTACGCCAGGCAGAACAATATCTTCTTCGGCGTGCGCGGCAGTGCGGCAGCAAGCCTCGTACTTTACTGCTTGCGCATCACTGATATAGACCCGCTCAAGTACGCCCTGGTTTTTGAGCGATTCCTGAACGTAGAGCGCAAAGAGATGCCTGATATTGATATGGACTTCCAGGACGACCGGCGCTACGAGGTTATTACGTACGTCGCTAAGCAATATGGCGAGGATCACGTTGCCCAGATCGCAACCTTCGGCACACTGAAGGCCCGAGCAGCCCTACGGGACGTAGGACGCGCAATGGGCATCAGTTACACAGAAGTCGATAGAGTAGCAAAGCTGGTCACTCAGGGCCCGCGCTCTAACCTTCAGGATTCCATCGAGGAGACGCCGGAGCTTAAAGAGGCGTACGAACAGGACCAGACGCTGCGCGACCTCATGACGATGGCGCTGAAATTAGAGGGTGTGGCGAGATCAGTCGGCACACACGCGGCAGGAGTCGTGATTTCTGAGGAACCGCTGGTCAACTACGTACCCCTGCAACCTACCAGGGGTGAAGACCACGGCGTAGCAATGACGCAATACCCGATGGAGGACATCGCCAAACTAGGCCTGCTGAAAATGGATTTCCTGGGGCTGGATAATTTCACGATTCTTGTTAAGTCCAAAGAGATATTGAAGCAATCGCGCGGTATCGATATGGATTTCCTCAAGATTCCTTTTGACCATCAGGATACGTTCGACCTCCTCTCTTCAGCCGAAACGACAGGCATTTTCCAGCTGGAAAGCCCGGGGATGCGGAGGTACATTAAGGAACTAAAGCCATCCTCACTGAACGATATCGCTGCGATGATAGCCCTCTACCGCCCAGGTCCAATGGAGCAGATCCCAAGATTTATAGATAGCAAACACGGCAGGATCGCGGTGTCTTACCCTCATCCCACGCTGGAAAATCTTCTGAGGGAGACTTACGGCGTTATCGTCTACCAGGACCAGGTGCTTCTGATAGCGCAGGCGTTTGCCGGCTACACCATGGGTGAGGCCGACATAATGCGCAAAGCCATGGGCAAAAAGATTGCCGCCGTCATGCGCGCTGAGCGAGACAAATTCATCCAGGGCGCGATCAAGAAGGGTTACACGGAACAACTGGCGATTCAGGTCTGGGACCTTATCGAGCCGTTTGCCGGTTATGCCTTCAATAAGGCTCACGCTTTCAGCTACGGCGTAATCACTTATTGGACCGCTTACATGAAAGCGCTGTACCCGGCCGAGTACATGGCGGCCGTCCTGGCTGTCAGACGAGGCGTCGAAGATAAAGTCGCGGCGGCTATCGCTGAATGCGCAAGGCTGGGCATAAAAGTTCTGCCGCCTGATGTCAAAAAGAGCCATCCCAATTTTTCCATTGAAGAGGTAAAGAGCATAGGCAAGCAGAACTCCAGACCTCTGGGAATTCGCTTCGGCCTTGCCGCCATCAAGAACGTGGGTGAGCAGGCTATCAAG
>ORMF012703732.1_pt1 | contig 14018 bp, 11 predicted proteins | sample 1779871 | NCBI WGS metagenome assembly ORMF01 (sample SAMEA104232316, study PRJEB22302) | groundwater metagenome | biome: forest; feature: aquifer; material: groundwater | place: USA | collected 2011-08-07 | depth 5.4 m | reverse complement strand
TTGAGAAACCTAAGTTAGCCTCAAAATTAAAAGTTTTATTTTAATAATTCATCTCAAAAGCTGTTAGTTTTAGTCAAAAAATGGCTATTTTTACTGATTTTATAAATAACTTTGAGGCTAAAAAGGTACCTGAGTAGTTACTAGATTTTAATTAAATTCAACTTAAAATTTGGGCTTTTATTACATTTTTCTAAAAATATTTTAATAATTCCAATATTTGAGTCTTTCAATATTTGGCATTTAAAATGCTTTGTTCTTGATCAGATTAAAGTAAATAGTGAACTTTATCAATTAGGAGGCAAAATGAATACGGATAAATTTACAAATAAATCAAGAGAGGCTCTTTTAGGAGCTCAGGAAATAGCTGTTAAAAGAAAGCATCAGGAGTTAAAACCTATTCATCTTTTTTCTGCACTTGTATCTCAGGAAGGTGGTTTTATTTCCTCTTTATTAAAAAAACTTAATGTGGATTTTGAGCATTTAGAAAGGGAAATAGATCGAAAATTAGGAGCAATCCCGTCTGTAACTGGTGGAGGAGTGGGACAAATTTACTCATCACGAGAATTTAGTGAAGTTCTGATTAAAGCTAAAGAGTTCTCTGAGCAGATGAAAGATGAGTATGTCAGTGTAGAGCATCTTTTTATAGCGTTAATTGATGTTTCGTCTGAGCTAAAAAAACTTTTGGATTTTTTTAATGTCTCTTCTGATAAAATATTAAAAGCATTGAAGGAACTTAGAGGAAATCAGAAAGTTGTGTCTCAAGATCCTGAAAACAGTTTTCAGGCGTTAGAAAAATATTCTCGTGATTTAACTGCAATGGCTGAAGATGATAAACTTGATCCTGTTATTGGAAGAGATGAAGAGATAAGACGTGCCGTGCAGATATTGTCTCGTAGAACTAAAAATAATCCTGTGCTTATAGGAGAACCAGGTGTTGGCAAAACCGCTATTGTAGAAGGGCTGGCAATTCGTATTGTAAGAGGGGATGTTCCTGAAGGATTGAAGAACAAAAAGCTTATGGCTTTGGATATGGGGGCTTTAATTGCAGGCGCAAAATATAGAGGCGAATTTGAAGAACGCTTAAAAGCCGTTTTGAAAGAAGTTGTTGATAGCGACGGCGAAATTATTCTCTTTATTGATGAATTGCATACAGTTGTTGGGGCAGGGGCTGCAGAAGGAGCTATGGATGCAGGTAATCTATTAAAACCTATGTTGGCACGTGGAGAGCTTCACTGCATAGGTGCTACTACTCTTGATGAGTACAGAAAGCATATAGAAAAAGACCCAGCTTTTGAAAGAAGATTTCAGTCAATATTGATAAATCAACCGACAGTTGAAGACACTATATCAATATTGAGAGGTATATGCGAAAAATACGAAATTCACCACGGAGTAAAGATTAAAGATGGTGCAATTATTGCCGCAGCCACTTTGTCTGATAAATATATTTCAGACAGGTTTTTGCCTGACAAGGCTATAGATTTGATTGATGAAGCATCCGCAAAGCTTAGGACTGAAATAGACAGCAGCCCATCTGAGCTTGATGAAGTCACTAGGAAAAAAATGCGTTTAGAAATAGAGATTGCAGGGCTTAAAAAAGAGAAAGATGAACAATCAAAGAGCACGTTAGAAAAACTTGAAAAAGAGCTTTCTGAAGTAAAATCTACCGAATTAGAATTAAAAACACGGTGGGAAAATGAAAAAAAAGCTATAGCTGAAATTAGAACTTTGCGTGAAAGTATAGAGATAGCAAAGCAGAAATTGGATAAGGCTGAGCGTGATTACGAGCTTGATAAAGCTGCTGAATTTAAACATGGCGTAATACCTGGACTGCAGAAACAGCTTGAAGATAAAGAAAAAAAACTAAATAGTGCCTCTAAAGATTCAAGACTTTTGAAGGAAGAAGTTGGCGAAGAGGATATTGCAGAAATTATATCAAGATGGACGCATATTCCTGTATCGAAACTCGTACAGGGAGAAAAAGAAAAACTACTTTCTCTCGGTTCAAATCTGCATATGAGAGTAGTCGGTCAAAATGAAGCAGTGGAAGCTGTAGCGGACGCTGTAATCAGAGCTAGAGCAGGCTTGAAAGATCCAAATCGTCCGATAGGTTCATTTATATTTTTAGGCCCGACAGGTGTTGGAAAAACAGAACTTGCCAGGGCTTTGGCTGAAAATTTATTTGATGATGAAAAAGCTATGATAAGAATTGATATGTCGGAATATATGGAAAAACATAGTGTCGCTAGATTGATCGGAGCTCCTCCAGGATATATTGGACATGATGAAGGCGGGCAGTTAACTGAGGCTGTTAGACGCAAACCGTATTGCGTCCTTCTTTTTGATGAAATAGAAAAAGCACATGGTGACGTATTTAATACCTTGCTTCAACTTTTAGATGATGGCAGATTGACTGATTCTAAGGGAAGGCTCGTTAATTTCAAAAACACAATTGTGATAATGACTTCAAATATCGGAAGCAGATTTTTAGTGGATGGAAAAATAGAAGACGAGAAAACAAGACAAGCTGTTTTAAATGAACTTAAGGCTAGTTTTAGACCTGAATTTTTGAATAGAGTAGATGAAACAGTAATTTTTCACACTCTTTCAAAAAACGATATTTTAAAAATAGTTGATATACAGATTAAAGGTCTTGAACACCGCCTCAAAGGGATAAACATCGGATTAAAAATCACAGATTCTGCTAAAAAACTTTTAGGTGACAAAGGATACGACCCTGTATATGGAGCTAGACCTTTAAAAAGAGTTTTGTCCAAGGAAATAGAAACTCCAATTTCTAAAAAAATAATTGCTGGCGATATTCCTGAAGGCGAAACTCTTTCAATTGACGCGAAAAATGATCAATTCGTTTTTATCGTAAAGGTGGAATGTGGTAAAGGCAAGTAAAAAAACATTATCAATATTAAGTAATTGCTCATAAAAAAAGGACTGTAAATTACAGTCCTTAAGTATTCTTAAAACTTTAGCAGTTTAATTATCTGCGTTTGGTAGTTTTTGCTAGTCTGCGTTTAGTTTCGCTAGGTTTTTCGTAATGGCGTCTGTTACGGATATCTTTCAGAGTTCCTTCTTTATCCAGTTTTTTCTTTAATCTTCTTAAAGCTCTGTCGATAGGTTCGCCTTTTTTTAATTTGATTTCTGTTGACATTTTTTTGCTATTACTCCTAATTTATATAAATAATTTGTTAATGAAAGAAATTAATTTAGCACTTTTGTCATCCATTTAAATGTAAATGAGAAAAAAATGCTCAAAAATTGTTAATCTTTTGCAAATCCAGCCTCGTCAAACAGCATAGACTTTAGTTTATGCAGAGCCTGGTTTTGTATCTGCCTTACGCGTTCGCGTGTTCTGCCTATTTCTTGGCTTACTTCCTCTAGTGTTTTTGGTTTTTCTCCGTCAAGGCCAAACCTCATTTGCAATATTTTCTTTTCGCGTTCGTCTAGTTCTTTTATGAGGTCTTTCAATCTATCAACAGACTCTTGATCGCCCAGAATTCTTTCAGGTGTTTGTGCCGCATTATCAGGAATTATGTCCTGAAATTCACCATCTTCACCCTGTTGAATAGGGTCGTGAAGTGAAAATGTTCTTAGATCAGCCAATCTAAGACCAGACACAGTTCTCTTACTGAACTCTAATCTTTCTGCGATTTCAGCATCTGTAGGATCTCTTCCGAGTTCTTCTGCCAATTTTAAACGCATGGATTTAATTTTATTAATTTTTCCTGCGGATTGGACAGGAATACGAATCGTTCTGCTTTGATTTGCCAATGCACGTCTCATAGACTGTTTAATCCACCATGCTGCATATGAGCTGAATTTTGCTCCTTTTTGAGGATCAAATTTTTCAACAGCTCTCATCAGCCCTATATTTCCTTCAGAAATAAGGTCGAGTAAAGGAAGTCCAAGACCTTTAAAGTCGTGAGCAATTTTTACAACAAGTCGTAAATTAGCTTTTATGAGAATTGCTCTAGCTCTTTCTTTTGCTATTGGATTGTCTCCATGTATGTCTGCAGCAAGTTCTATCTCTTCTTCTTTTGTGATGAGAGAGATTTTGCCTATGTCTTGCATGTAGACTTTCATAGTGTCATTTTTGCCCAAGAGCTGTAAGTCAGAATCCTCTGCCAGCTGTTCTTTTCTTATCTCGGAAGCCTTTTTTAACGGTGCTATCACCCCCTGTTCAGTTTGCTTTTTTTTATATTTCTTTTTTGGAGCAGCATCTTCTTCTTCTTCGGCAACATCGAATTCTTCTTCATAGATATCATCTTCACCGTCATATATCTCTTCAGTATCTTTCGGTTTGCCTGCAGGTTTTCTTCCGCGTTTAGATTTTATTGGAAGATCCATATCTGAATCTATCATGGAGTGTTCATCCATACGCAATCTACTTCTCCAATCTTTAATGTTTGTATAAATAATCGACTAAGTTCTTATTGTTTAAATTATCTATCAGTTAATCAGTTACCTTAATTTTAAGTTCTAATCCCTTAAAATAATCGAGACAATGGAGTAACATTATATAGGATATTAAAAACATTGTCTATATATTACAAAGATAAAGTGTTAAATATAAACAAAAATTGGATAATATCAATATTGGTTATGAAAAATGATAAAATAAAAAAACATCTGTCTGATTATTTTTTGAATTCAATTGATAGTAAAAAAGTTATATCATTCGATAACTATTCGTTAGCACCATTAATAATAAAGCTTTTAAGAAGTTCATCTCCAACACTTGTTCTCTTTCCATCTATTAGCATGATAACTGAAGTTTACGATATATTAAAAGCGTTAACTCAGTTTTTAGAACTTAACCATAAGATTATTAAGTTTCCAGAAACTGCTTCAGGCAAAAATAGGTATTTGCTTGCCAATGAAGGTGAAAAATTGAGCATTTTACGAGAAATTGCACTTGGTAATAATTATATATACTTGGCTTCGGTATCTTCATGTTTCGAAAAACTCGAATCGCCAAGCGCATTTGTACAGAGATGTTTTGAACTGAAAATAGGTGAAATCAAAACCATAAAAGAAATTGTTACAATTTTAGATGAATATGGATATGATCACGAGTATCAGGTTGAGAATGTTGGTCAATTTTCTCATAGAGGAGGCTTGTTAGATATATATTCTCCAGTAGAAAAAGCACCTGTAAGAATTGAATTTTTTGATGATGAGATTGAGTCAATGAGAATTTTCTCGACTGATAATCAGTTATCTATTGAAAAAATAAACAGTTATAAAATAGCCGCTATGTCAAACAGTGCCGTGGAGAATGAAGATGACTTTTATCTGGTCGATTATTTTCCTCGAAAACCTCAAGTTATATTTATTCATCCGTTTGAGTGTATTGAAATACTCAAGAAGCATGAATTTTTTGAAAAATCTGATTCTTTTTTATTTTTAAGGAATAGAACAGATTTGAGCATCGTAGAAATATTGAATGGAAGTGATTTAGCAGATCAAAAAGAGAGTAAAAATGAAGTTTATTCTGATATTTTATCAGTTCCTTTAGAACAGAATTTAGGGTTCGGCGAAGAAACTGCAGTAGTAGGGTTTGAACTTTATGAACAAATTAGAGTAAGTCAAGTAAAATATTGGTTAGAAAATTCTTATAAAATAACGGTATTGACAAGCAGTGAGTCGTCAAAAATCCAGGTATCATCATGGTTAGAGAAAAATAATTTTTCTTCTGAAATAGATATTCAAGAAGGATTTCTTCCTTTAGGGTTCGTTATAAAAAGTCTTAAAAGAGTAATACTTACAGAACGAGAGATATTTTATGCTCCGTTTCAACATAAATTATACTCTTTAAAAAATGATATTATACACGAATCAGAAAATAAAAAACAAGCCCCTTTTATCACTCTTAATGAGATAGAGCTTGGAGATTATGTTGTTCATGCAGCTCATGGAGTTGGTCTTTATCATGGAATAAAAGAAATTGAATCTGCAGGCGTACTTTTGGAAACCCTCGAGATTGAGTATGAAGACGAGATATTTCTTCATGTACCAATATGGCAGGCGGGACAGGTTTTTAAATATATTGGCACAGGAAAAACAGTTCCTACCTTGAGCAAGCTTGGTAGTAAAAAATGGAATTCCGTAAAATCGTCAGCAAAAAATGCGGTTAAAGAACTGGCTTCTGACATGCTTAGAATTCAAACACTGCGCACAGCATCGTCAGGTTATGCTTTTTTTGAGAATGAATTAGAACAGAGAAGTTTTGAATCCCTATTTCCTTATAATGAAACTTCGGATCAATTAAAAGTCGCAGACGAAATAAAAAAAGATATGCTTTCTGTTAAGCCTATGGACAGGCTTATATGTGGTGATGTAGGCTATGGTAAAACAGAATTGGCTATTCGTGCTGCATTTCGAGCAGTCATGAATGGGAAACAAGTTATAATTTTAGCTCCTACTACGATACTGGCACAACAACACTTTTATACTTTTCAGGAACGTTTCTCTCACTATCCAATAATCATAGAGATGATCAGCAGATTTAGAACAGTTTCGGAACAGAATAAAATAATTGAAGAACTGAAAAATCATAAAGTGGATATTGTTATAGGAACTCATAGACTGATTCAACCAGATATTGTTCCTAATGATCTTGGATTAATTATTATAGATGAAGAGCAACGATTTGGCGTTGTCCATAAAGAGTTTTTAAAAAGAATGCGTGCGACTGTAGACATTATAACAATGACAGCTACTCCAATTCCTAGGACTTTATATTTTTCTATGGCAGGTTTGCGGGATTTAAGTGTAGTTATGACTCCACCGATAGATCGCTTGCCAATACAGACGATTATTTGTAAATACGATGAAAACATAATAAAAACAGCTATTCAAAGTGAGGTTGACCGTGGTGGTCAAGTATATTTTTTGCACAATAGAGTTAAGACGATTGAACAGAAAATGCAGCAGCTTCAGGAACTTCTTCCAGATGTGAAATTTGCGTTGGGTCATGGTCAGATGGATGAATCTGAATTGGAAAATGTGATATCATATTTCATTAAAGGTGATATTGATGTTCTTGTTTGCACTACCATTATTGAATCAGGAGTGGATATTCCAAATGCAAACACAATTATGATAGAGCGGGCAGATAGATTTGGATTGGCTGAACTTTACCAACTAAGAGGGCGAGTAGGTAGATGGAGCAGGCAGGCATATGCATATCTTCTTTTACCTCAGCATGAAGTACTGACTGGAACTGCACGCGAAAGAATATGTGCAATGCGGAAATATAGTCAATTGGGAGCTGGCTTCAAGCTTGCAATGAAAGACTTGGAGATTAGAGGTTCAGGAAATTTGCTTGGCTCGCAACAAAGCGGACATATAAATGCAATTGGGTTCGATTTATATTGCCAACTTTTAAAAATTTCGGTAGGTGCACTAAAAGGAGATAAATCGTTTCAATTCATGCCGAATATAGATATTTTCTTTGATTTTGTCGATTTTGCCTTAAAAACAAAATCTAAAAATATTTTGGCATGTATTCCAAAAAGATATATACAATTCGAATCTGAAAGACTTAATTTTTACAGGAGATTAAGTTGTGTAGGGGCATTTGAAGATTTTTTAAAAATAAAATTTGAGATTGAAGATAGATTTGGCGCTTTGCCCATCGAAGTTAATAATTTAATTTCAATAATGAAAATTATTTACAAGGTAGCTGTGATAGGCTACAATTCAATAAAAGTAAAGGAAGGGCATTTATTTATAGAAGGAATCATGGGTAAACAGTTTACTATAAAAGGAAAAATCCCTAAATTAAACTCTTTGAATGGGGAAGGAAAACTTTTAGAAATTTATAATATTCTTGATGACTTTGAAAAAAAATTCCATTAAACTTATTAGTCTAATAAGAAATAAAACTTGTTAAAACTTCAGGAGTGGTTGATGCTTAATGTGTTTATTGTCGGTTTGGGTGGAATTATAGGTGCAATATCCAGATATCTTATAGAGGATTTGGTTAAATATATTTCAGGCTCTGTTATTTTTCCATATGGTACTCTTACGGTTAATCTTCTTGGATGTTTGATAATAGGTATCTTATTTGCTCTTATTGATTCTTCTTCGTTGTTTGGTATAAAAGCAAGGTTATTTTTAATAACAGGAATTTTAGGAGCACTTACTACCTTTTCATCTTTTGGATGGGACACATTTACCTTGCTTCATCATAATTACCATTTTTGGGCTGTTTTTAATATATTAGTCGAAGTCGTTTTTGGTTTTTTAGCTGTTTGGCTTGGTTATATGATAGTGAAAATAATTTCTTCACGCAAAAAGAAAGCTTTTGCTGACAAAGAAGATAGTAGTTCTGTTTTGAATGAAGATAAGAGTGCTGGTGCAAAATAATTTATAGAGAAGGAGTGAGTAATGTTTTTTCAATGTTTAATGGTGGGTATAGGTGGTTTTGTCGGTGCATCATGCAGATTTTTGCTTTCAACCAAAGTGCAGCAATTATCTAAAAGTATTACATTTCCTTATGGTACACTTTCTGTGAATATGTTGGGATGTCTCGTTATTGGTATTATATGTGGCTTAGTGGCTAGGACTACCATTTTTGATATTAGTTTGCAAAACATGTTGATCGTTGGATTTTTAGGAGGGTTTACTACATTTTCTACATTCAGTTATGAAACGTTTTCATTAGTCAAAGATAAAATGCATTATCTTGGAATGACAAACATATTGGTTCAGGTTATTGCAGGTTTAGTATTGGTCTGGAGTGGGTTTTTAATTTCAGGAGTTATTGTATAAAAACAAAGAAAAAAAAGGATAATTTATGCAGGAACATCAATATAAATTGTTAAGAATTTTTGTCAATGAAAGTGCTAGGTACGAAAAACATACACTGAGTGATTGGATAATTAAAAAAGCAATAGATAAAAAATTGGCATCTGCAACAGTGTTTAGAGGTTTAGAGGGTTTTGGTGGAGATAGAGTTTTTCACACCTCAAGGATTTTGGCTCTTTCGATAGATTTGCCACTTTTGATTGAAATATTGGATAGGGATGACAATATTAAAGACTTTTTGAGTGAAATTGAGCCAGCGATAGAACATGGTGTTTCTACTGTTACAGATGTAAGCGTCAAGTTTTATGGTAAAAGAGCTTCCGAGTCATAAATTATTATAATGCTTTATAACTAATATTTATACTCATTTTTAATGTTTGAAATATCAGTTTAATTTTAATATTTGATCGTTTACTATGCTGATAAGTATTGATTTTAGAAAACTTGGTGAGTCTGTAGAATCATATATTCTTGATGTGATGAATGAAAAAACACACACAAAGATGGGACTTTTCATGCGTGGTTTTTTATTCGTATGTTCAAGATTCTATAGAAATGCTGTTCAGTTTAGAAACTGGCTTTACGATAAGGGGATATTCAGACGAAGTGCGTTGGGATGTCTCGTGGTAAGCATAGGTAATTTAACTTGTGGTGGAACAGGTAAAACTCCAGTAACGGAAATTTTTGCTCGTACCTTGACAGATAAAGGGAGAAAAGTTGCAATTTTGAGCAGAGGATATAAGAGTAAGGAATCTTCATCTACAAAAAAAATATTTTCATTCTTTCATCCCAAAGAGGAAAATCAGCCTCCAAGAATAGTTTCTGACGGGAAAAATTTACTTTTAAGTTCAGATGTAGCAGGCGACGAACCTTATATGCTTGCAAGTAATTTAAAAGATGTCGTTGTGCTTGTTGATAGAGATAGAGTGAAATCTGGAAGGTATGCTATCAAAAAATTTGAGGTAGATACCCTTATCCTTGATGATGGTTTTCAGTACTTAGATTTGAAACCTCACATCAACATTGTTTTAGTTGATTCCACAGCCCCTTTTCATAATCATCATGTTTTGCCACGCGGTCTTTTAAGGGAACCAATTAAAAATATAAGGAAGGCTAATTATATTTTTTTAACCAAGTCAAATGGTGGAAACCATATAAGGCATTTGAAAAAATTTATAGAACATCACAATAGAAAAGCAGAAATAATAGAGTGTACTCATAAACCCAAGTATTTGGAAAATGCTTTTAAAAAAGGAGATATTCAACCGTTAACTTTTTTAAAAGGCAAAAAAATATCAGCATTAAGTGGAATTGCTAAACCAGAAAGTTTTGAAGTTTTTTTGAAAAATTTTGGGGCAGAATTAGTTTATACAAAAAGATTTACAGACCATCACAACTATTCGCAGCAGGAAATCATAAATTTTATAAATAAATCTAAACGAAATGGGGCGGATATAGCTATAACTACAGAAAAAGATTCAGTAAGACTTCCTAGGTTGACTAGGCAAGATATAGATTTTTATCATTTAAGGATAGAAATTGATATTTTGAGCGGTTTTGAAAGTTTTGAACAGTGTATCTCTAGGATTTGCTTTAGGTAGTTTTATGGCTGTAATTTTAGATGTAAATGGCTTGAGCCTCTCTTTCACTGTTGCAGGGAAACAGTTATCTGTTCTAGATAATGTGACTTTTTCTTTAAATAAAAATGAAATACTTGCATTAGTAGGAGAAAGTGGTTGCGGTAAAAGTGTAACTTGTATGAGTATAGGCAGGCTAAATGACGAAAGTTTAGCACAATATGATTCGGGTGAAATTAATTTTTATACTGAAAATGGAAAAATAAATATTCTTGATCTTTCTAAAAAAGAGTTGCGTAAATTACGTAAAAAAAAGATAAGTTATATATTTCAAAATCCTATTACATCTCTTAACCCTGTGTTTAAGATAGGAGACCAGATTGCCGAATCAGTTTCAGATGAAATAGAAGATGTAAATTCTTATATAGTTAAGCTCTTGGAAATGGTTGGGATATCGTCGCCTGAAACTAGAATTGAATGTTATCCTCATGAATTAAGCGGAGGGATGCAGCAACGTGTAATGATTGCAATGGCATTAGCCTCAAGTCCAGAGATATTGATAGCTGATGAACCTACGACAGCTCTTGACGTCACTATACAGGCTCAAATTTTAGAAATTTTTTATGATATAAAAATCAATTTGAATACATCCATAATCTTAGTAACGCATGATCTTGGAATAGTATCAGACATAGCGGATAGGGTTGCAGTTATGTATGCAGGACAAATTGTTGAAATAGGAAGAAAAGAAGAAGTAATTTTAAATCCATTTCACCCTTACACCAAAGCTTTATTAGAGTCAGTTCCAAAGCTTGGAAATGGAACTAAAAGATTAAAGTCTATTCCTGGGTTTGTTCCTGAACCTGAAATGTATACCGATTGCTGTCGCTTTTTAGAAAGGTGTTGGAAATACGTTCTTCTAAACGAGAAGGATAAATGTGTTTGCCGAACTCGCAATGTGGATATTTTGTCGAAAAATAATAACCATTCTGCACGATGTCACTTTGCTTAAAATTTTTGTATATATTAGGTAGTAAACAATTGACTGGTGCTCCATTTAAAGTTTAGACATTTTTATGTTCTATTTTAGAATTAACATGTTGAAACATAATAATGTCTATATATAATAGCCTAATAGGCAAATCTTTATTTAATAGGAGGTTGATATGACTACAAGAATCACAAAAACAATAATGTATTTTATCTCAGTTGCTATTATAAATTACTCAATCAGTGTCTCCGCTGTGCAGGTGCTTATTAATGACCAGTCTGGTCAAGAGACTTGGCTTAGGTTGGAACAAAATGGGAGCTTTGTAGGACCTGCAATAGAAGTTTCAACCTTACCTGATACTACTTATAATAGTGGCAAATATAAGCTTTATAATAATTCAGAGATATCGGCAAATACTTTTTCTGCAGGAAGAATATATTTTTCTTATGGAGAGGGAATGCCAGGTTCTGATCCAACAGGGGACCCGTCAAACCTAGATGTGGCAAGTTTGAGATATGACTGGGTTGAGCTTACAGCAGATGGAAGTTCAACTGCATGTGCTAATCTTACGGCTGTAAATCTGTTAGGGATACCTATGACTTTAACTTCATATTTGGATAATAGCGTTGTCACGACAGTAGGGTATAATGGAACCTTTCAAAATATAATAAACGCATTACAAACAGCCAATCCTTTAGCATATATACCACAAACCGATGGGGCATATGTCAGAATTGTATCTCCAGATAATGAAGGGGACTCAATTGCCCAGACATGGTCTGCCATAAATAATTATTCTAGTTACTTTGCTTTTCTTAAAGGGGAAAGATTTGAAATAAAAGGTAATTATTTTGGCTCTAGTTCGCAGAAATATGCTGCCTGCACTTATGATTATACTGGAATATTTCCAAATAGTTCAGCAGATAGTTTGGTTTTAAATAGCAGTTCTACAAGTGGAATTCAAGGAAATATTACAATTGTTCCAAATACTGCATTGGACTCTAATTTATATCAAAAACTAAATAGGATGATTAATGCCTGTGATGGAACTTTTACTGTAGAGAATCCTTCACAAGGTGGGACAACACAGACTGTAGGTTCAAATACTGCATATTCAGCCGTAATAAGAGACTTAGTTACTGGATATAACCTCGGGTTTTTTGGATACACAGGAGCAAACGGAACAAATTATAACATTTCTTCAAACTGGTATCCGTTGGCTGCATTTCAGAATGCGTCGGGAGGATCATATCCGTATGGCAATGTGTATGCCTATATTCTGAATCAATACACAAACTCATATGCATTTCCGTTTCAGGATTATCTAGGCAATGTTTACTCTACTTTGGCCCCAAACAAAGCTGATACTTTAGTTATTAACATTTTATCAGATGCAGCTTCAGGAACAGGATATGTACCAAAAAGTTCAAATAATCCGAACGGAAAATACAAAATTAGTCTGGGAATACCTGCAGGAGATTTTCCATTTGATAGTCTTGGTGCACCAATAATAAATGGCGTTATAATGGACAATAAATACAGTTACAACTATGGAACGAACAGCCCGACTGTTTACATAACATTTTCAAAACTTCCACAAGACATTAAGCATACGATCACCTATAATTTTGTAACAGGAGCTACAACTAATCTTAATCATATACCAGGTGCACAATTTGCCAATAAGGGCGTTATATGGTTCAATTTCCCCGCAAATCCATCATGGCAAAATTAGATTTTTATTTATGGAGGTGTCAAGCATGATAAAAATTTCAATTATTAATGCTAGTCCTAAGGGGAATAAAAGTGCGACATACAAAATGCTTGAACCTCTTTTTGAAGTAGTAAAGATTAAAAATTATGAATTAAATTATATAGACCTTTCAACGAAAAAGATCAAGCACTGTCTTGGGTGTTTTGCCTGTTGGCTAAAAACTCCAGGTAGATGTGTTATTAAAGATGACGCAGATGCAGTTTGGGAGACAACCAAGTACTCTGACTATATCGTTTATGCTTGTCCATTGTATTTTGATAACTTGACAGGTATTATGAAAAACTTTCTTGATAGAGGAAATCCTATTTCTCTTCCTAAGCTTGAAAGAGACGAAAACGGAGAAGGCATTCACCTAAAACGATTTAATGACGGAAAGGATGTAAAAGTAATTGCTATTTCTAATGCTGGATTTCCTGAGCTTTCTCATTTTGAACCGTTAAGTTTGATTTATCGGCGAATGGCAAGGAATATGAAAGCAGAACTAGTTGGGGAGATATATCGAGCTCAAGGGCCTTTGTTAACCAGTGATGCCCCTGAACTCAAAATGCTTCTAACTCCGTATTATTCAACATTGAAAAATGCATATCTTGAAATTTTTGAATTTGGAAAAATTTCTTCAGAGACGCAAAAAAAGCTTGAACAACCTATTATTCCTATTGAGACGTACTACTCTATAGCGAATGCCAGAATTGAAGAACTAGAAAAACAAATTGAAAATAATCTAGCCAAGTAACTCTTAGGAAGCATAAATAAATTACTTACATTTTTTACTTTATCTCAAAGAGTTCTTCTTTGTCATGAAACTATTCACATATTGCTAATATGCAAAGAGTTTCATTCCTCAAAT
>ORMF012033608.1_pt1 | contig 14018 bp, 6 predicted proteins | sample 1779871 | NCBI WGS metagenome assembly ORMF01 (sample SAMEA104232316, study PRJEB22302) | groundwater metagenome | biome: forest; feature: aquifer; material: groundwater | place: USA | collected 2011-08-07 | depth 5.4 m | reverse complement strand
CGCCCGCCCCTCCAACATCCAACATCCAACATCCAACATCCTCCCCATCTGACAGAGGCGCAGCTCACCACCCTCTGGAAGGGCCGTCGCTTCCCCGACGGCGCGCTCGTCACGCGCGCGGGTGTGCCGGTGCGCGTGATCTTCCCGGGGCGCGCGGGGCGCGGGCCGGGGCCGGATTTTCGCGGCGCGGTGATCGCCGGGCCGTCCGGCGTGCCGCTGCGCGGCGACGTCGAGCTGCACGTGCGCGCGTCGCACTTTCGCGCGCACGGCCACCACGCCGACGCCGCGTATCGCAACGTGATCCTGCACGTCGTGTTCGACGACGACGTCGGCGCCGATACGGCGCTGCCCGGCGGCGGCTCGGCGCCGGTGATCGCGCTGGCGCCGTGGGTGGCGCGGCGCGCCGGCGAGCTGCAGCGCTGGCTCGATCGGCCGCTGCTCTGGCGCGAGCCGTGCCACGACGCCGTCATGCGCATGGGCGCGGACGGCGTGAGCACCGCGCTCGACGCGGAGGGCGACCGCCGCTTCGACGCGAAGATCGCGCGCGTGCGGGAGACGGTGCGCGCCTCCGGCGTGGGAGCGGCGCTGTACGAGGGGCTGTTGGAGGCGCTGGGCTACGGCGGCAACGCGCCGCAGATGCTGGCGCTGGCGCGGCTGCTGCCGTGGCCGCTCCTCCGCGATCACGCAGCCGGACAGCCGCTTCGCATGGAGGCGTTGCTGCTCGGCTCGGCGGGCCTGCTTCCGTCGCAGCGCGATCATCGCGGCCCGGTCGAGGCGCACGTCGATGCGCTCGAAGCCGCGTTTGCGCGGGCGCGGCTGCCATCGCTGCAGGCGGGCACATGGAAGCTCTGGGGCATCCGCCCCGAGAACGCGCCCGCGCGCCGCGTCGCCGCCGCCGCGGCGCTGCTCACACGCCTCGGCGAGCCGGCGGTACTGCTGCGCATCACTGATGCCGCAACCGTCAACGAAGCGATCGCGCCGCTGGTGATCTCGGCGAGCGGCTACTGGCTGATGCACCATGACCTCTGCGCGGGGGCGTGCCGGTTGCCGCCGGCGTTCGTCGGGCGGTCGCGCGCGCTGGAGATCCTCGTCAACGTCGTGCTGCCGGTCGCCTGCGCGTCCGGCGATCCGGGGCTCGCCGCGAAGGCGCGCGCGTTGTTCGCGCGGCTGCCGCGCCCGGCGATCTACGGAGCGACGAAGTTCATCGAGGCGGCGCTGGCGTCGGAGGGGATCCGCGTGCCGGTGAACGCGCGGCGGGCGCAGGGGCTGCTCGAGTTGCAGCGCAACTGGTGCACGCAGAACGGATGTGGCAGGTGTAGTCTGTCGGTCTCTCGGTCTGTCGGTCTCTCAGATGACTCCGATCTGACAGAGCGACTGAGTGACTGAAAGACTGACGGACTGACGGACTGACGGACTGACGGACTGGCGGACTGACGGACTGACGGACTGACGGACTCGCTGTAGTCTCTCGGTCTGTCGGTCTCTCAGATGACTCTGGTCTGACAGAGCGACTAAGTGACTGAACGACTGACAGACTCAACTCGCAAACCTCATCCCCGGCTGCGGATCGAGATCCCAGCCGGCTCTGAGCGCGTCGAAGCGATAGTGCGCGCACGCGGCGATCATCGCGCCGTTGTCGGTGCAGAGCACGGGCGGCGGCGCGAACACCGGCAGCGGGGAGCGCTCGATCAGCATCTCGCGCAGGGGGCCGTTGGCGGCGACGCCGCCCGACAGCAGGACGCTGCGCGCGCCCTCGCGCAGCGCGGCCTGCACGGTCTTCTTCGTCAGCACGTCGATGACGGATGTCTGAAACGCCGAGGCGATCTCCGCCGTCTCCGGCACCGGCTGCGGCGCACCCGCATCGCCGCGCGCGCCCGATTCGCCGCGCACGATGTGCAGCACGGCCGTCTTGAGGCCGCTGAACGAGAAGTCGTCGCTGCCTTTCAGCCAGGCGCGCGGGAGGCGCAGGCGCGGCTTCGCGGCGCCGCGCGCGGCGCGCTCGACGGCGGGGCCGCCGGGGAAGCCGAGGCCGAGCAGACGGCCGACCTTGTCGAACGCCTCGCCGGCGGCGTCGTCGCGCGTGCGGCCCAGCCGCTCGTAGCGGCCGTGGTCGCGCATGAGGATCAGGTCGGTATGGCCGCCGGAGACGATCAGTCCGAGCGCCGGCAGTTCGGGCGTGCGGTACTCGCGGCCTTCGACCTGGAGCCAGTTGGCGTAGAGGTGCGCCTCCAGGTGGTTGACGCCGAGCAGCGGCAGGTCGTGGGCGTACGCCAGCGCCTTCGCCGTGTTGACGCCGACGAGCAGCGCGCCCGCCAGCCCCGGGCCGGCGGTGACCGCGACGCCCGCCAGGTCGCTCCACGCGGCGCCGGCTTCCGCCAGCGCGGCGTCGACGACCTGGAGGATCACTTCGAGGTGGTGGCGCGACGCCACCTCCGGCACGACGCCGCCGTACTGGGCGTGCAGGTGGAACTGCGACGCGATGACGTTCGACCGCAGCCACCGCCCGTCCGCGACGATGGCCGCCGCCGTCTCGTCGCACGACGTCTCGACGCCGAGGATGAGCTTGCTGGTGGCTGGCCGCTGGTCGGTTGTCATTGGATGGCATGGTAGCGAGCGTCAGGCGCAAGCGCCGCCGTCCGGGAATACGATCCACGAAGAGCACGAAGGCCACGAAGTATCCGTGTTAGGGCAGTCTACCGACTGCCCTCCCCATCCCGCGCTGCCGTTGTATGAGCGAACCCATATGTCCGCGCGCGCGGACGCATCATCCACGCCTCCTCTCCGCCGGGCGGAGAGGACCAGCGCGAAGCGCGGAGGTGAGGTCCCCGCGCGATTAGGGCATCAACCAAAACGCCGAGAGCACCCGAACGTCCGCGACACAACGAAACGGCCAGGTCTAAAGACCTGTCCTTACACCTTTCCCAACCCTACCTTCGTGCTCTTCGTGCTCTTCGTGGATCGTTCCCCGTCTACACCGGAATCGGCAGGTCGATCTTGTGGCGGCGGATCTCGCCGGCGATGCGTGCGGCGGAGGCTTCGTCGGGCTCGCAGAGCGGGAGGCGGAAGGGACCGACTTCGAAACCGAGCTGGTTGAGTGCGTACTTCACCGGGATCGGGCTGGTGGTGCAGAAGAGAGCGTCGATGAGCGGCAGCAGGCGGCGCTGGATCGCCGCTGCTTCGGCCGTGCGGCCGGCGATCTGATGCGCGACCATCTCGCTGATCTGGCGGCCGACGAGATGCGTCGCGACGCTGATCACGCCCCAGCCGCCGAGGGCGACGATGCCGAACGTGTCTTCGTCGTTCCCCGACCAGATCTTGAAGCCAGGCGTCGCGCCTTCGATGATGGCGGCGATCTGCGCCATGTCGCCGCTCGACTCTTTGACGCCGATGATGTTGCCGATGCGCGACAGCCGCACCGTCGTGTCAGCCGTCATGTTGACGCCGGTGCGGCCGGGGATGTTGTACGGGATGCACGGCAGCGTCACCGCATCGGCGATGGCGGCGAAGTGGCGGTACATGCCCTCCTGCGTCGGCTTGTTGTAGTAGGGCACGGTCAGCAGAAGCGCATCGACGCCGGTGCGCGCGGCCTCGCGGCTGAATTCGACGCTGTCGGCGGTGCAGTTGTCGCCGGCGCCGGCGATCACGGGCGCGCGGTCGCCGACGGCGTCCTTCACGTCGGACCAGAGGCGGATCTTCTCGGGCATCGACAGCGTTGGCGCTTCACCCGTCGTGCCAGTGACGACGAGGCCGTCGGAGCCGGAGTCGAGCAGCGCCATCGCCAGCCGCTTCGCCTGGGCGTAGTCGACGGCGCCGTCCGGCGTGAACGGCGTCACCATCGCAGTCAGTACACGTCCGAGTTCCATACGTTCCTCCGGAAGAACCTGGAACTCAGAACCTAGAACCGGTTTCAAACGGTGCTTCAGGTTCATTTGTAGGTTCTCGGTTCTAGGTTCTACGTTCTCGCGCAGCAGCTACACGAGGCCGCGCGCGATCATTTCTTCGGCGATCTGGATGGCGTTGAGGGCGGCGCCTTTGCGGATGTTGTCGGAGGAGATCCACATGGCGATGCCGTTCGGGTCGGACATGTCTTCGCGGATGCGGCCGACGTAGACGGGGTCCTTGCCGGCGGCGCTGCGCGGCGTCGGATAGAGGTTGACCGACGGGTCGTCCTGCACCACGACGCCCGGGGCTTCGGCCAGGACTTCGCGCACGTAGTCCGCCGTCATCGGCTTCTCGAACTGGGCGTGGACGGCGAGGCTGTGGCTGAGGAAGACGGGCACGCGCACGCACGTCGCCGAGAGCGGCAGGTCGGGCTCGTGCATGATCTTGCGCGTCTCGGCCATCATCTTCCACTCCTCCTTCGTGTAGCCGCTGTCCATGAAGACATCGACCTGCGGGAGGATGTTGAAGGCGATCTCGTGCGGGTAGACGTGCGGCACGCTCTCGTGACCGGCAGCCCAGGCGCGCGATTGGTCCTCAAGCTCGGTGATGGCCGCGGTGCCGGTGCCGGAGACGGACTGATACGTGTCGGCGACGATGCGCGTGACGCGATTGAGCCTGTGCAGCGGCCAGAGGCAGAGCACGAGCGGCGTCGTCGAGCAGTTGGGGATGGCGAGGATGCCCTTGTGCGCCTCGACGTCCTGCGGGTTCACCTCGGTGGCGACGAGCGGCACATCGGGGTCCTGGCGCCAGACGCTGGAGTCGTCGATGACGATCGCGCCGGCGTCGCGGGCGATCGGCGCGTACTCGCGCGAGGCGGCGCCCGACGCCGAGATGAAGACGAAGTCGGCGCCCTTGAACGAATCGTGCGTCGTCGCCTCGACGGTGATCTGCCCTTCCCCGAAGGGAATGCGCTTGCCGGCAGAGCGCTCCGTCGCGAGGAGTTTGAGGTTCCCGATGGGGAAGCGGCGCTCAGCGGCGATCTTGAGGAACTCGAGCCCCACGACCCCGGCGGCGCCGACCACGGCGACGTTGTACTGCTTGCCCTGCGCTGACATCCCGCTCCTTCTTCCCGGCGAATGTGTGATGCGAGCATGATACGCGCTGGCGGGGTGCGGTTGCCACTGCGGGTTCGGATTCACCGCGAAGGCGCGGAGGGTTTTGGGGGACGCGCTCACCACAGAGGCACAGAGGTTTGGTTGGGTGCGGATGGACATCCGATCCCAACTCGTAGCGTGGGCTTTCCAGCCCGCGCGGCCCTCGCTTCGCGCGATACTGCTTGCTTTCACCACAGAGGCATAGAGACACAGAGGTTTGATTGGGTGCGGTTGGACATCCGATCCCAACTCGTAGCGTGGGCTTTCTAGCCCGCGCGGCCCTCGCTTCGCACGATACTGCTTGCTTTCACCACAGAGGCACAGAGACACAGAGGTTTGGTTGGGTGCGGTTGGACATCCGATCCCAACTCGTAGCGTGGGCTTTCTAGCCCGCGCGGTGCTCGTACTGCCCCCTCTCCTCCGGCCTTCGGCCCCCTCCTCGCCCACAAGGGGCGAGGAGGAGCGTTACGAAGCAGGAGGCGAAGGGCATCGGGGAGCCGGTGCGTGTGGAAGCTTGATGAACGTCCGCGGCCGCGGCGGACGCGCGGACTGAAGTCCACGCTTCGTGTCGCGCGCTGCGCTCCCGTCTCGCGCAGAACTACCTACTACAAACTGTGAACTGTGAACTGTGGACTCCCTCACCCCGTCCGGGCGCCGATGAGCTTGCCGATCGAGAACGTGATGAGGGCGGCGCCCATCCCGATGGCGAGCTGGCGCATGCCGGCGAAGACGAAGTTGCGGCCGGTGAAGAGCGATACGGACGCGCCTATGGCGAACATCGCCAGCGCGCCGAGCGCGACGGAGGCGACGAAGAACGGCGTGGTGGAGCCGAAGAACCACGGGATGACGGGGATGATCGCGCCGGCGGCGAAGGCGAGGAATGACGCGATGGCGACGCCCCAGGGCGAGCCGAGACCCTCCGGATTGAGGCCGAGCTCTTCACGCGCGAGCGTCTCGAGGGCGACGCCGCGGTCGCCGAGGATGCGCATCGAAAGCGCCTCCGCCTCGTCCGCCGGCAGGCCCTTCGCGCGATAGATGAGCGCCAGCTCCTTGCGCTCCTCCTCCGGGTCGGACTCAAGCTCTTCCTTTTCCAGCGCGATCTGGCGTTCGAACAGCTCGCGCTGCGACGTTACGGAGATGTACTCGCCCGCGCCCATGGAGAAGGCCCCGGCGAGCAGCCCGGCGATGCCGGTGAGGACGATGAAGCTGCCACTGGGATTGGCGCCGGCGACGCCGATGACGAGGCTGAGGTTCGAAAGCAGGCCATCGCTGATGCCGAAGATCGCGGCGCGGAGTTGGCCGCCCGTATCGACGCGATGCCAGCGCTCGCCCTGCGCGATGCCGGCGACGTCGCCGGTCACGCCGCCGCCCGGCGAGTACATGGTGCTGAGTGTGCGGGAGTGCGAGCGCTCGGCGCGGGCGAGGGAAGGGCCGGCGTCGGCCTGTGCCATGTAGTCGTTGAATCCGCTGGCCTCCATGGCGCTGACCATCGGGAGGACAGCGCGCGGGCTGAAGTGCCTTGCCAGGAAGCCGAGGACGCGCACGCGCAGACTCGGACCGGGGTCGCCCGGGTCGACGCCGGCGGCGCGGAGCTTGTCGGCCCAGTGCTTGAGATGCCCCTTCTCGGTCTCCGACAGATCGAGGAAGATCTGCGCGCGCTCCGGGTCCTTCTCGGACCGCGCGAGCAGGCGGTAGAGCTCGACACCGTCGACCTCGCCCTGGTAGTTGGCGCGGAATCGTTTGATGTCGGCGGCGGTCGCGGGCGCGGCGGGTTGCGGCGCGGTGTTCGCTTCGGGGGTGTCCATGGTGTGAGGATAGGCCGATGCGAGGCGGTCGTCCAACGGAGACCTCACCTCCGCGCTGCGCGCTGGTCCTCTCCGCCGGGCGGAGAGGAGGGCGGGGCGGGGGCGTGTGCTTACAAGACGGGCGACTCACAGCCGGGGACGGCTGTGCCACTCTTGTTGGGGCTCGCGCCGGTGACCTCACCTCCGCGCTGGCGCGTTGGTCCTCTCCGCCGGGCGGAGAGGAGGGCGGGGCGGGCCCGCGTGCTTGGGGACTACGGATTGGCGCAAGACGAACGACATACAGGGGTGGCTGTCTCATGTTGCATCGCGTCACCCCGGATTGGGTGTACGAACACCGCGCGGACTGAAGTCCGCGCTACGGCGCCCGAACAAGCGACCTTCCGCGCCTCTCTTCCTCCGCCTCCCGCTTCCCGCTTCTCGCTTCCCGCCTCTCGCCTCCCGCTTCCGGCCTCTCGCTTCCGGCCTCCCACTTCCCACCTCCGACCTCCGACCTCCCGCCTCCCGGCTCGCGCTTCCCGCTTCTAACTTCCAACACCCGCCGTTGCTACACTCATCTCACCGAGACAACACGACAGGAGATCTCATGCTCGCGAAGGCGCTGAACATCAACCAGGACCGGATCGCCGTGACGGAGCTGTTCGGGGCGATCCCGTCTTCGGCGAAGACGAGCGAATACGTGCGGATGCTGAAGGCGATCGAGGAGAACGCGCACATCCGGGCGATGGTCATCGACATCGACTGCCCGGGCGGCGGCGCCAGCGCGTCGGAGTACCTGTATCGCGCGGTGGCGAAAGTGAAGGCGAAGAAGCCGGTCGTCGCGTTCGTGCGCGGGACGGGCGCGTCGGGCGGCTACATGGTTGGCTGTGCGGCGACGAAGGTGCTGGCAGCGCCGATGGCGATCGTCGGGTCGATCGGCGTGATCTCGATGCGGCCGATGCTGCAGGAACTGCTGACGAAGGTGGGCGTGCGGATGGAGGTGACGAAGTCCGGGCGGCTGAAGGATATGTTTTCGAACTTCCGCGAGCCGACCGACGAGGAGCGGGTGAAGGAGCAGGCGCTGCTCGATTCGTTCTACGACCGGTTCGTCGAAATCGTCTCTGAGGCGCGCGGCATGGCGCCGGAGCGGGTGCGGGCGCTGGCGACGGGTGAGATTTATACCGCCGGGCAGGCGAAGGAGAACGGGCTGATCGACAGCCTGGGCGACCTCGACGACGCGATCGACCTGGCGCAGTCGCTGGCCGGGCTGTCGGAGCGCAAGGTGACGTACGCCCGCCCGCGGCGCGGCCTGCGCGACCGGCTGCTGGCGAACACGGCGGCGAGCTTCGCGGGCGCGATCGCGCACTCGGTCGAGGGGCGGCTGCTGGAGCGTCGGGTCGAGTACCGGTAGTGGGGTGAGCGGTTAGCCGCTCTCAGGCTGGAGCGCGGGCGCGCCGCCCGTACCAGCCGGACGGTCAGCTTCCGGCTTACTGTGACGCGCCCCAGTTATGTCTTGCAATCCGAGCGAAGAACCCACCTCGGGCAAGATCCTTCGCTTCGCTCAGGAAGACAGGTGGCCGGACGCTCCGTCGAATTCTGCGCAAACCTACAAATCTAGCATCCGAAAGGAACTCTGCCGCGTCGCAAAACGTATGTCCTTATGTGGAGTTATGGTTGCTCGCGAAGGGTGCTCGCAGTGCGATCCGTCAAGAAAGTGCCGTCCGGGGCTTGCTATTGGGGGGTCGGATTCTGTAGCATCCGCTGGTTGACACCTGAACGGGCTATTTGTATACTCACCTCAGGCTAGACAAGAAACCCCCTTGCCTTTCGGAACCCCATTGCCATGTCCCCAAGCGGGACTATTTCTGTCATCGGGAGATCACGGTTCGTAACGCATTGTTAGGAGCGCGCACGGAATGACTGTCTCCACAGACATCGTCAGTAGCCGATCATTGTTTCCTGCCAGCAAGAAATCGTACGCGAAGATTGCTCACGTGCTGGATATTCCGCACCTGATCAGCATGCAGATCTCGTCGTTCGAGTGGTTCCGGGAGGAGGGGCTGCGCGAGCTACTCGACGAGATCTCGCCGATCTCCGACTTCACGGGCACGCGGATGGAGCTGCGCTTCGGCGACTACGCGTTCGGCGAGCCGAAGTATTCGGAGCTGGAGTGCCGCGAGCGCGACATGACGTTCTCGGCGCCGCTGCGCGTGAACGTGCAGCTGGTCGTGCGCGAAACGGGCGAGGTGAAGGAGCAGGAGCTGTTCATGGGCGACTTCCCGCTCATGACGCCAAACGGCACGTTCGTCATTAACGGCGCCGAGCGCGTGGTGGTGTCGCAGCTGGTGCGGTCGCCGGGCGTGTACTTCACGCTTGAGGTCGACCCGACGACGGGTCGCGAGCTGTGCTACGGCAAGCTGATCCCGAACCGCGGCGCCTGGCTGGAGTTCGAGACGAGCAACAAGAACGTGATGTCGGTGAAGGTCGACCGCAAGCGCAAGATCCCGATCACGACGCTGCTGCGCGCCATCGACGAAGAGGAGGGCGTGCCGGAAGCCCAGCTCGGCACGAACGAACGCATCCTGGCGAAGTTCGCGGACATCGACACGAACCCGGAGCACCTGTACATCGCGACGACGCTGGAAAAGGAAGCCTCGACGAACAAGACGGAGGCGCTCCTGGACTTCTACCGCCGGCTGCGCCCGGGCGACCCGCCGACGTTAGAGAACGCGCGCGGGCTGCTGCAGTCGCTGTTCTTCAACCCGCGCCGGTACGACCTGGGTCGCGTCGGGCGCTACAAGCTCAACCGCCGGCTCGAACTCGATACACCGCAGAAAACGCGCGTCCTGGAGCCGCGCGACCTGGAGACGATCATCCGCACGCAGGTCAAGCTGAACAACGGCACGGGCCACGCGGACGACATCGACCACCTGGGCAACCGCCGCGTGCGGGCGGTGGGCGAGCTGATCCAGAACCAGTTCCGCATTGGCCTGCTGCGCATGGAGCGGGTGGTGCGCGAGCGCATGACGATCATCGACCCGGACCAGGCGACGCCGAGCGCGCTGATCAACATCCGGCCGGTGGTGGCGTCGATGAAGGAGTTCTTCGGCGGCTCGCAGCTGTCGCAGTTCATGGACCAGACGAACCCGCTCGCGGAGCTGACGCACAAGCGGCGGCTTTCGGCGCTGGGTCCGGGCGGTCTCTCGCGCGACCGTGCGGGCTTCGACGTGCGTGACGTGCACCACAGCCACTACGGCCGCATCTGCCCGATCGAGACGCCGGAAGGGCCGAACATCGGCCTGATCGGATCGCTGGCGACGTACGGCGTGATCAACAGCTACGGCTTCATCGAGACGCCGTACCGCCGCGTGATCAAGAAGCTGGCGGCGAATTCGCCGGAGTGGGTGGGCCGCTACCTGCGGGAGGACGTCGACAGCGAGCTGACCGCGGGCACGCTGATGACGGAGGCGCTGGCGAAGAAGCTGGCGCGCAAGGGCGACCGCGAATACCTCGCGCGGCCGTACGTCAGCTCGCAGATCGAGTATCTCTCGGCGGACACGGAAGACAACTACGTGGTAGCGCAGGCGAACGCGCTGCTGGACGCGGACAACCACTTCCTTGAGGAGCGCATCGAGGCGCGCGAAGGCGAGAGCTTCATGATGGAGCCGCCGGACAAGGTCGACTGGATGGACGTATCGCCGAAGCAGATTCTGAGCGTGGCGACGTCGCTGATCCCGTTTCTGGAGCACAACGACGCGCCGCGCGCGCTGAAGGGCTCGACCATGCAGCGGCAGGCCGGGCCGCTGGTGCGGCCGGAGACGCCGATCGTGATGACGGGCGTGGAGGCGCAGGCGGCGCAGGACTCCGGGCAGGTGATCCTGGCGGAGGACAACGGCGTGGTGCTTTCGGCCGACGCGCGGCTGATCCGCGTGCGGTACGACAGCGGCGAGGAGAAGGAGTACCCGCTCCTGAAGTTCGTGCGCTCGAACCAGGGGACGTGCATCAACCAGCGGCCGACCGTCGAGCGCGGCGACATCGTGCGCAAAGGCGCGGCGCTGGCCGACAGCTCATCGACGAGCAAGGGCGAGCTGGCGCTGGGGCAGAGCGTGCTGGTCGCGTTCATGTCGTGGCAGGGCTACAACTTCGAAGACGCGATCATCCTGTCCGAGGCGTTGGTGCGCGAGGACAAGTTCACGTCGATCCACATCGAGAAGCACGAAGTGGAGTCGCGCGACACGAAGCTGGGACCGGAAGAGATCACACGCGACATCCCGAACGTCGGTGAGGAATCGCTGCGCGACCTGGACGAGAACGGCATCATCCGCATCGGCGCGGAAGTGAACTCCGGCGATATTCTCGTCGGCAAGATCACGCCGAAGGGCGAGACGGAGCTGACGGCGGAGGAGAAGCTGCTGCGCGCGATCTTCGGCGAGAAGGCGCGCGAGGTGAAGGACACGTCGCTGCGGGTGCCGCACGGCGAGCGCGGCAAAGTGATCGACGTGAAGGTGTTCCGGCGGGACACGCACGACGAGCTGCCGGCCGGCGTCAACGAGCTGGTGCGCGTTTCGATCGCACAGCGGCGGAAGGTGTCCGAGGGCGACAAGATGGCGGGGCGCCACGGGAACAAGGGCGTCGTCGCGCGCATCCTGCCGGTCGAAGACATGCCGTACCTGGAAGACGGCACGCCCGTGGACATCGTGCTGAACCCCATCGGCGTGCCGAGCCGGATGAACGTCGGGCAGGTGCTGGAGACGCACCTTGGCTGGGCGGCGAACGAGCTGGGCTTCCGCGCGGTGACGCCGGTGTTCGATGGCGCCAGCGACCGGCTGATCGAGGACGAGCTGGGGCGGGCGTGGCTGGCGCAGCAGGCCGGGGCGCTGAAGCCGACCGGGCTGAACGGGAACAGCGACAACGCGACATCGTACGAGCGGCTGGACCTGCCGAAGCTGGAAGCGTGGCTGACGCAGCAGGGCTTCGACGCCCGCGAAGTGATCGATGACACGCGGATCGGCACGGCGAAGCGCGCCTGCCTGGACTACTGGCTGGAGAACGTCGTCGGGTTGAAGCGCGTGCGCGCGCTCTCGGCCGAAGACATCGACAAGAAGGTGACGACCGCGATCAAGGACGGCTTCGCGCCGCCGACGTGGGGCAAGCAGAAGGTGATCGACGGTCGCACGGGCGATGCGTTCGACCAGCCGGTGACCGTCGGCTACATCTACATGCTCAAGCTGGTCCACCTGGTCGAGGACAAGATCCACGCCCGGAGCACGGGCCCGTACTCGCTGATCACGCAGCAGCCGCTGGGCGGCAAGGCGCAGTTCGGTGGCCAGCGCTTCGGCGAGATGGAGGTGTGGGCGCTGGAGGCGTACGGCGCGGCGCACATCCTGCAGGAGCTGCTGACCGTGAAGTCCGACGACATCGTCGGGCGCGTGAAGGCGTACGAGTCGATCGTCAAGGGCGAAGACGTGCTGGAGCCGGGCGTACCGGAGTCGTTCAAGGTGCTGGTGAAAGAGCTCCAGAGCCTTGGCCTCTCCGTGGAAGTGCTGAACGAGGACGAAGAGTCGGTCGAGTTCGTGGAAGCGGGCGAGGGGATACCGGAGCTCGGCATCAACCTCTCCGGATTCGAAGGTGAGGAAAGAATCAGTGCTTGAGGTAAACGACTTCAACGCCGTCCGCATCTCGCTGGCCTCGCCGGAGCAGATCCGGTCGTGGTCGTACGGAGAGGTTACGAAGCCCGAGACGATTAACTACCGCACGCTGAAGCCGGAGAAGGACGGGCTCTTCTGCGAGAAGATTTTCGGCCCGACGAAGGACTTCGAGTGCTACTGCGGCAAGTACAAGCGCGTGCGCTACAAGGGCATCGTCTGCGACAAGTGCGGTGTCGAAGTGGCGCGCTCGAAGGTGCGCCGCGAGCGCATGGGACACATCGAGCTCGCGTCGCCGGTCAGCCACATCTGGTTCGTCAAGGGTACGCCGAGCCGGCTGGGGCTGCTGCTCGATATCTCGCCGCGCTCGCTCGAGCGCGTGCTGTACTTCGCCCAGTTCATCGTGACGAGCGTTGACGAGCACGCCAAGAAGCGCGCGATCGAGCACCTCAAAGAAGAGATGGAGCAAGAAGCGGAGCGCCGCGAGAAGCAGTACACCGACCTGGCCGCCGAGTTGCGCGAGCAGCTGGCAGCGACGGAAGCGCAGCTCGCGGAGGACAAGGCGCGCAAGCTCGCACAGCTGGAAGAAGATCGCGAAGAGAAGACCAACGCGATCATGGAGGCTGCGGTCGAGTTCCAGGAGGAGCTGAGCGAGCAGATTGGCAAGAACGCGCGCAAGGGCTACCGCCTGGGCGACACGCTGGTGATCGAGCGCGGCACGGTGATCGAGAAGAGCACGGTGACCGGCCTGAAGAAGGCGGCGCAGGAGCGCGTCCACGCGCTCGAGGCCGACGTGAAGAAGAAGAAAGAGGACATCAACCTGATGTCGGATGCCGCGCTGGACCAGAAGCGCACGGCGATCTTCACGGAGCTGAAGCCGCTGGAGGAGAAGGTCGGCGGCGAGCGGCAGGCGGTCTACGCCGAGTACCAGGAGCGGATCGAAGAGCTGGAGCAGCTCATGGACCCCGCCGACAACGACAAGATGATCTTGCTCGTCGAGGCGAAGTACAAGGAGATGCAGGAGCGCTACGGCAACGTCTTCGAGGCCGGGATGGGCGCCGAGGCCGTCCTCAAGATTCTCGATCGCGTGAACGTCGAGAAGCTACGCGAGAAGATGCAGGCGGAGATCCACTCGACCTCGGGGCAGCGCCGCAAGAAGGCGACGAAGCGCCTGAAGGTGGTGGAGTCGCTGCGCAAGTCGGGCAACCACCCATCGTGGATGGTGTTCACGGTGCTGCCGGTGATGCCGCCGGAGCTGCGCCCGATGGTGCAGCTGGATGGCGGACGCTTCGCGACCAGCGACCTGAACGACCTGTACCGCCGCGTGATCAACCGCAACAACCGCCTCAAGCGGCTGCTGGAGCTGGGTGCGCCGGAGATCATCATCCGCAACGAGAAGCGCATGCTGCAGGAGGCGGTCGACTCGCTGATCGACAACGGCCGCCGCGGCCGGGCGGTCGCGGGCAGCGGCAACCACAAACTCAAGAGCCTGAGCGACATGCTGAAGGGCAAGCAGGGGCGCTTCCGCCAGAACCTGCTCGGCAAGCGCGTCGACT